>Ga0265797_10008629_pt1 | contig 13504 bp, 10 predicted proteins | sample P2T30metagenome_FD_192433 | JGI IMG/M metagenome (GOLD analysis project Ga0265797, IMG submission 192433) | Plant litter microbial communities from East Loma Ridge, Irvine, California - P2 T30 | ecosystem: Environmental > Terrestrial > Plant litter > Unclassified | place: USA: California... | reverse complement strand
ATAATCCCTCCTCCCACTCCCGCCGAACAATACCACAAGCCTCGAGCTCCGATGCTCGCTCCATAACTCTTCCGCTTCGACGTGTACCGACATCCCTTCGAACGCGCCAGAATGCCTACAACATAATCAATTCCAACGACCCGAATCAGGCGAACAGCGTGGCGATAGACCAGGATGGGTCGGATCTGAGCTACATGGTAGCTGTGACTATTGGCGATAGCAAGGAGGAGTACCATTTGCTGCTGGACTCAGCAGCGTCGAATACATGGGTCATGGCACAGGACTGTACGACCGAGGCGTGCAAGACGCACAATACGTTCGGAAAGGGAGACTCAAGCTCGCTGAAGGTATGGCTCCTCGCCCCAATTCTAGATTCACGCATGCTAAGCCACCGCAGACACAAGACACACCCTTCAGCGTCAGCTACGGCACCGGCTCCGTCTCCGGCAACCTCGCGTCCGACACAATGCACATCGGCCCGCTCTCGCCCGCCCTGACCTTCGGCCTCGCAACAAACGTCTCGCAAGAGTTTAGCTCATACCCCATGGACGGCATTCTAGGCATTGGCCGAGGCGTCAAAACAGAGGGCAGCATCGCAGCACCCCTCATCATGGACGTGCTATCCTCGAACCGCCTGATCGGCTCCAAGCTCTACGGCATCCATCTGAGCCGTGGCACAGACAACTTGAACGACGGCGAACTGAATTTCGGGGATGTCAACAAGGACAGGTTCAGCGGCGACTTGAACTGGAATGCATGTCTGGACAATGACAATGGCTTCTGGGAGATTCCGATCGAGAACGCGGGCGTAGATGGCAAGACGCTAGGTCTAACGGGCCGCTCTGCTATCATCGACACAGGCACATCTTTCATTCTCATGCCCGCCGCCGACGCGCTGAAAATACACAGCCAGATACCAAGCTTCAAGCAGGATGGCGAGACGTTCAGCGTACCGTGCGACACCGCATCGGTTATACAGTTTAGCTTCAATAAGCAAACGTACAACATCTCGACCGCGGATTGGCGCGGCCTGAGGCTCGAGAACGGCTTGTGTCGCAGCAATGTTATTGGGCGCCAGACGTTCAAGGACACACAGTGGCTTGTGGGCGATGTGTTTCTCAAGAACGTGTACTCTGTGTTCGACTTTGATGGGAAAAGAGTGGGGCTGGGGACGAAAAGCGCTGGAGCAGGCTCGCCGTCGAGTTTTAGTAGCGCAGGACCGTCATCGCCATCAGCAACTGCACAACCCTCAGGTACAACGGCATCAGCTGCATTGCTGCGTCCTTCGCAGACCGCAGCCCTGGTCGCTGGCGGCGCGAATCCGAATCCGGATCCCACGGCGCAGACGCAGGGCGAGAAGAACACCCAGGGAGGAGCAGCAGGGAGGACTTCGCTCTCGCTGTTGGGTCTTCTAGCAGTGCTGTTATCTAGTTTCATGCTTATATAGGGTTTGGATCTTGCATTTCGACGCATTTTTTATGACATAGCATGGCGTTGACGGGATAATGAGCATCTGAAGAGGGTTTGGGTCGGGTTTATAGCGTTACGTCCTTGTTGCATCGCACAGTAATGTATCATTGAAGCTTTTCCCACGCACGAGACAGCAAATGGTCCGTCGAGGTGATTTGCTCCGCCATAAGCATAAGCTCTTCTGGACAGAGTACGATTCGTACGACCGTTAGTGTACGCATAGCAGCGGTAGACTGACTCGGCCTCTGTGGGGCGGATGTGCGGGTGGGGTTTCCCGGGCGAGCCTGCAAAGCACGAAGGATTGCATGCGTGTCGAGGCTTGAAGACGCGTATGTGTGATAAGAAGAAGACGTATGCACGCAGACGTATACACGCAGACTGTGTTGCCGCGCGGCACAAGACTTGGAGCTGTGGTTGTGGGATCAGGAATGTGGTTGACGATGTCCTCGTCAGCATGTCACTCATAGTGCTACTAAGTGTGGAAGCTGACAGTAAACGAGGCGGGAAGGAAAGTATGTGCGAAGAGGGCGCAAGAGTACCAGCACATGTCGAGAGCGAATGTTGTTCGCGAGCAAATAAGCACAATATTAGAAAGATCCTACCATTCCCGAACTCGATAGCTGCACAATCTCGACCACACGCTTCAGAGAAATAAGCCCATTCATGACTGCCCCAAGATGATGTACGTACGACCAAGACACACAAAAGATTCCAGCGCAGTAACGCCTCGTATGACTGTCAAGGAGGAGCCCGCGCAGGGTCAAGAGTCGTCTTCCGTTCCTTTCTGGCCTCCATATTTGCAGCCCTTCTTGGACAAGACAGACCACCTTAACACTCCGGTTGCCGCCGCAGTGTTGAGCTTTCTTAGTGCCAACATCGTACGTGCGGTTGCGACGACTCCAGTATATTTGCACTCGACCTGACCGACCCTACAAAATCAGGCACTTCTTCGACTTCTTCTCCCGCTTCGTCATCAGAGCAGCCCGTGTGGCGTGCTCGAACACCTCCCGGACGCCCTCGTTTGTCTTTGCAGAGCACTCGAGGTACTTCTGTGCGCCGATCTTCTTGCGGACATCTTCGGCCTGTGAAATGTGTTAGTGTATTGATGGAGATTGGAAACCGAGGGAGTACTGACCTGCTCTGGGGTTACTGGCTTTTGCGAAGTCTTGTGTAGCTCCTCGATCGTCTTCTGGTCGAAGCGTAGATCCTTCTTGCAACCAACGAGGATGATGGGTAGACCCTGGCAGAAGTGCAGGACTTCGGAGATCCACTGTGCCACTGTTAGAAACGGGTCGCTTCCGGGAGCACGTGGTCCATACCTTCTCCTGCACGTTGTCGAGCGAATCGGGCGAATCGATGGCAAAGCAGATCAGGATAACGTGTGAGTCGGGGTAGGACAGTGGGCGGAGGCGGTCGTAATCTTCCTGGCCAGCAGTATCCCAGAGGGCGAGCTCGACGTGCTTGCCGTCGACTTCGACGTCTGCAACGTAATTCTCGAAGACGGTTGGGACATAGACCTGTGGGGCCAATAATGTCAGTTTGCGAACTACAGATATGCTTCGACGTGGTGGTGCTGCTATTGGGATAGCGCCGGCCGAGCAGGCTGACGCAGCTCAGGGATGGAGGCGAGGAGCGCGGACAAACTGACCTCAGGGAAGGTGCCCTTGGAGAAGACGCTGGAGACGGCGTGTTAGTTACTGCGGTACAGGGTCAAGGGGCAGATGTTCGCAGAGAGCTTCTGCGCGACCACGTACATCAACAGACAGGTCTTTCCACAGGCGCCGTCGCCGACGATGACGAGCTTACGGCGGATTTCAGCCATTGTGTGTGTTGTGTTTGGGGTGCGAAGGGCGGTAGAGGGACTGTTGCAGGCAGAAAGCGTCAGCAGAGAATGGGGATGAGGTTGTGATGAAGAGTGGTGAAGACGGGAGACGGGCGCTGGACGCTAGGCCAAGCCAAGGCCTGGCTCGTGCCTGGAAGGCTGTGTGAAAGTGGCACGGGCAGCGTCGTGGCGGTGCAAGATACGTACGAAGTAGTGCTGTCGGCGTGCAGGCGGGCTTGCGACGGTACTGGCAGCAGTAAAAGAGGTTCTGTGAGAGTGTGAAGCTTTGCAGATGGGTTGATGAGGAGAAAGAGCGAGCTGGAGGCAGTTGCCGCGGACACAGCGCTAGTTCCAACAGATAGCAGCGATAACCTTAGCCATGCGCCCACCATGTGATCTGCTGGCACGCCTCTACCACATTGAATTCCTCCAGGACACTCATCAGCAGTCTGCCAGCAATGCCTCCTGTGCGACCACAATCCCACACGATCACCCTTCGAACACAGGCAATCGGACATGTCCGTCGACTGCCCAAGCGCTCTTACATCTGTCAATGTTCACTCCCCGTTTCAGCACCTGGTTCCACGTGCCGCAGCCAATATCAAGCCTTGAGTAAATTGAGAGTCGCTTGCTTCATGCTTTGGCATTTGTGTGCGACACTGCTTTCCGTCCTCATATGCATGCACAGAAGGCCAGGCTCGTCCCTCAGCTGTCATGGTTCTCCGTCTGTCTCACACCACGGATGCCTGCAAATTCGCCCTATGAGCATGCCGCTCGCAATCCTGACATGAAATACCAGTGAAAGCTGGCTAGGCGACAGTTCTTCACATCCCCACAGTCCATGGGCCCGCTTCGGCTCACCCTCCCGAACACTTGGCGCATTGCTTAACATTTGTGTTGTTACTTTCCATGTTCTCAGCAGTCCGAGATGTGCACATTACGTCATACTCGTATACAATAATCCGAAGCTCAGGTGCTGCCACGGAATACTTATGACCAGTGTAAAAGCTCGACTAGGTTTTCAATCCGGACGGACTTTCTGCCAGAGGATTGACCACACTGTTCTTCACATCTTAGCTCGTAGTTTGCGCCTCATACAATGCGTGCACCGTAGAATCAGTAATGAGCCACAGTTGGCACCGAATATAACAAATCAGACTCGGTGGCTCATAGTATGCAAATCCTGGCCCTTCGATGCGCTTCGATCTCAGCACGTGAGAGGGTGAACAGGAACGCGTTGCGGCGAGTGAGCGTATGCGGGGCAAGGCAACCTTGGGAGCTATCAATCGCTAGTCTATCCGGCCTCGCCTAGCACTTTCACCTTCCACAGGTTGCACTTCGGCGCTCTTGCACCCGCGCTCTTTTTCGCTTCTTAATACCTAGGCTACCTTTACCCTCTCTCCACACTAATAACCTCCACGACCTCTGCCTCCACCTCCCCCTCATCCACACATCATGGCCGACGAACAGCCAGAGATGCAGCCGGAGCAGCAGCAACCTCCCCCGCCGCCTCCGCAAGATATGGACCCCGAAAAGGTAGAGGAGCCCCGGCCCCGACCACCAAAGCGCGTCGCTGACGAAGACATTGCCCAGATCCGAGCAAAGCGCCTTGCGAAGCTTGGTGGCCCTGCGAACCCGAACGGAGGCTCACGGCCTGCGTCTACCGGCCCCTCGGCGCCCACCTCGAGTAGCTCGTCGCCGAAACCCACAGAGATACAGGCGCCACCGCCGAAAGAAGCACCAAATCCCTTCGCACAACTGGGGATCAAGCCCGACGCCGCGCCCAAATCACGGATAAACATCAAGCCAAAGGCAGCGCCGCCATCAAGTAGCGGAGCATCGCCACAGCCGCCCAAGTCGCAAGACGTCAGCATAGAAGCATGGGAGGACCGCACGCTCGGCAACGTCTTCCGCATCACCCTAGACCCCAGCCTGACCAAGGACACTCACGGACACAAGCTGTACTTTGCCTCGGGCGCGCTGGGTGATTGCGAAGATGAGGGACGGCCAGTCCGGTTTGCGACCGACATGCTCGACTCTGTCATCCTAGAGTCTGCATCAAGCCACTCCCAGGGCTCGGCGCTGGAATACCTGATAGGCTGCTGGAAGCGCGTGTCGAAGCTTCTACGAGTCGAATCAAAGGCCAACCCCAAATACGATGCTGCGAAAGAGAACATTGCAAAGGAGGCTCGACGGCTGTGCTTCAGCTACTGCATCTTTGCAGCAACTATGCCTGATATGTTTGGCGAAGACGCACCTGCTGCCAACGCCCTCGCCGACCATTTCCTCCTCGGCCCAGACCATGATCGCGGAATCTGCTTAGACTTTCTCAGCGAAGCTAGCTCCCGCCTCGCTGACGATGATACCGTCAAAGAGGCACTAGTAGGCGCGATGGAGGACCTGAGCCGGAGACTGGCAAAGGAATCGATGAATGGCGATTACCGGCCTTACATCAGTGTAGCTCGCATGTACCTACGTTTCCCACCACTGGTTGCCGCCCTGGCGCAGTCTGACTCCTTCCTGCCCGACGATGTGGAGGCACAACACATCGAGACGAAGACCTGGCTAGGCCCCTTCTTCCGTCTGTCGCCGATGCAGGGCGACGTTGCGCTAAACTACTTCGCTGGTTCTGCCAACCAGGACAAGGGCCTAATCGCAAACGCGCAGCGAGCACTCCGCATGACTCTCTCTACTCACCAGGATGAGCTGCTTGAGATCACGAATGCTTTCATCAAGAACAAGGACTCGCGAGAGAAGATGCTGAACTGGCTTGCTTTGACAGTGAACAAGAATCACAAGAGACGAGCAATGCAGGTCGACTACAAGGTCGTCTCTACCGACGCGTTCATGGTCAATGTCACGATAGTTCTCGATCGACTGTGCGAACCGTTCATGGATGCCTCCTTCTCGAAAATCGACCGGATTGACGTAGATTATCTGCGGCGGTCCCCGCGCGTCGATATCAAGGATGAAACCAAGATCAACGCAGACGATAAAGCCTCCGAAGAGTTCTACAGCCAGCCGGCCAGTGGTACCAACAACTTCATTAGCGAGGTGTTCTTCTTGACGGTGGCCGCGCATCACTACGGCACTGAGGCGGCTAACGCGAAGCTCTCCAACCTGCAGAAAGACGTCAAGTGGTTGACAAAGGAGCTTGCGAAGATGGAAACGGAGCGTCACAAGTACGCCACGAATCCTATGCAGCTTGCCGTCTTCGACAACCACGTCAAGAAGATCAAGGACCAAATCGAGCGCGGCCAATGTACCATCTTGGCCATCCAGGGCGTCCTGTTGGATGAGACTACACAAGCTCGGTCGATGCAATTCATGCGCTATGTCATTGTCTGGCTTCTCCGACTTGCCTCCCCCAATTCGGATCCCAAATTGGAGTTTCCCAAAAAAGAGCTGGAGTTGCCTCTCCCTGCAGAACAGTCGACGGCGTTCAAGTGTCTTCCAGAGTACTTCATCGAGGATATTGTAGGAAACTTCAAGTTCATTACACGGTACATGCCGCACATCGTAACCTCGACACAATGCGAAGAGCTCGTAAAGGTGTGCATCACATTCTTGCGAAGCTCCGAATACATCAAGAACCCATACCTCAAGTCGGGTCTCGTCACAATTCTGTTCCATGGCGTATGGGCGTTCCAGGGTCGACCGAAAGGAGTTCTCGGCGACGTGCTCTTTGCACATACATTTGCGACAAAACACCTACTGCATGCGCTGATGCGATTCTACATCGAATGCGAGAGCACTGGCACCCACACTCAGTTCTTCGACAAGTTCAACATCCGTTACGAGATCTTCCAAGTTATCAAGTGTATATGGCCAAACACCATATATCGAGAGAACCTTGCAACAGAAGCACGGTAAGTACATCATCACCACAATCTCTGACCGTCTGTTAATCTACATAGGGTCAATCTCGACTTCTTCGTCCAGTTCGTCAACATGCTGCTCAACGATGTCACATTTGTGCTAGACGAGTCGTTCACAGCGTTCAAGGAGATCCACGACGTTGCCAAGAACCTTGAGGACTCCGGAGCGGACATGGACCAGGCCATACGACAGGAGAACGAGGAGAAATTGTCGGCGGCTCAGGGCAAGGCGAAGAGCTACATGCAGCTTACCAACGAGACCGTGGCTATGTTGAAGCTGTTTACTGAAGCCCTAGCAGACTCATTCACCAAACAGGAGGTCGTTGTACGATTGGCACACATGCTGGACTTCAACCTGGAAGCACTCGTAGGCCCTCGGCGGTCAAATCTAAAGGTTAAGAACCCAGAAGAATACGGCTGGAACCCACGCCAAATGCTGGCTGAGGTTACCGATGTCTATCTCAATCTTCAAAACAAGCAGTCTTTCATCGAGGCAGTCGCCACGGATGGACGTTGCTACAGCGCGCAGTACTGGGACGAAGCGCATAGAACGCTCGCACGATTCGCGCTGAAGAGCCCCGAGCAGCTCCGTGAGTGGGAGCAGATGGGCGGACGTATCGCGATCGCCAAGGAGCAGATTGATATGGAGGAGGCTGATCTAGGAGAGCTCCCAAACGAGTATGAGGATCCTCTCATGGCGACACTGATGGAAGACCCGGTCATCCTACCGATCAGCAAACAGGTCGTCGACCGGAGCACTATCCGGAGTCATCTGCTAAGCGACCCGCACGATCCTTTCAACCGCACACCTCTCAAGATCGAGGACGTGATCCCGAACGACAAGTTGCGCGAAGAGATCCAGACGTGGAAGGCGAACCTTCTGGCGCAGAAACTGGCCGAACGTAACGCAGCGGCTGCTCCAGCTGGAGAGCCGATGGATACGTCGTAGACGTATGGAGGGTGTTTGGAGACTTGCATTTGCGGCGTTTTGGGCATTTGACATGCTAGATCCTATGCGTTGAGGATCTTACATGGTGGTATGACATAGATGAGCGCACTGCTCAGGCGTAACATGTTTGCATTATGTGCTTCAACATAGATGATAAATGCACAAGTTCGTCACTAAGACCAATACAACGACAAGTTCGAAGCATCTTGAATGCTCGTACTGTATAATGTGGTGATGCTATATTACAAGCGTAGGTGACTAACCATGCTATCTAGACCTTCTTCTCTTCCTGTTCTCTCTTGCCAAACGTGTATGCAAGCCCGCATCCAACGACATTGACCGCACAAAGAATAAGTGAGCCGCCTCTAACCACGCCCCGTGTAGTGAACTTGTTCTTGATTCCCTGATGACATGATGCTCAGCAACGTGCCAATCTATTATGAGGTTGAATGCTTACCTGACTCCGTCTCATGGCCAGGAGCGCGTAAAGTCCGCTCCAAGCCGCTGTAATACCCGCAGCATCGGTCTTGTAGTTGCTCAGGTTCAAGTAGGAGGAGAAGAGCAGGAGTGGTGGGAACAGCATGGGCAGCGGCTGGAAAGGTCGGGCATGTTGTGCCGTGATGAGCGTTGCTAGTAGTGTTGGAGGAACGGAGTTTTCTGGTCGAACGTGAATATACTTTCTACAGGAATTACTGTGCATGACTGGCACGTGAAGGCATTGGAGATGCATTGGGATGTGCATGGGTAAACGTACCTCCCCAATTCCGGAGCGACTGCAGGGCTGATTGCTTTGGGGGCTCGGTGGCGGCCATCTTGACTCGTGTGTATTGTTTGTAAGGAATAACAGCAGATCGGGAGTTAGAAAACCAGGATCCGGGGCGCAAAGAGTGAATTGAGACGGACGCTTGAATGACGTTCTCGCGGTATCCTAAGCGCGGTGTCCGAGCGACCCTTGCCTAGTCAACTTACACTTCTGGCCTCAACTTCCGCCCGAGTGGTATCAAAGCGCTACCGACTTTCGACTTTCGACTTTCCACATCTCGCGTGCCCGTGTAACCAACTCGCCCCCTCACCGTAGACCACCAGACAGCCATCACCGTTGCCGTGCGCCAGTATCCGATCGGTCCTACCCCCGCGGCACCACTCCGCCAGTAATCACCACCACCCTCCACAGCCATGTCAGGCAAATCAAGCGGCGCGCAACCGCAAAACGGCGACGCAAAGAACCGCGCGCACCACGACGGGAGTTCCGGGCGCGCATTCACAGTCGAGCAAAAAGCGGCCGTAATACGGATAAAGCGCTGCTCCGCGACAGCGTACTACGAGATCCTAGGCCTCGAAGCCGTAAAGTCGACATGTTCAGACGGCGACATCAAGAAGGCGTACAGGAAACTGTCGCTCCTCACGCATCCGGACAAGAACGGATACGACGGCGCAGACGATGCGTTCAAGATGGTTAGCAAGGCGTTCCAGGTGCTGAGTGACCCGGATAAGAAGAAGAAGTTCGATTCGTATGGTGGGGATCCTGATGCGCGGTTCAACCCGGCGGCGGCAGGGGGTGGAGGCGGTGGCGCGAGTCCGTTTGGTGGCGGGGGGTTTGGAAGGGGAGGGGGTGGTGGGTTCCAGGAGGAGATGACGCCTGAGGAGCTGTTTAGACAGTTCTTTGGCGGGGCTTTTGGAGGGCCGTTTGGTACGTATACATCTCGCGTGTCTATGGATGAATGTGGATGCTAACTGCACAACAGGCGGCTTTGACACAGGTCCCGGCTTCGTCTTCAATCTCGGCGGCGGCCCAGGCGTTCGCGTCCACCAGTTCGGCGGCGGCGCACCACGACGACGACCCGGCACAGCACAACCCCCCGGCAGCGAACAACAGCCCTCCCTCGGCTCCACACTCTCCAACCTCCTCCCACTTCTCCTCCTCTTCGTCCTCCCACTCTTCTCCTCGCTCTTCAGCTCCAGTTCCTCTTCCGCAGGGCCCTCCGTGGTCTTCGAACAGCCACGGCATCCCCACACGAAAGAGCACATCTCCTCACGGCTCAAAGTACACTACTACGTCAACCCAGAGGAAGTGCACGACTACAACCTGAAGAAGTGGCGGCAGTTGGATGAGCAGGCGGAGAGGCAGTATATTCATGCTGTCAGTGTGCGGTGTCAGCAGGAGGAATATCAGCAGCGGAAGATGATGGAGGATGCGCAGGGGTGGTTTTATATTGATCAGGAGTTGATGGATAAGGCGCGGCGCATGGAGATGAAGAGCTGTAGTAAGCTTAAGAAGATGGGGTTCAATGTTTGAGGATTTGGGGGGATGTGTTTGTTGGTATATTTTAGGAGCGTATTTGGATGTGAGGACCTGGTTAGGCGCGGTGCTGTAGGCGTTGGAAGATCAGGTTGATCGTCCATTGAGCGAAGTTTGTTCTTCATTCATGTTCATAGACTTCTGTTCATCATAAACGCCCATCTACGACCTGCCATTCAGTCCAATGCCATATAATACACACACCCAACACAATTCCACATTCATACACCAACGTCCACCCTCCACATCACGAGAACCCCCAATACCTCCCCACCCTCATCTTCCACCCCTCAAAACTATTCAGTTTCGGTCTAACATCCAAGTAAAAACTCAGCCCCTTCCCCTTCTCCCCCCCATCGTCCTTCCCCGCATAAAAATCAATCACATACTCCACCTTCGTCCCGCACCGATCCACCACCCAATCATGCCGATCAAACGGCGTCTGATACCCCATGAAGCTCTTCCACCGCGCGCGCGGCGTCAACGCCGTACTCATGCCGCTGAACGACGCTAGTTTCGGGCCGCCGCACGCATCGCTGCGCCCGGCTTCCCAGCGCTTGATCTCGTACCATGCGCGCTCGTTAACGGCGTTGTGGATTGGTATAATGGTCTTCATGTCGTTTTCTTTGGGGTCGTAGGCTTTGCGGCGCATGGCGTCGAAGAACATTTGCTCGGAGGGGTAGATCCAGTTTCCGGTCTTTTTGTCGCTGCCGGTGTCGCGTTCGCTGTTTGCGGGGCCGGAGGGTGTGTTTGTGTTGGTGGGGAGGGAGCGTGGTATGCTGCTTACTTCGCGGTCGGTGGCAAGGCGGAGGGTGGAGAGGAGGGATGTGTGTTGGGGGCTGGGCGAAGAGGAGGACTGGTCGAGGGTGGAGGAGTCGCAGGATTGTTGGACAGAAGGTTGGGATTGTGGAGGTGTTGGTGAGGGTGCGGGAGTGGTGCTATGTGGATTTGGGGGTTGTTGATTGCTGGCGCGGGCTTGGGCGAGCCATGCTTCGCGGGACTTGTGGTCAATGGGGCAGGCCGCTGCTGGGTCGTCTTGGGAGGACATTGTTGTATGTGGAGGATGCTTGAAGCTCAAATGGCATCGCCTCGGGATGGTGACGGCGATGCATCTCGAAAAGTTTGGCACGGACCATGCGGAATGCGCTGGCTTGTGATTGGCTCGCTGCGGGGACTATCGTGAACTGTTCACGGATCCGAGGAGAGCTGAATGTCGGGCCAAATTCTCCTCGCTGTAATTCAACTTCCCAATGCCCGCTTGAGGCTATAAGCCAGAGGTCCGTGAACTCAGTTGGTGTTCTTACTTCGCTCCTGCATCGCGCCCCGCGCATCCCACCAAAAACGAGTTCGGACCCTGCATAAACGAGGCTCCCCCACCAAAGATTCACTTCTTCCTCCCCAACACCCATTGCACAGCACCACCATGTCCGACATTCACCGCGCTAGCACCACTGCTCCAGTGAACATCGCCGTCATCAAATACTGGGGCAAGCGCGACCCCAAGCTCAATCTCCCCACCAACTCCTCCCTAAGCGTCACCCTCTCGCAGGCGGACCTCCGCACGCACACCACCGCTTCTTGCTCGTCCACCTACCCAAGCCCAGACGCGCTCTTCCTCAACGGCCAATCGCAGGATGTTTCGGGTGCAAGGACACAGGCTTGCTTCAGGGAGCTGAGGGCGTTGAGGAAGCAGCTGGAGGAGAAGGACTCGGGCTTGACAAAGCTCGCGGACCTACCTCTTCGCATTGTGTCTGAGAACAACTTTCCCACCGCAGCCGGACTTGCGAGTTCAGCAGCAGGATTTGCCGCTCTTGTACGCGCCATCGCCGATCTTTACGAGCTGCCCTCCTCGCCTACAGACCTCTCCCGCATTGCTCGACAGGGCTCAGGCTCAGCATGCAGATCCCTCTTCGGCGGCTACGTAGGCTGGGAACAAGGCTCCGAGAGCGACGGAAGCGACAGCGTGGCCTTCCAAGTCGCGCCCGCGAGCCACTGGCCTAACATGCGCGCCGTCATCCTTGTCGTGAGTGCGGCGAAGAAGGACGTGTCGAGCACTTCCGGCATGCAGACCACTGTCGCTACATCCAGCTTGTTTAAGTCGCGAGCCACCGAGACCGTGCCGCGGCGAATGAAGGAGATGCAAGACGCGATCAAGAACAAGGACTTTGAGACATTTGGAAAGGTCACCATGATGGACAGCAATTCATTCCACGCTACGTGTCTAGATACATTCCCGCCCATCTTCTACCTCAACGACATCTCCCGTGCTGCCATCAAGGTCGTTGAAGCCATTAATGCAGCAGCCGGCAAGATCATTGCGGCGTACACTTTCGACGCCGGTCCAAATGCTGTTGTGTACTATCTCGAGGAGAACGAGAAGGATGTTGCGGGCCTGTTCAAGACGATTCTGACCGAGAAGGACGGATGGCAGGGCGAGAGGGGTAGTGCTGTGCAGACCAATGCTGAGGCGTTGGAGAAGGTCAAGTTCGAGGCTGGGGCGGCTATTAGACATCTGGAGGAAGGTGTTGCGAGGGTCATTCTGACTGGTGTTGGTGAGGGTCCGGTGAAGACGGAGGAGAGTCTGATTGATGAGAAGGGCGAGCCTGTATCTGATTCGTAGAGTCAGCTGGTGCTGTGATCTTGTGGTAGCGCAGTGTATATCCGTACATAATTATGTTGAGCGGCCCGTTGAAAAAGTCCACAAGCCTTCGGAAAAGCTGCCTGCCTGGAAGTGCCGCGTATACCTTCAGTCTCCAGTATAAGGCCAAGGCATCATGCCTCCTCACCAGCGTAAACTTCTTCCCACTTGTTCGGACAAGCCGTTCGCTCTTCATCAGACGTGTGCCCATGGTAGCTACAAGCATTGAGCAGATTTTTCTCTCCTGAGCCTTGCTCTTCGTTTGACAGCATCTCGCCGATCTTGATCATGAATCGCACCAAGAACTCTCTCGGCAGAAGCGAAAACCAACGTGCAGTTTCGTCATCTGTAGCTCCTTCTACGCCACGCCAGCACCCACAGAACAGGTCGACATAAAAGTCTAGGATTGGACTCGCGGGGGGGGGGGGGGGAGATTGGCGAAAGCGAA
>Ga0265797_10008626_pt1 | contig 13509 bp, 6 predicted proteins | sample P2T30metagenome_FD_192433 | JGI IMG/M metagenome (GOLD analysis project Ga0265797, IMG submission 192433) | Plant litter microbial communities from East Loma Ridge, Irvine, California - P2 T30 | ecosystem: Environmental > Terrestrial > Plant litter > Unclassified | place: USA: California... | reverse complement strand
CAGGTTACGGGCGTGCCGATGGGCAGGTCGGTGAGGGCGACGAGCACGTTATCGGCGGGGTGGATTTTAGCAACCAAATGCTTCATAATTACTTACTAATTAGTAATGAGCAATGCGTAATTGTTCAAGAGAAGTAAACAGGTAAGTCAGGCAAATGTCTAACTTAATCGTGGCACCTTGCAATAGGATGTTAGCATGTTTTTGATGCTTCCTTACCCTATGCCAGGCAAATACCTACACTGTAGCCTTCTGATTTTTGTTGAGTACGGTGGCTAAGGTAGCCGTCGCACCTTCCTGCTGCATCTGCGTCAGGTAGCGCGTTACGCTAGCCGCAAAGCCGGGCAGCGCGGTCAGGTCGGTTCCCCACAGCTCTTGGTTGCTCAGCACGGCCGGCACCAACTCGGTGGCGGGCAGGCGCTGCCAGAGGTCGGCAAAATAGCCCGCCTGCTCATCCTGAATGAGATACTCTTGGCCTTTGGCCTCGCCGTACCACTTGCCGGCTTCCTCGCGAGTGCCGCGCATGAATTGCAGGTAGGCTGCGAAGCCCAGCGCCACGTACTGCGGCACGGTCTTGAAGCGGTCGCAGTAGTGCAGCAAATCGGGTAGCACGCGCATGCGCAGCTTGGCCGAGTAGTTGAGGGTGATGGCCAGCCAGCGGTGCTCCACGGCGGGGTTGCGGAAGCGGTCAAGCACCTGCATGCCAAAGCGCTGGCCCACTTTCTCATCCACTGCGTAGGGGATGCCGGGCAGCAAATCGGCCAGCATCAGGTTGCGGATGTACGTGGCGAGGCAGTCGTTTTCCATCGCGCCGCGCACCGTGGCTTCGCCGGTTAGCACGGCCAGCCCGCAGGTGAGCGAGTGCGTGCCGTTGAGCAGGCGCATTTTCAGCTCGCGAAATAGGTTAATGTCGGGCTGCACAATTACGCCGGGGTGGATTTGCTGGAAGCTCAGTACTTCCTTCACCCGCTCGTCGCCCTCGATGGCCCACAGCAGGTACACTTCCGACATAATCAGCAGCTCGTCCTCATAGCCCAATTTCTGGGCTAGCTCGGCGTGGGCCGCCGCGGCCGGTTTGCCCGGCACAATGCGGTCGACCAGCGAGTTGCACACGGTGTTGGCCGTTTCGAGCCAGTTGATAAAGTCTGCATCGAGCCCGGCGCGGTCGGCCAGCTCGCGCAAAATGCCGCGTAGCTTGGTGCCGTTGTCGGGAATCAATTCGGTGGGCACGATAACGAGGCCTTTGTCGGCCGCGCCGCCGAAGGCTTCGTAGCGGGCCAGCAGCACCGCCAGCAGCTTGCCGGGGAAGGAGCGCGGCGGCGTGGCGCGCAGGTCCTCGCTTTCGTCGAGCACGATGCCGACTTCGGTGGTATTCGAGAGCACGATTTGTAGGTCGGGGCTGGTAGCCACTTGCAGCACCTCGGCCCACTGGCTTTTGGCCGAGAGCACCCGGCTGATGCCGGCGCACACCACGTCCTGGCTCACGGTTTGGCCGTCTTCCACGCCGCGCACGCACACCGTGTACAGGTTGTCTTGGCGCTCGAAGGCAGTAGCGTCGCCGCCGTCGGTGCTTTTTACCACCACCACGCGACCATTGAAAATGCCCTGACGATTGGCTTGGTCAATCAAAAAATCGGGCAGCCCGCGTAGCAATACGCCGGTGCCGAACTGCAAAACTTTTTCGGGTAACTCGAACGCGGCCGGGGTGGGGAGGGCGACCGCCGCATTGGTGGTGCCGGCCTGCACGAAAGATTGGGAAAGAATAGGCATGTTTCTGCAAAGATTTTATAGCAACTACTACTAAATGACGGTTGGCGCGAGCAAGGGCGCAAAACCCAGGCTAAATCCTCTTCAAATGAAGCGAATAGCCGGCTAAAAGCCCGTCATGGGCTCACCTGCCCGCCTACAGTTTCCATTTCTGCTGCCACTTGGGATACTCGCGGGTCAGCAGCTTTTCGGGCCAGGTGCTGGCGTACACGTAGCCGGTGCGGCGCTCGTTTTCAATGTCGGCCAGGCGGGCGTGCTTCACGCCATCGCGGCCCACGTAAATGGGTTGGTTGGTGTCGAGGTCATAAAATCGGGCCCACAGCGTACTGCCGGGCTGGGCCACCATTACGCGGTCGCGGCCCTTGGGCTGCTTGGGGTCGGCGATGTCCTGCACGGCCATATTTTCCATTTTAGAAGCCTGGAACCAGGCCACGGCCGCCTCGATGGCGCGGCGCACTTCAGGCGTGGGCTGGTCGAGCGTTAGCAAAAATTCGGTGATGGCCACCGACTCGTCGCCGCTGAGCGAGGCTATTTCAAAGGCGCGGGCGTTGCAGGGTAGCAGGGTTACGCGGTCGTGCTGGGCGCACCACACCGTGGGCTTGCCGTGCTGCACATACTGCGTTTTCAGGATGCACAGCACGCCCTTATCAACCGCCTTTTGGGCCTGGGGCACCAGCGTGGGGTCAACCAAGGCAAAATCGCCTTTTTTGTCGGCCACCGATTTCAACACCGTCAGCGCCTTTATCATGGCGTTGTCGTTGTAGGTAATCTGGGCGCGGTAAAACTTGGCGTCGGGGTAATACTGCGGAAAGCCACCGCTGGTCTGCTGCATCTTGAGCAGGTAGCGGATGCCATTCTCGGCCGCCTGCTTGTAGGCGGGATTTTGGGTGGTTTTGAACGCCGTGACCAACGCCGTGATTTCGCGGGTGGTGGCGTTGTTGTCAATGGTGGCGTCTTCTTTACCGGCGTCGCGGCGGGCGGCTTGCAGGTCGGCGGCGCTCATGGGGTGGCGGTAGTCCACCTTCACCTCATTTACCGCTTTGGGCCAGCCGCCGTTGCTGCGCTGAAAGGCCAGCATCTTCTCGGCGGTGGTATCCTGGGCTGCGGTGGCCAGAGCAAGGGGAGGGAGCACCTTACTAGCCCGGTGGCCCATAGCCTGAGCCGATGTAACCAGCACCACACTTAACCCAGCCACTAACAACGTATTCTTCATGAAAAAGCAAGCCTGACGCTTGGAAGGTGGCGAAAAAGTAACTAGTGAAAGTAAAAGTGAATCAATAAGCTGAGCCCTTGGTGAAAAAATAGAAAAGCCACTTTCCTGACTAGCACTGGTCGCTTGCGGGCGTCCAGCGCTAGTCAGGAGAATGATGGCCTAATAACCTGAGTTTTGCGTTAGGTTGGGATTCGTGTCGCGGGCAGTCTGCGGAATGGGCAGCACCTGCTTAAGTGGCGAGTAGCCAGTCGCCCAGTTGGTCGTTACAAAGGCTGCCACGACACTTGAGCGCCAGTTAACCGCCGTAGTGCCTGTGGGCTGCGTGGTGGGCGCGGGGCGGTAGAAAGAGCGCGCCCAGCGTAGGCCCGTAGTCGAGCCCAGCGTGAAGGTGTAGAACATGCGCAGCGGCACGACGCCGTAAGTACCGGTGCCCGCAATCATGTTGGTGATGTCGGTGCGGGTCTGGGTAATTTTAGTCGTCAGCAGGTTCCAGCGAATCAGGTCGTACTTACGAATACCTTCACCGCCAAACTCTACAAAGCGCTCCTGCACCAAGTCGTTGAAAAAGGCCGCTTTTGAGGCCGTAGAGGGCAATGGAGCCTTGGCAGAATTGGCACCGTAGCCACGGCGGCGCACCTCCATAAACGCATTTACGGCCGATTGTGTGGGGCCATTTAGCTCGTTTTCGGCTTCAGCATAGGTAAGCAGTACATCCGAGAAGCGCATGAAAATCCAATCGAAGCTCAGCGACTGAAGGGTGGTGCTGGAGAGAGCGGGCGAGCGCCAGTCGCGGCGGTATTTGCCATCGGTGGTAGCCACCAACGTAGTGCCCTTTTGTGCGTCGTCCGAGCCAATAACGTAGGGCGTGATGGTCACATCGCGGCGTACGTCGAGCGAGTCGAAGGCGTAGAAATAGGTTGGGACAATTGTGACGGCACCACTTGAGGTACCGTAGGTGGGCGAGCTAGTCAGGCGCGGGCCGTTGTAGTAACCCAGTTTGCTATCCGACTGGGCGCTGGCGCCACCGTTGCCCACCGCAAAAATGATTTCGTGCGCATTATCAGCAGCATTTACGGCCACACCATCAATGTTGGCAATGCTCCGGAAAGTAGCATCATAGTTGGTGTTCAAGGCGTGTTGCGAGCGGTTGGCCATCAGGTCGAGGCACTCTTGGCGGGCAATGCGGTAGTAGTCGAGGTAGTCGGCTGCCCGGCGCTCGCTGCCATCCTGGCCCATCGACCAGCCGCCCCGATACATGGCGATGCGTGCCCGCAGTGCCTTGGCTGCCCCTTTGGTAAAGCGCTCGCCCGTGCCGCCGGCGTCGGTGCGCCAGGGCAGCAGTGGGGTAGCCACCGCCAGGTCTTTCACTAAGTGCGCATATACGCTATCGCGGTCGGTGCGCGGAATCTTAAAATCCTGGCCGGCGATGGAAGGCGTGCGTGGCTCGGGCACATCGCCCCAGTTGCGTACCAACTCGAAGTAAAACTGCGCTCGTAGCATCAGCATTTCGCCATGGAGGCGCTTCATCGCTGCCTGCTCAGTGGCTGTGCCACTCGTGTACCTTGGCGACTGCGGAATAAACTTAATGCAAATGTTGGTCCGCTCGATACCTTGATAAAGCATGTTCCAAGGATTGGTTATTTCCGAGTTGCTCGGGATAGCGGCGTAGCGGGCAATGCCCCGCCGGCCCGCGTCGGCAGCCCCGCTAGAGCCCACCATCTCATCCGAGTCAAAGGGGAAATAAGAGCTGAGGCGGTTGCCATAGGCAGCATCGCCCGAGAGCATGTCATAGGCCCCAATGGCGGCCGCCGTGGCCCCGTCTACCGTGGCAAAGGTTTCTTCGGCCGTGTTATAGGCGGCGGGCGAGACGTTGAGAAAGTCCTTACACGCCACCAGGCCAGTGCCGGAAGCCAGCGCCAAAGCGATAGCCGCGGGGCGCAGAGAAAATAATTTCATGAGGATAGGGAGGGTGGGACAAGTGTTAGATGGAAGCGTTGATGCCAAGTAGAAACGCGCGGCTGCGGGGGTAGCCGGCGTAGTCGACGCCGGGCGTAAGGGGCGTACCGCGGCGGGTGTTCACCTCCGGGTCGAAGCCTGTGTAGCCGGTGAGGGTGTACACGTTGTTGACCGTACCATAAAAGCGCAGCTGCGAAATGTGTACGCGCTCGAGCAGGCTCTTAGGCAGCGAATAGCCAATGGTGATGTTGTTTATGCGCAGGAATGAGCCATCCTCCAGTGCCCAAGAGTGGGGCACCAACTGGCGCGGCGCTGCCCAAATGGCCGCATTTTGATTTAGCGAGTTGAGCTGGTTTACGTCCGTGATGGCAGTACCGGTATTCAGGTCTATGGTGCGGTAGCGGTCTTTCATGAGCTCCAGGCCATTGGCAAACTGTGAGCCGGTCAAGTTGGTCGTGTACTCAATCTTGTTGTCATTCCAGATGCGGTTGCCGTACACGAAGTTCATGAAGATGCTCGCATCAAAGCTTTTATAAGTAAACTGCTGGTTGATACCACCCGTCGATAGTGGATTGGCATTACCGATAACCGCGCGGTCGTTTTCGTTTACGATACCATCGCCGTTCACATCCTTCAGCTTGAGTTGGCCAGGGCTTACGGAGCCACCAGTACCAATTACGCCGGCATCGCTGGCTACGCCATCCTGAAGCACCCAGCTTGAAGTAGCGGCATTGTAGCTTTTGAAATCAGCCGTGGTGTAGAAGCCTTTGCGGCCGTTGTCGTAGTCGGTCACGTAGCCGTACATCAGGCCTACTGGCTGGCCTACCTTCACGAAGTAGTCGGCTGAAATAGCGGTGCTGGCCCAGCCCGAATACTGTGGCGAAAGGGCATCAACGCCGCCCAAGCTTTCTACCCGGTTGCGGTTAAAAGAGATGTTCGCGCTGGCCGTCCAGGTAAAGCTTGGCGTCTGAATTACCGTGCCCGAAAGCGCTAGTTCAATGCCCCGGTTGGAGGTAGCCCCTACGTTAGCCAATTGGGTAGTGTAGCCCGACGTTGATGGAATGCTCAGGTTGAGCAGCAGGTCGGTTGTCTTGTTGTAATACGCATCAACGGTGACTTGCAGCCGGTTATTGAACAAGCTCAGGTCAAGCCCGCCATTAGTGGCGGCCGTCGTTTCCCACTTCAGGTTCGGGTTGGCCAAGCCGATAGTCGATGTCCCGTTGATGATGGTATGGTTTAGCGCGTATTGGGCACCCGTAGTAAAGTAGGTGCCGTAGAGGAAGTCGTTGATTCGGTTATTGCCCGACAAGCCATAGCTCAGGCGTAGCTTAAGGTCCGAAATCTGCTTGATATCCTTGAGGAAGTCTTCGCTCGACAAACGCCAGGCGGCCGAGGCAGCCGGGAAAAAGCCTACGCGGTTGCCCGCGGCAAACTTCGACGAACCGTCGGCCCGGAAAGTGGCCGTGAACAAGTACTTATCGTTGTACGAGTAGTTGAGGCGGCCAAAGCCCGAGAGCAGGCGCGCATCGACGGTGAGGCTGGTAGTGGGGTAGGGCTGCGTGGCAGTGCTAGAGGGCAACACGCCCTGGTTGATGTTATTAATAGCCTTTTCGGGCGTGATGCCCGTAGGCAGGTAGTTGGTCTGAATACCCAGCGTCTGGGTGCTCTGGAGGTAAATCTCGTGGCCGATTACCCCATCGAACTTGTGCAGACCTTTGGTGAAGTTGTAGGTCAGCACGTTCGAATTGTTGAACGTAACGGGGGTACTGAAATTGATGGAGGCCGACGGCTGGCCTGCCAGTGCCCCACGCACGTTGGGCGACTGCGCGCCGTAGAAAGACTCGACGCGGTTGTTGTTGTTGTCGAAGCCCGCTGTGGAGCGGAAAGTGAAGTTTTTGTTGAAGGCGTAGCTGACGTAGCCGTTGATGTTGAATAAGCGGCGGCGGTCGCGGCGATATTCATTGTCAATGGCCACGATGGGGTTAATCAACGAGGCCGAGGTGGCGAAAAAGTCCTCGTCCACAACCTCATCGCCGGGGCTCAGGCCATTGGCCAGTTGCGCGTCGATGGGCAGGTACTGCACGGCATTGCGCAGGCGCGAAGTGGTAGTGGAGCCTGTGCTTGAGGTACCTGTGCCGCGAATGACCTGGTCGTTGAAGCGAAAGTTGAAACCTAAGCGGAATTTTTCATTCGCTTTATGGTCGAAGCGGAAGTTGACCAGGTTTCGCACGTAGCCCGAGGCACGCTGAATACCGTCTTCCTGGTTGTTGGTGAGGCTTAGGCTATACGTAGTGCCCTTGCTGCCGCCCGATACCGATACGTTGTGGGTCTGGTACAGCGCGTTGCCGCCAAATACCTTGTCTTGCCAATCAATGAAAGGCGCATTTTTGTACTGGTTCAGCGAGTCGCTGAAGTAATTGCGTGACCCATAGCGGCTCTTAAATGAGCTGAGCCCAGTGCTGCCAGCCAGCGCCGAGCGCTCGTAGGAATACTCCAGGTAGTCGGCTGGCTTGAGCACATCCAGCGTTTTAGAAATTTTGCGCACCCCAAAAAAGCCGTTGTAGGTAGCCGTTGTTTTGCCCTCACGTCCATTTTTGGTGGTGATGATAACCACGCCGTTGGCACCGCGAGCCCCGTAGATGGCCGTGGCTGAGGCGTCCTTTAGCACGTCGACCGAGGCAATATCCTGGGGCGAGAGTACCGATAAGGCGTTTTCTACTTGCACCCCATCCACTACGTAAAGCGGCGAGTTGTCTTGGGTAATGGAACCGCCACCGCGCACCCGCACCCGGATGTCGGCACCTGGGGCGCCTTCCGAGGCAGTCACCTGCACGCCGGCCAGGCGGCCAGCCAGCGCTTCAGCTGCCGAGTTTACCGGAATATCCTTGATTTGCTGGGCGCTAACCGAAGCTACCGAGCCAGTAATATCCTTACGCTCCACTGCCTGGAAGCCAATAACTACTACGTCATCAAGCGCGTTGTCGTCGGGCAGCAGGCGCACGTTTACCTCGCTTTTCGAGCCTACGGGTTCTTCTTTGGCAATAAAACCCACGAAGCTGAAGCGCAGGGTGACCTCGCCGGTGCCCGGCACGCTCAGTTCGTAGTGGCCGTTGGCATCGGTCGAGGTGCCATTGGTAGTGCCTTTGACCAGCACGGTCACGCCGGGCAATGGTTCGGCTTGGTTGTCGCCACCGCGTACAGTGCCAACTATGCGTCGGGTGGCCTGGGCCCAGGCTGCGCTCACGCTCACCAGCAGAAGCATGGAGAGCACTAGTAGGTATCTAATTTTCATCGAAAAAAGTGGAGTGGGAATTGAAAAAAGCAGAAGCTAACGGTATCTCCAGAGCGGGGCGTCTTTTTGACTTTAAAAAAGACGTAAGTTGCTTTTCGCGCGCAAAAGGCGGTTCTTTACCTGTCGAAAGCTACCTTCAAATGGGCAGCGGATGAAGTGCGGGACCGTTTTTTTTTGCGCAAACGTTGTCGGTAACGTTGCCATTTGTTGCTGCTAGCCCGTAGCAGCTACTCGTTCTTGGTTGGCCCATCCCTTCTCGCTTAGTTAATTTACCTATTCAACCGTAAACACCGCCCTGTTCGACAGGTCTGGTAGTTGCACTTTACTTAGTATATAATTGGAAGCCGCGACCCTCAAAGACATTGCCCGTGAGCTGAATATTTCGGTATCGACCGTGTCGCGGGCTTTGCGCGACAGCTACGAAATCAACCCCGAAACGAAGCGGCTGGTGATGGAGTGTGCCACTCGCCTTCAGTACCGCCCCAACCCGATTGCCCTCAGCCTGAAAGGTAGTAGCAGCAAGGCCATTGCTGTTATTGTGCCCCAAATAGCCAACTATTACTTTTCGCAGGCTATCAACGGCATTGAGGAAGTGGCCAACCGCCGGGGTTACGATGTGCTCATCTTCCAGACCCACGAAACCTACGCCCGCGAAGTGGCCAACTTGCGCCAAGCGCTGGCCCGCCGCGTAGATGGTTTACTGATATCGTTGAGCAGCGAGACGTCGGATGTATCGCACTTGCAGGAATTGCAACAACAGGGTACACCAATTGTACAATTCGACCGCGTATCGGCCCAAGTGAATACGCCCCGCGTGGTGGCCGATAACTTTGGTGGGGCTTTCGCAGCTACCGAGCACCTTATTAAGACAGGGCGGCGGCGTATTGCCCACCTTACCATTCAGCCTTGGCTGAGCATTACGCAGGAGCGGCTGGCTGGCTACCGGGCAGCCTTAGAGCAAAATGGCTTGCCGTACGACGAAAGTTTGGTGCGTTTTGGCACCTTCGGCCCCGACGAAGTAGGCCCGCTGGTGGATGAGCTGTTGGCCCTCGTGCCCCGGCCCGACGCCTTTTTTACGGCCAGCGACCGGCTGGCACTGGGCTGCCTGGCGGCGCTGCGGCAGCGCCGCATTCACATCCCCGACGACGTGTCGCTCATCGGCTTCACTAACCTCAATGTGGCCGACCTACTCTCGCCTTCCATGAGCACGGTGGTGCAGCCCGCCATGGAAATTGGCCAGGAAGCAGCCGAGCGCCTGTTCGACATCATCGAGCGTAAGCACCGCACGGCTCTGCCAGCTACTACCACCACCGTGCCTACTACGATGCTACTGCGCGAGTCGACGCAGGTAGGGGTGGTGGCATAAAGCTAGCCTAGGCGACGGCCGGGCTGCCCAGCGGCGCTGACTGCAGCTGGAAATTATAATTCTAGCTCGGAATTTAGCTAGTTGCCAACTCATTGCAAAGAGTGAGCAACTTCATGCATCAAATGCCCAAGAATTCCGCTAAGCCGGCACCTTTGCGCATCAAAGCACAAAAAATCAGAAAGAGTTGGCGACTTCATGAATGAAGTCGCCAACTCTTTCTGATTTTTTGTCAGAAGTATAATTTTCGGGTAGAATTGTATTTCTGATGCCGCCTATTCCTTGGTAAACCTGCTGGTTAGGGTTTGCCCGGCATTGGTGTAGCGCACCAGGTAGAGGCCCGCACGCAGGCCAGCTACCGGTAGGCTGGTGTCGGTGGTACCAGCTAAGGTATTGATGAGCAGTACACAGCGGCCCTGTAGGTCATGTATGGCTACCTGGCCGGGGACGCTGCTACGGGGGTGAGCCAGGGTAAGCGCACCGTCGGCCAGGGGGTTGGGGTAGGCTTGTAGCAGGCTGGCGGCTGGGGCGGCCGGGGCCGTAGCCAGCACCGTGGCGGCTACCAGCCCGTTGAGGTAATTTTCGAGATTGGGGTAGCCGTTGGCGGCGATGGTAGCGCGGTCGGCAGCGTTATTAGGATTCAGGCCCATGCTGGTTTCCCAGGTGTCGGGCATGCCGTCGTGGTCGGTGTCAAGGGGCGCCGTGCCGCAGTTGAGCACCGGCCAGGCTACCTGCGAGGTGCTGTAGGGCGTGCCGTGCTGAAAGCCGCCCTGCACGTCGATGATGGTGCCCGTGCGGTTTTGCACCTCCTGAATAATGCGCTGGTCCACGGCATCGCGCGCGGGCAGCACGCAGCCCACGCCCGCCAGCACGGCGGCGTAGGCCGCCTGGGCCGATTGCACGGGCAGCGCATCGGTGCCGATGGCAAAGGCCGTGGCTACTTTCGACTGCGTGGTATCGGCCAGCGAGCCGCCGCTCATACTTACACCCCGCCAGTTGTGGCCGGTGATGAAGGCCGAATTATCGACGTAGTTGCCTGTCACGTAAAACTTACCGTAGGGCAATACTGGGCTGCTGGTTTGCTTGTAGGGATTGAGAATCTGAGACTTGATAGCCACGCCCGCGCTGCTGCCGGTGCTGGTGCTGGGTCCCCACTTATAGTAGTTGTTGACGATGTTGTAGTTGCCGCCCTCGCCGCCGTTGGTGGTGTAAGCGCCCCAATCGTAGAGAACGTTGTTGGCAAACTCAGCATTCTCCTGGCCTGGTGTGTTGGGCGACAGGTTGCGCGAGCCGTCGAAGCGCGGGTTGCGGCCCTGCATGTGGGCCAGCAGGTTGTGGTGAAACGAGGCGTGCCGCCCGCCCCAAATGCCGCCGTAGCCGTGCCGCTCGAAGTCAGTGTCGCCGGTTTCGAAGTGGTACGAGTAGTTGAGGCCCTCGCTTATCATGTTCCACTGCAAGGTCAGATTGTCGCCCCGGTAGCAGGTCAGCGACTCATCCTCACCCCAACTAAAGGTGCAGTGGTCCACTATCAGGCCCGTGTAGTTGCCCAGCGAGTCGAAACAGTCTTCGTCGCCGCTGCCATTCACCATGCCCAGGTTTTGGTAGCGGTCGCCAAGGCGAAAGCGCACGAAGCGCACAATCACGTTGCTGCCGTTCACGTTGGTTTGCTTGTCGGCGATGCAAATACCGTCGCCGGGCGCGGTTTGGCCGGCGATGGTTGTATTGGCCGGAATGCGCAGCGCGGTGAGCAAATGAATGGTGCCGCACACCCGAAACACGACCGTGCGGCTGGCCACGGTGCCCGCCAGCGCCTCGCGCAAGCTGCCCGCGCCCGCGTCGTTGAGGTTGGTCACCTCCATGACGGTGGTGGGGGCGGTAGTGCTGCCGCGCCCGCCGGTGGTGTATTTGCCCGCGCCCTCGGCCCCCGGAAAGCCCGGCAGCGTTTGGGCGTGCGCCGCGGCGGTGCCGAGCAGGAGGGCCGCTGTACGCAAGCCCACCCAGCGGCGCTGCCCAGCCGGGCTAAAAATCAACTGGAGCGAAGAAGTGAACATAGAAAATTCTTCCGAATAGAGAGATTATAACTTGCTGATTTTGGCGACGCTCGTGCCTGAAGCATCGAGGTAGCGCACCAAGTAATTGCCGCTGGCCAGCGTGCCCACGGGCAACTGGGTTTCGAGGCTGCCCGCCCGTGGGTGTACGGTGGCTACGCGCCGCCCATCGAGGGTCATGAGCACCAATACCGCCTCGGTGCTTGCGGCGGGGTGAGTTATCGTCAAGGCGTCGGTAGTGGGGTTAGGATAGGCGTGCAGCATAATTTGGGTGCTGGGCCGCGTAGCCGTAATGGCACCCGCTTCGCCTTTGAACAGCACGTTCTTCACCAAGGCAAAGCGCGTGGTAATAGTCGTGCTGCCACAGCTGAAGTAGAGCCGCACGGTTAGGGTTTGGCCGGCTGCTAAGCTGATACCGCCCGTATTCAGGAAGTTGAAGCGATACGTGCTGCTAGTCGTCAGCAGCACTGGGGTAGCAAAGCCCCCATTGGCGGCTGCCAAGAAAACCCCGGTCGGGCCGACGCCGCCGTTGACGTTGGCTGAATCGGTGCGGAAGCCCGAGCGAGACCAAACCACGGCTAGCTTGGTGCCACTCGTCGAGCCATTGACATAGGCCGTGAGCAGCAGCGAATCGAGCCGCACCGAACTGGCCGTGGCCGCTGTCACGGTAAACTGCTCGTAGTACGTACGGTTCAGATTGCTGCCGTTGCCGCCGACTGCCGTAGTCCAGCCACCATCGGCCTGCGGGGCAAACGCCTGCCCGTAGCGGGCAGAATAGGGGGGAATTGTAGCCGCCGCTGACCCGCTCGATACCACAAATTTGCGTAGCGTGGCGGTGCTGGCGGCCAGCTGCGGCGCGCGCACGGCTGCGCTGTCTTGAGCATTGCGCGCCATGGGCCACCACTGCAACGGCCCCGAAATGGGTTGCGCGGTGCTAACCCGTGTGCCACTCACGGCCAGCGCCACCGCCACCGCCGGCGCGCTCGTGTGCGTGATGGTGCCCGAGTAGGCTCCCAACGTAGCCGTGTTGAGGCGCACGCTGATGGTGGTGGTCGCTACGGCATTGTTGGCTTGGGGTAGCACCAGCGGTGCGGTGGTCCAGGTAGCGCCGCCGTTGCTGGAAAGCTCCACGCCAGCGGGCGGCGTAATAGTAAGGTCGGTGGTTAGGTTGGTGCCCGCCACGCTGTAGATGCGGGCCGCCGAAGGCCCACCAGCATACTGCGTGAGGGTGCCGAGCGTGCCCGTGACAGTAATAGTAGGCGTGCGCGAAATCTCCACCGTGTCCGTGAGGTGCGTGGTCAGGCCGGTTTTGGTCGAGCGCAGGTAGTAAAAGTAGCTGCTACCGGGGCCCGGCAGCGCGTCCGTCGATTGGAAATTGTAGGTAGTATCGTTGGCAGCCGTTAGTTGGTTTACGGCGGTATAGGTGCCTTTGCGGGTGCTGCTGCGCATCAACTCGTACTGCACTTGGGCAATGGCCCAGCTGGCATTCCAGGTGAAGGCCGAGGCCGTGGTGCCCTTCACGGCCAGGAAGTTGGAGGCCGCGATACTGGGCGTGAAGGCCGCGCATACGCTGGTGCCTACGTTGCAGGGGTTCCAGGTGCCCAGCACGGTGGCCGTTTGGTACTGCGCCGTGTCGGCGGTAGCTAGTTGCTTTGACCAACTCACCCGCTGGCTCACGTTCACCAGATTACCCCGAAAGTTGCGGGACTGAAACTCGCCGTAGGTAATCAGGCTGACATCGGTGCCAGCATCCCAGGTGCTCCAGCCTTCCGGCCGAATGACGCCCGACCCGATGCGGCTTTTCAGAAAAACCACTTTGTTATTAGACTTGGCAACTTGAGCCGTGCTGGCGTCGTTTTGCCAGGGGCGGCCC
>Ga0265797_10008624_pt1 | contig 13511 bp, 16 predicted proteins | sample P2T30metagenome_FD_192433 | JGI IMG/M metagenome (GOLD analysis project Ga0265797, IMG submission 192433) | Plant litter microbial communities from East Loma Ridge, Irvine, California - P2 T30 | ecosystem: Environmental > Terrestrial > Plant litter > Unclassified | place: USA: California... | reverse complement strand
TTCCTGCGGCTGAGCCTTGAACCAGCCCTCCTCAAGAGCCCTGCTCAAATACCTGCTATAAACATACCCAAAGTCCTTCAACGACCCGTGAACATCGCCGACCTGGGTAGTAGAAAGCTTCGTCGTCTCCGAGAAGCCCTTGTACTCCTTGCCCGGCAGCACGAACGTAATCGCGCCTTCAGGATCAAGCACTTGCGAGAGGTTCTCAATGGAGCCTTTTTCCGAGACGGCGTCGAAAGCGTGCAGCAGTTTCTGGCCGTTGAGGGCGGCTGTGAGGTTCTTGACGACGGCGACGTCGCCTTCGCGGTAGTCGATGATCGTGTCGCCTTTGCTGCGGTCGATGAACTTCTCGACGTGGGACTGGGCGCGACCGGCGACGGCGAGGATGGGGTGGATGTTGGATTTCACGGCGAGTTGCAGGGCGTAGGAGCCTACGGCTGAGGAGGCGCCGTAGATTACTAGAGGAGTTTTCTGGTCGTCTGAGGCAGGGAGCCAGGGCTCGGGGAGTCTGAGACGGGCGTAGAGGCCGAGAGCTGAGGTCAGGGCGGCGAGTGGGATTGCAGCACCTTCTGTTTTGGTTGTTAGCATGTCTATTCTGGAATGAAGACGTCTTTCAATAACTTCTTACCTTCGAAGCTAGTCTCCTTGGGAAGGAAGAAAGTGGTGTGCTTCCAAGCGACAGCATACTCCGCATAAGAACCACCAGGCGTGAGCATCTCGTGGAAAGCAGCCACACGGTCACCCTTCTTGAACTCTACGACATTCTCACCGACTTCGTGGATAATGCCGGAAATGTCGTCGCCCGGGTTGCTGTTGTTGAAATCCTTCAACCACTCTGAAGCCTCCCTGTTAGTATGATAGCCTGTGATTCAGATGGCATACTTGAGCTAACATACCAGGAATCTTCCAGTCCTTGGGGTTGCTGCCGCTGAAGACAACTTTGATCACAACTTGGTCTTTGCCAGCCTTAGGGATGTCGCTGTCGACGATGTTGACCTTAGGGCCAATGGAGACAAGAGCTTCCTTCATTTCGTGTAGTGTGGGATGGATCAAAGACGAGGAATTTTGAATGAACTTGAGAGGATCGAAAAGAGAAGATATAGAAACAACAACCACATCCGAGTTGATTTTATGCAAGACTTGTACCGGCCAGGGTATGTGGGTACAGCGATTCGCAATGGTCGATCTTGGACAGCATTTCTAAGCAGCACTACTCCGGCAATTGATCATGGCGTCATTGCTACACATCGATGGTCCCAGTCTAGCCGCGGTCCATTAACACTTATAGTACTAGTCGGAGAGTAGGCCAGGGCACAATCCAACTAGCATTCGGTTCTTCAGGATGCAGCTCGGACACTAACAAGTGTGCATATATCAACGGCGAACAACCGTCAAGCGTTATGCCGTCAGTCCCAGGGAGATCGGCGGCCAGACAACATGAAGGTGTATCACGATGGCCTAGGTAAGTCGGTCCCGGGAGGAGCTTTTGTTTGGGCGTTGCGATTCGGCTCTAGGAGGTCATGTCGTTTCTGGATCCAAATATCGCACAATTTACATTTATCTTGCATACACATGCAAGGTACACGATTCCTCCTCCGAGAATAGGTGGCGTCTGCGGTGCGGCCCGGTTGCTCAGGAGACGACTCGCTTCGAGACGAGCCGGCGTTTTGATGCAGCGGGCTAAGCAAGCCAGCGAGCGAGTGATGCAGAGCTGGGGAAAGCGACAACAGGAACACCAACACACTCCTTTGCGCGAAACATCACTGGATCTGGACGACTTCGACGACATCCCCGACTGTCGACCACACGCCCACATTCCGCCTATCTCGCACGTCATTGCTCTTCTCCCAGCTGGCTGGACCGGGGCGATTCTCCAACAACAAACATGGCGGTCCCTGGGACAGATGGCGCATCCAGCATCCAAGTCACCGTTCGCGTGCGCCCATTTACCATTCGTGAGGCGGCACAATTGACCCGCTCCGATGAAGGGCCAATGTTTCTTGGGGATGGTTCCCTCGCATCTGCTCCGGCTCCGCACATGAAGCAGAAGGGTATCCGACCAGTCATTAAGGTTGTGGATGAAAAATGCCTGTAAGTTGGGCTCTTCAAGCAAGACGACTGAGCCATTGCTGACCACCTTGAAAGTATTTTCGACCCTCCAGAGGACAACGTCCAGCGCTTCACCAGATCGGTCATGCCCCAAGGCAAACGCGTGAAAGATCAGACATTTGGATTCGACAGAGTGTTTGACGAGAACATCACACAGGGAGACGTGTACGAGGCGACCACTAAGAACCTGCTCGACTCAGTGCTGGACGGCTACAATGCCACTGTATTCGCATATGGAGCTACTGGTTGCGGAAAGACACACACAATTACCGGCACTGCACAACAGCCTGGAATCATCTTCCTCACCATGCAAGAGCTATTTGAAAAAGTGGGAGAATTACAATCGGAGAGAGCGACGGAAATCACACTCTCGTACCTAGAGATTTACAACGAGACGATTCGCGACTTAATGAACCCAAACCATGCCAACAAGCAGGGCCTCATGCTTCGTGAGGATGCAAACCAGGTTGTCTCGGTAGCTGGTCTATCTTCGCACAACCCACAAAACGTCCAGGAGGTCATGGATATGGTCATAACTGGAAATGCCAACAGAACACAGTCCCCCACAGAAGCGAACGCTACATCATCGCGCTCGCACGCCGTTCTGCAAGTCAACGTCTCATCCAAATCACGCGACACTTCCGTCTCGGAGCCGGTGACCATGGCGACATTGAGCATCATTGACTTGGCTGGATCAGAGCGTGCCTCGGCGACGAAGAACAGGGGCGAGCGTCTTATGGAGGGCGCGAACATCAACAAATCACTGCTCGCACTTGGTAGCTGCATCAACGCGCTGTGTGACCCGAGAAAAAAAAATCACATTCCCTACCGCAACTCTAAGCTCACTCGGCTCTTGAAATTCTCCCTGGGTGGTAACTGCAGGACAGTCATGATCGTCTGTGTCTCGCCATCTAGCCAGCATTTCGACGAGACACAAAACACTTTGCGCTACGCCAACCGCGCAAAAAACATCCAAACGAAGAGTGTGCGCAACGTCTATAACGTGGACCGCCATGTCAAGGACTACTTGAAGAAGATTGACGAGCAGATGGCTCGAATCAACGAATTGACTGCGCAACAAAAGCAGTACGAGGAGCTGGCATTTGTCAAGTTCCGCAAGGCAGAAGCAAAGAGGAGCGAGATCGCACACGATGGTCTGCAAAGGATCAGAGCTGCTTTCGACCATTCATCTGCCGAGAGACAGGATCGTATCGGTAACATGCGTCGGCTGCGACAAGTTGAGCGCCGCATTGGTGCTATCAGTGGCTGGATTGGTGCATTCGACCAAGTATGCGATACACGCGAGAATGAGGAGGCTCCGAAGTCGATGGTAGCCATGCGTAAGACCGCGCAAGGTATTCTCGTGGAACTGGAGGGCAGCCGTCAACACTTCCATCAGCGCTTGGCAAAGAACAACTGGTCTCGCGTAGTCGACACGGCACTACAGGACAGTCTGCGACAATTGCAAGCACAGGGCGCTTCCCCGGTCGACAACATGGAAGAATCATCACTGCACAGAGAAGTTGAGGCTTTGAAGAGCAAGGCAGACGTCGAAGCACACCTGGCTGTCTTGGAGCAAGAGAGACTTTCCGATCAAGGTCTGACGCAGGTTCTGCTCACAGCGCACTTCGAGACTGTGGCGATTATCAACCAGATCATGCAGATGAGTGAGGAAGAAGCAGTCGCAGCTGCCCGCGATGTGCTCGGTAAGCTTCTGCAAAGCTGTGCAGAGGCGGTCAGCCAAGTCATCAAGCCCGATGGTGGTCTACAAATTACCGAAGCCATCCCACCGAGCAAGTCAGGAACTCCAAGAAAGAGCAGAACGATGTCTCTGATGGGTCCGAGCCCATTGAAGGCCAAGATCCGTCCATCTCTTGGTGGTGCTAGTGCTTCAGCTGTGCCAGCACACATGGTCAGCCACACAGAAGTACCAAGTCCTAGCAACGGCCAGTCTGCCGCATCGCCTAGGCGGCGAGTCAAGCTTGGTGGTGCTCGACGTGGTGTTGTTATGAACAGCACACCCAAGAAGGCCAAGAAGCGGGCAGTCAGGTGGAGGGACGAGAACGATGATGGCGAGGCTGCACTTCCACTTGTAGACTTCCAGCCTACACCAAAATTCCAGGGGAGCAGTCCGGCGCTCCCTGCTGAAGTCATCGCAGAAGCAGAGAACTCAGTACCCCAGCACGCCTCAGAACCTCACGATGAATCCGAGTTGAACTCCAGCCCATTGCCATCTGCACCAATCTCCAGCTCCGAGCTTAGGAGGTCAGGCGGCGGCCGCTTCGCAACCGGGTTCCTCACAAAGAAGACCGATGGCTCACCTCCTCCTCCTAGCCTGAACCTCAGTGCATTCATCAACGAGGACGAGACATCTCCGCTCCGCGAGATGGCCGCCAACAGTGCACCCCGTCCATCATTGAGTTTCCGTCAATCCCCTGCAAGAGGATCACCCGCACACCGAGCTCCCACACACGACGATGATGCCGAATCGGTATCCTCGGGATCCGACCTCGAACGCTCTCTCGTAGCGGACAAGGAGGTCGTAGGCAAGATCCGCTCTGCCATGAAGCTCAAACGCACATCTTCAACTGGCCGCAACTCCGGAGCCGGATTGCATGTCTCTCGCGCTAGAAACCGAGAATCTATTCAAGGTCGCCGCTCGCCTACAGCTACCTCGCCACCGCCTCAGAGCGAGGGCCAGAGCATCTTCTCGGCTAGCCACGCGAGAAGAATGGTTAGAAGCGAGAAGGAAGATGCCATGCGTAGCGTCCTGAGCCCACGCACCGCTCCCGTGCTGAAGGGCGCCGGTCCCGTGGCTGCGAGAAGGAGCATGGCGGTCGAGGGCACTCCCAAGGAAGCAGGAGCACACCGAGCTCCGGCAAGAGTCAGCTCGATCGTTCCGGGCAGTGCCCAGAGGCAGAGCAGCCTCAGCAAAGCTGCCTGGAGGTAATCTCTCTCGTTGAAACATTCGATTCAATATGTCGTTTTCTCTTTCTTTTCCGCTCGTTGCTCTCGTAGATTCTGGGAAAGGGTCTCCGGTTTGGATCAAGGCGTTGTTGAATGGCTGTGCATCCCTCTTGTTGTGATGAGAGGTCGAGGGCGTTTTTTAAGGGTTGCAAAAGGGATCATGCATTGGGACATTGACGGCAACCGGAACACACATTATACGCAGCGGTAGCATATTGTACTCTATATTACGAAGGTTCTTCTTGCACAAGTTCTGGTCGCTGCTCATCCAGAATCCAGAAGATCATTTAACGACACCTCGACACTCACTACGTACTCTCTTGTGACACACTGCTGGGTCTGCGATCCAGTACCACTATTTTCTTCTCCGAGGTGGCATCGACGGGAAGTTCAAACCAAATGCTGATCTCAAGTTAAAGTGACGTCTGTGGACATCTTCAACTTCACATACATCTCATTAGACCAACGTTACATTCCGTTCACATTACAGACCCGGTCCTACATAGCCGCCCTCATCCGCACGTCGTGTACCAATTGAGCAACCATGTGGTCGACTACAAGAGCGCGACAACCACACCAGCCACACCAAGCACGCCAGGGAGCGCAGTAGCGAAAGCGCCCGAGTCCGTGACACTGCTCGCGACGGAGCTCGCGGCCGAAGCGGCGCTGCTTCTGGCGCTGCCTGCGGCGTTGGTGGAAGACGAACTGCCACTGCTTGAGCTGCCGCTGCTGCTTGAGGAGGAGCTGCCAGAGCTTGAGCCCGAAGAGCTGGAGCTATCGGTGCTTGAAGCAGAACCAGAGGAAGTAGAGGAGCTGCCGCCGGTGATGCTGTTGAGGATGGAGCCTGTGCGGGTGTTAGTATGATCAATTTAATGGTGACCGTGGAATGTAGGGAAATCTGACTTGGAGCTGCGGTGGCGCTGGAGATGATGGAGCCTGTTAGATGTTAGTCAATATTCACGATTGGTCGTTTTGCTGGCTTTGTTCATTGCCTACCTGCGTTGGTAAGAGACGAGAAAAGACCACCGCCAGTGGAAGAATCTTGGGCTGAGACAACGAGCGAGCTGGCAGCGATGACGGCGACGTGCGAGAACTTCATATTGAAGAGTTTGGGGTGAGGATTGGTTTGGTTGGTTGGTTGGTAGTTCGGTTCGATCAATGGACAGTACAGGTACAGAATCAACGATAAATTGAAATAAGAGAAATGGAAACATACCAGCTGGGCAAGGGCTTAAATACCCTACCAATGATCATCAGGTTACATCCGCGTTTCATGGAGGATGCTTTCCGTTAACCATTGGTTTGCCAGCTCCTACAAACCCGTTCGAGCAAAAGAGTAACATAAACACGATCGATCGCAACTAGCGCGTTGATCAGCCGGTCGATCAAAGTCTGATATCGTCTCCGAGCCGCGAAATAGCGTGCGCAGTCCGAGACCTCGCAAACGTGTCTGTCAGAGCAATAATGCAGTCAATGCCTCCGAGAAATTGGGTTTGTTCAGATCCGATGCATCGTATACTATGGACTGTTGCTGAATAGTTGTTCTGATCATTTCAAAGCTCCTCTAACCACGTCAGCTATCAAACACTCGACCATCGGGGTCGAATTCCGCTGCCACGAAGTTAGAAATCGATTGTTTGATAGTCACCTCAATCAACAGAGCTTTCTCCCTTTGAGAAAGAATGTTTTGAGATACCTTAGGCTAGTATTCATCGTTACATATAATTGAAGTTTGATATCAATGCGGATCACCGTACATGTTATAATTTTACGATCGATAAGCGTCGACCTGGACTTTGACACTCGGGCCGGAGAACTATGTGGATTGTGCAGATGCTGCATCATAAAGCCCGGGCAATGTGGCGCGTTCAATACATATTTCACGAGAGATGTTTGCACAGACTCATCATAGTTTGGTTGATTAATATCCATTTCCATTACAACAGCATGCTACATACACTTTCCCCATGCCATGTCGCTCAACAGTCATCAAACCCGCCTACAAGAGCGCGGCAACAAGACCAGCGGCACCGAGCAGACCCGGGAGAGCAGTAGCCATGGCGCCAGAGTCCGAAGCACTGCTAGAGGCAGAGCTTGCAGCAGAGCTGAGGCTGGAGCTGATGCTGCTTTGGGCGGAGCTGAGGCTGCTGGCGGCGGAGCTCGACTCGGAGGCCACGCTGCTTGCGATGCTGGATTCCGCGGAAGATTGGGAGGAAGAAACGGAAGATTGGGAGGACGCAGCAGAAGAAGACTCGGTGAGACTGCTGAGGGCGGAGCCTGGGTTGTGGGTGTTAGTACTTGGAGCAGCGATTGGGTGTGGAGTTCCGGAGAGTCTTACTGGGAGCAGCGGTGATTGAGGAGACGAGACCACCTCCAGTGGTGGTGGTTTCTTGGGCTGCAACGAGCGAGGCAGCGGCGAGGATGATGACTTGTGAGAACTTCATGTTGAAAGATGTGGTGATTGAGTTGATTGATGGAAGGAGTTTGTTTGTTTATTGGTTGATTGTTGGATTGATGATGGTTGTGGTCAAGAAAGGAACTCCGCCAGCACGACAAGAATGATTATATACCCTCCGCCTCCTACCTCAATGGGGTCCCAGGTCGTATCCACACGTTGTATCTACATGTTGACCGACCTGGTCATCCGTATTCATCGTAGGGCTGCCCAGACGACAGAGTGACGAGAACATGATAGATCGACGCCTAGCGTGTCTCGAAACCGGCCGATCACCCGGCTAGCGGCTCATACCAACTCCAGAAACCAGGAACCCAGACGCGGGGATAAGGTTTGATCACCATTAGCCACACTTGCTATAGGCATAGCGGCGTCCTAGTGCTCTTGGTTGGTGGCTATCAGCCTTGCTTCTGTGTTGGCAGCGTCACCGGTTCCAAGCACGTCAGTGGCCATGAGACGTTCAATGCCACGGAGTGGCAAAGCAAGCGAGGGTGGCGCGGTAAACGCAGATGACCGAGCTTCAAACGGACAAGAACAGTGAGGTAGGAGACTCTGTGTTGGCTGCTTGGCTGGTGTTGCTTTAGGAATTGTCCGGATAGCAATGGAAAACTGCAGCTGGAGCTGGTGCCACGCGTGGCACAGCAATTCTATATCACTCAAGAGCTATAAGGCGCGAGCTTCGGCAGCATGTATGGTGGAAGTCTAACATTCTCCGAGCCTCACACAATGATTGCTCTCGACCTGCCAAAGAGTTCTGTTCAGTATTTGTTCGTGATGTCGTATTCAGTGGGTATATAACGATTGCCTAAGGCCAGAGAAAAATCATAACGTAACCAAATTCCTGCTTTCCTGAAATGTGTCATCATTCCGCCTGTGTCAATTGCAAGTCGTCTTCCACGAAGCTCTCGAGCTGTGTCATGCTGAAACCGAGATCATCCTGGTTGTTGACTGGCTGGGTAACATACTTTGGATCTAGACATCCCCTGATGTTCTTTTGCTCCCATACCTGAGTGCATTGCTTGACAGGTAATGGCGGCGGAGGCATTGCCATGCGCTCACTAGCTGCCTTGGTCTGTTCTTGAGTTGGCCCCTGCTTGACACGAGGGCATGGCGTTGGGTCCAACTGTTCGATGTCATCTTCCGTGAACTCGAATGAGCCTGAGCTGAACGATCCCGTTCTAAGAGTCTCCTTCGCTGCTGGGACGTGGGTTGGTTGTAGATCTATCGCCGGCGCTTCTGCGCTGATCTCACGGGCAATCTGAGTGCTCGACTCGAGGAAGTCTTGCCATTCGAGATCCTCTGCTTTCTGTACAGTTGATTGAGCCGTGTTGTTGCTCGTAGACGAGACGAAAGCTGGACGAGGTGGTGGTGGCATGCTGATCGCAGATTGAGCCTGCACCTTGGGAGACACCGGCTTAATGCGCACAACTTCTGGCGATTGCAACGCCTCAAGCAGGCTCTCGTCGTCCACGCCTTCGTATTCGTCTTGGCTGTCCCCGTCAAGATCTTCGGTTTGGTCTTTGTTGTCGTTCATCTCCACTTCTGGCGTGGTGGTTGTAACAGTCTTAGGAACGTCTGATTGTTCATTGCCAATATCGACCTTGCAATCCTTCACATTTGCTAATGGTGCAGGACCCGGTTTGTGAAAGAAAGCTCCCAGGTGAAATTGACTGCTCTTGAATCCAAACTTGTCGTTTCGCCTCTGTGTCCCAATCCTGCGCTCCTCTTCTTTCTGCGCCTTTTCCTGGGCTGCACGCTTCTTTGCCAAATCGAGTTTGTTCTTCTCCCGTTCACGTAGACCCCATGCTCGACGATCGAGTTGTATAGAGCGCTCAAGTTGCTTCTTCTCGCGCTCAGTCAAGGGTTGTTCGGCGCGTGTCTTGTACGCGGCTTTCGCTTGTTTGATGGTTGTGGCTTGCGGCATGGTGTAGCGCTCGTTGGCAGGATGGTACTGCTAGCGGCGTCATTGTCGATGTGATTGACAATGACGGCCGTCGAACACGTTTTGCGCGCGCATGGAGGTGGTAGTTGTAGCGAGTGAAGCTGTTGACTTAGTCGTGGCAGCCTGATGCAATCAGTCGCGGCAAGCAGCAAGCGTAACCCTAAAACCCTGAGCTATCTTGGGGTCCTGACTGCATGTACCGTACATGTATATGTACATTAATGAATACATTGTTTCGATGTGATACAAGCTGGTAATGGTCTCTATATCTAATAGAAACCATCGTCGTCTACAGACAAGCGCTGCTGAAAATGTCAAGCTGCATCATTTAGTACATGTAGTGCTACAGGTCTCAACGCGTCGAATTTGTTCGAATTACTATATTTCTATAATATCGCTGCACGCCCGGTCTGATATATGAGGTATACGATTATCAGGAATCCTGAATGTAGTGTACTTCCACGAGGGGCTTTTTATCACAAATTAGTTCAACTGTAGCGGCTGTGTGCCAACCGAAAACGCGTATCACTCTCTGCAAGCATATTCAGTACATGAAAAGTTCTTCCCACGAAATCAACGCCATCAACTATATCGTTATTACCGTAGATTCGCTTTGTACAATGCACAATGATCTTCGTCCTGCCACGACTCTCACGACCTTACCATGATACATACATCTTTGCGTCAGGAAGTTGAGCCAGTCAATCTCACCAGCCCTCATCCCCCATCCCCCATCATCGCCCCCATGCTCGCCTCCTCGCCAAGGTAATCCTCCCGCCCAGCTCTCCGCGCCGGAGAGCAAAAGTCAATCGAACCCCGCGATCGAGTCACCGAAAGTCGGTCAATTTTCACTCCCCCAAAGCCCCTTCGTGGATCTGCTGTGCTGAACACTCCCCGACCTCGCAGCAGCCATAGGCCGAGCGACATCGGGACACAGCCCAAAACACCAAGATGTCATGGCATGCCGGCACCACCTTTGATGCCTCCATCGACCCGGGCCAACCTCTGATCGGGGGCAGCGTGCAGTCGCCGCATCAACCGCTTTCCGCCATCTCGCCTACCCTCCAGCAATACCCGTCGTCCTCGCGCCAGGGCTCAATCATTGGAGATGGCCCAGCCAGGAAGAGGAAGAGGAGCTTCACTGCCGACGATGGTGTGGACAACAGTAGTGGAGATGGGTTGATGCAGGACTCTCCCTCAAGTGTAACCAAGGGAAAGCACCAACCTGGCGTCAAGCGCGCCTGCAATGACTGCCGACAGCAGAAGGTAGGCGACCATCATGTGATTAGATGGCGAGCCCGTCGACTAACCTCCTTCCTAGCTTCGCTGCAATGTACAGGCGGGTGGACCTGGCGACTTCAAGCCATGTTCGCGCTGTATCAAGCACAAGCTGCACTGTTCCATCGACAACGACTTTAAGCGGCTTGGGAAACGCGCCCAACATGAGGAGATGGCGAAAGAGCTCGAGGCCTGCAAGCAGAAGCTGGCCGAATATGAAGCCATGGGTCTCATCCCAAGCCAGAAAGCAAGCACACCTGCGAACCATACCTATACTTCACAGCCTCCCGGCGTACCAGTCGCCAACATGTCCAATGCGCCATTCCTTGGTCCCAGTGAAGCAGCGGCCTCGAGGAGTCTGCTGGATCTTAGCCAAGGATACCGTGAGCTCCCGCATTCGTCGATGCCTTCTATCACGCCTGGAACCACCATCATGACTCTGGGTGGGACGACCATTACGGAGGATGACCTCAAGAAATTGTTCGACATCTACTTCCAACACTACCATCCGTTCCTGCCAATACTCAGCCCGGACTTGATGATGAAGGAAATGCGGCTTGACGCGTATTACAACCTGCACCCGTTGATCCACTGGACTGTCATCGCTACTGCGGCGCGTCGGTTTGACGCGAGACCTGGCTTACTGGTGGAGATACAAGGTCCTCTGACGGATATGCTATGGACAACACTTTCGCAAGTGCCTCAGACGTACCATGTGTGCAAGGCTCTTGCGCTGCTCTGCTCCTGGCCTCTACCAAACTCTTCAACTTCTCAAGAACCCACGATGATGCTTACGGGCGTCATGTTCCAGCTGGCGATGCAATATGGCCTACACCGACCTAGCCACGCGCAAGACTTTAGCAGGTTCCGCATCGATCTACGCGAGGAAGACATCGCCGATCGCCTCAACACTTGGGCATCCGTGAACATCGTTGCACAGAACGTAGCTACTGGCCAAGGACAGCCACCTTTGGCAAGATGGGCATGGTACACCTACGGTCTGCATCTCGACCGCATGAAGCGGGAGCTTGACACGAGATGCCGTATCGAGAAGTTCATCGACACGGTCACCAGAACACTTTTCACCATGCAACGCGATCACATCGTGGAGGTCGATCAAGCACAGCGCGGCTTGTCCATCGACATGTACTCCAGGGAGCTGGGAGAGCTTGAGACTACACTTCTCTCTGCAGGAGCTTCACGTGTGTTCACTGTCTTCGTTTAAGCCCAGGATCCTTACTGACTTTAATCTAGATGTCGAGCTTTTGTACTTGAAAGCCGCCAGCCTGCACCTTCGCCTATCGGCCTTCTTCGACAAGCCCACACAGCCAAACTACCTCGCTGACTTGCGACATGTGTACATTGCTGCCACCAGCATGCTCACCGCTGTCATCGACCTACCTGCAGATACACTGCTCTACGTACCGCGTTACATCGAGCAGATGATACTTGCTGGAGCCGTCACCCTGCTGAAGCTTCTTAACTCCTCGTTCGAAAATCACGTCGACGTCCCGGCAGGCCGCTCGCTGTTCTCGCGCTCCGTGAAGACTCTACGACAGCTCAGCGTCCGCAGCAACGACCTGCCTCAACGTCTCGCCGAAGTCATGGCCCAACTCTGGCACAGCTCAAGCGCCAGCGAACAGCGGATGTTCAATGGCGACGAGAACAGCAACCTGAAAGACGATGGTCTACAACTCAAGGTCCGCTGCCGCTCATCCCTTTCCGTCCTGTTCGACGCGATCTGGCGTTGGCGTCAGCAGGTCGGCCAAAGCGGCCGTGAAGGCCTCGCTCAAGCCGTTGAGCACCCCACAGACGTTCCTGCAGACAGTCATGGGCCGAACAGTCCCAACGCACTGCTGGGAGGAGACGTCACCCAAGGTCTGACCGGGTTCGAAAGCAGCCTGACAGCTGACATCGACCCGATGTCCTGGGAAGGAAGCTACGGCAGCAACGCTGTCTTTGACCCTCTGAGTTGGGCCCTAGACGGGAACTTGCAGTTCCCCTCGACGTTCGGCGGTACGGATGGGCTTGGGTTCTAGGTGGACCCAGCTTTTCCTTATTGGCAGTTCCCATCGCCCGGCCTATTGAGGCGGGAAAGCGATAACCAGGTTGGCGGCAAACGCGAACGGCCTGCATTCGCTTTCTTTTTCTTTCTTCGCTTGTATTCAACACACCTGTCTTTTGACAGGACGATTTTACGATTGAGACTTTTCCGGTGTTTGAAGTGGTTAATTCAGCTTTAATGTAAAGTTTTTTCTGTTCAGAACGCGTTCCTTCAAATCATTCAACGTGAATAGTATCTTAACGGCTAGCATTCTCCTGAACTCGGTTAAAGCCTATGATGGCAGCATAGAGGGACATCGATGAAGCGCTGGTGCTCGAGTCGTACACGAACTTGGGCGTGGTTACTGTAGATGGCGCCAATGTCATCAACTGCAGGCGTTGCTGTACTTCTTCCAACCCTCGCTATCGTATCGAATTGCATTGAAGCTTCGTTATTCCTTCCCTCAATCTATGTATCAACCTTCGTTTAATGACAATTCCACCTCACTAACCAGCAAGATACACGTGTCTTCCAGACCGCGCACCTTGTCTTTATTCAATCTCTGATACACATCCGTAGAAAGCATGTAAGCATAGTGAACGATGCTATCGTAATGCGTCAGATTGGCTTCCTGCCAACCTCCACTGCCACCATCTCCATGTGATTGTGGCCCTAGACTATCGCCTGTGCCAGCAATCGACACTTGTCCCACCGGC
>Ga0265797_10008623_pt1 | contig 13513 bp, 8 predicted proteins | sample P2T30metagenome_FD_192433 | JGI IMG/M metagenome (GOLD analysis project Ga0265797, IMG submission 192433) | Plant litter microbial communities from East Loma Ridge, Irvine, California - P2 T30 | ecosystem: Environmental > Terrestrial > Plant litter > Unclassified | place: USA: California... | reverse complement strand
TTGGCTGCATTCGTCTGGCCAGGCTTGCGACCGAGCCCAATGCTCTTGGCCATCGTGCGACGTGCTTCCGAATAGGTAGGAGCGACCATGGGGTAATCGGCCTTCAGGCCATAACGCTCGCGATACTCCACAGGCGTCATGCCGTTATGCCACAGCTGCGGCAATTAGGACGGCGTGCCGGAATGTCTTAGTCCATCGTCCAAAGCGGCCGTCCTCACGGATCATCAGGCTGTCGTAAAAACGCTGCATATCCAAACCCTATAGCTGGCTGAGGACGCCTGTGCGACGATCACCGGACATTCGAGGACCCCGTATGTGCGACGACCAGGAACTGCCGGTGTACACTGCCGAAATGTTCGCATCGCCTACTGATGAATGCGACATCGTCATGAAAGGCGGGGTCACCAGCGGCATCGTCTATCCATACGCGATCCTCGAGCTTGCGCGTCGTTATCGGTTTTGCTCGGTCGGCGGTACCTCCGCTGGTGCCATCGCAGCCTCGCTGGCAGCCGCGGCGGAATATGCGCGTACAGTGCGCGGTGACCCTGCCGGGTTCGTCCGCCTGCAAAACTACTGCAACGGACTACCCGAGGGCATGACGGACCTGTTCCAGCCAGAGCCACGCTACCGCCGCCTATTGAGGTATCTGCTACGCGCCCAAAGCGGACGCAGCGTATACGGGCTAATCGGGGACCTGCCATTAGCCGCGCCGCTTCCGGCGACCGTTGGCACCGTCGCGGGGGCGCTTTGTATGTGGGCATTACGTGCGGGACTGGCGGGGATCCTCCTTGGAGCAATCGTTGGGCTGGTCATCGCTCTCGTCGTCCATGCGCTACGTCTTGTTCGCACGCATCTGCCGCAAAGCGACTTCGGTGTCTGTCCGGGCACCAACCAGTCGGGCGGGAACGGACCTGCGCTGACCAATTGGCTTCACGCCGCAATCCAGGACATTGCATTTGGCGAAGGCTGGCAGGACAGACTACCGCTGACCTTTGGGCACTTGCTGGGATCTGGTTCGCCCGATCAGATCGATCTGCGGGTCATAACGACGAACCTGGGCATGGGGCGGCCACATACCCTGCCGACACTCGGCATTACTGCTGCATACAGCGATGACGAATGGCGCCGACTGTTTCCCGGTGACGTGTGCGACTGGATCGCCGGAACCGTAACTGAACCGGCACACATGCCCGGCTTGTCCAGCTTTCCGTCGCCAAACGATCTGCCAGTACTTGTCGCCGCTCGAATGAGCCTGGCCTTCCCGCTGCTGTTCGCAGCGGTGCCGGTCCATGTTCGCGACTTCGCGAACGCCGAGCTTCAGCGCGCAACCGGCGCTACACCTGCAATCCAAAACCGGCGTATCCTGTTTGCCGATGGCGGCATCAGCAGCAACTTTCCTATTCACTTGTTCGACGCCTTGCTGCCAGGCAGACCAACTTTCGCACTCAGCCTCGACAACCTGCCCCTAGGAACAACAATCGGCGGCCAGAGGGTGTTCATACCTGTCACCGCTCGCCAGGGTTTTGGGTTACCAGCGCGCGAAGCCGTGTCGCTCGGCGGTCTGTTGGGATCAATTTTCAAGGCGGCAAAAGATTGGCAAGATCAGTTGCTGAGCACGATGCCGGGACAGCGTGAGCGCATCGCCCACGTCATGCTTTCCGCAGACGAAGGCGGACTCAACCTCACGATGTCGCCAGAACGTGCGCGAGCACTCATGCGCCGTGGCCTTGAAGTAGGCCGTCGATTTGCCGACGGCGCTCTCGATTTTGACGAACACCGCTGGCGGCGATCGCTGGTAGCGTATGATCAGCTCGCTCGAATGTCGGGCTCCGTCCATCAAACCTGGTCGAATGGGTTCGGTTCGTGGTTGCTGCGCTACATGGCACAGCCGAAGAGTTACCGTCGTCTCACGATGAGCGATCGCAACACTATCCATGACAGCCTTGATGAGGTTGCGGATCTGGCCGATGCGTTCGAGCCTGGGATCAACGACGCCGACCGCAAGTTGCCGCGGCCGGTAGGTATCTTGCGTGTTAGTCCGCGATACTGAGCTGCCCGAGCAAAGTCGTGCGTGATTGCGCCAATGGGATTTTGGATAAACTCGACGGACGATCGGCTAGGTCGCGTCTACACCCTTGCGGGGATCAGCAGCCGTTCAGCGCCATTGCAGCGGATCGCATTGCAAACAGCCGATCAGAGGCCGCTGGTGCAAGATCGCCCCAGCCGAACGCAGAGCGATGCGGGGCGACTTCTGTCCATATGCGGGCTGCCAATTGTGATACCTGAGCAGCTGTTGCCGTGGAACCGCTGGCAACGCAGTAAACCAGTTCGTCTGGCATCAGGGGAGATGAGCTATTCACTTGGGCGACTCCGATCGAAGTGCACAGCCCCTAGATCAGCTCCGTTGCGGCCTCATGACACGCGTAAAAAGCTCGCTGCCGCGTTATCGTTGTCTGATCGCGTCCTGCCTTGATTTGATGTCATCGCGGCGGCCGCGATCTTCGCTTCCGCCTCATTGGCATAGACGACAGCCACCCACCGGCCGTCGTGCGAACGCAAACCCCACCGGCCTAGGAACTCCGGTTCGACCCTGGGAGCGGGTACCCAACTAACCTTCTGTGTCATGACCCCGCCTCTAGCTGCGATAGCCGGATTTCGTAACGGTTCTTTAACCTGTCACAGCTTTTGCGACGGAATGTGACCGGGATGACACATCATCGCGGGGCGAGTCCTAGGAACTTTGGGGCAGCGGCGTTGAGACCTTGATAGCTTGGCCGCGTTCCGGCACCAGACGGTCGAGAAGGGCGGATAGTTGGCCGACGAACGGTACCATCGCAAAAGCCCCTACGACGTTGAAGAGAACGTGCGCGTTGGCAATGCGCTGCCCTGTATCGCTCGCCGTGGCGGCGCCAAACCGCGCGAGTTGGTCGATCAGTAAAATGCCGATGGCGACGGAAATGGCATTAAATAGTAGGTGAAAGATGCCCACCTTCACCGCGGCGCGTGATCGACCTATCGTAGTGACTAGCGTATCCGCGCAGGTGCCGATCTCAGCCCCCAGCATAATCGCGATACCAGCCGGCAGGGTGATCACGCCGGTGCCCGCCAGGGTGATGACAATGCCCATCATTGCCGAGGAGGACTGGATCGCAATCGTGACCAAAGCGCCGGCTAACACCCCGAGTACGGGGTTTTCCAGTTCGCGGAGCCAGGCGATGATGCCAGGATGATCTTTCAGCGGTTCGGCAGCCGTGCCTATGATGTTAAGCCCGAACAGCACCAGCCCGAGACCAAGGAGGATGGTGGCATTGCGCTTTGCCCGCTCGGACTTGCCCAGCGCCTTCCACAGCAGGCCAGCCGCGATCGGCAGCGGCGCATAGGTATCAACGTTCCAAGCGAATATCTGACTGGAAAACGTCGTGCCGATGTTGGCGCCCAGGATTACCGACAGCGCATTTGTGAATGGCATCAGCCCGGCATCGACGATCGTAATTAGCAGGATGATGACCACCGACGAAGAGTCCAGCGCGACAGTTGCCGCGGTGCCGCTGCCAAGCGCAAGGAGACGGTTTGAGGACGATCGCTTCAGCAGCTTCTCGAAGCGGCCACCCTGCGCCTGCTTCAGGCTTCCAGCCAGTATGTCGACGCCGTACAGGAAAAGGGCAAGGCCACCGAGTGCTCCCATGACAAGCGTCACCCAGTCAATTTGGCTGCCAGCGTCCGCTTTCTGAGCGGTCGCGGGGAGACAAAGTACAAGGAACACCGCTGGGCCGAGGAGGCAACGATAAGCTACAGGCTGGTTGCTCATAGCTCATCGTATCAGCCGATTACGTCACGGCGATGAACGGATCTTCATCGCCAGAAGCGCTTGCGCTTCATCAAGGCTGCATGGGCGAAGGCAGCCTTTGCCATCAGTGGGCATCGCTCCGACACGTCACCCGACGGTTTTGACACCGGCCCGCTCGTTTTGGTCGAGCAGCCAATGGACCGACCAACGCCCGCTCCCGCCAACGAACAGGTGTAGACATCCGAGCAGCATGGTGAGGTCGGCACGGCCTCATACTGCGCGCTCAAGGGAATGTAGCGGTTAGTGCTGCGTCGAAGAAGCCGAGCGAAAATCTTGTCGCACCATCCTATCAAACGCGGCGGCAGATCAACGGAGGCACTAAAGCGTTAAAATTCCTTAATGTTCCATTCTGTCACAGAAGAGTAATTAGCTGTCGGTAGGCGACTCTCAGTCGGATCGGCCAGGACCAAAACAAGTAATCGTAATCTGACACATGGCACAGCGTCTCAATGCGGGTCGCGTGCGAAGCTGCGCACTGCCGCCGCCTTCAAGATACTCCAATCATAGTCTGATATTTTACTGTTCTAATTAAGTAAGGGGTTTTGCTGTGCCGATACGCTTACGTTGCCGTAAAGGTCGTCTATTGATCAACGCCGCACTGCCTGCGCTCGTGCTAATGAGCGTAAGCGGCATCCCCGCTTATGCAACCGCGCAGGTAAACGAACAGAGTAAAGGCGACGGTCGCGTGATTGGTACGGTGGTCACGCCATCGGGAGATCTGCTTCGTGGAGCGCAGATCAGGGTGGAAGGATCCGATATCGTCGGCGTCACAGACAATGACGGTCGGTTTACACTACAGCGCGTGCCAGCCGGCGAGCAGCAATTAACAGTGAGCTATGTTGGGTTCGTGACCGCGCGTCAGTCGGTCGCCGTAAGTGCCGATACTCTCGTCGAGGCGCAGATAGTTTTGCAGGCGCTTGCCAGCACGGACGGCGGAGAAGTCGTTGTCAGCGGGCGCCGGCCGATTGCGGAATCGGAAGCTGCGGCACTGCAGCTGAAGCGCGCTTCGACGTCCCTGGTGGATGTCATCGCTGCGGACAGCATCGGTCGGTTTCCGGACCAGAACATTGCCGCAGCCGTAAGTCGCCTGCCAGGTGTCAGCGTCGGACGCGACCAGGGGCAGGAGCGATACATCAGCCTGCGCGGCGCGCCGTCGAACTGGACCACGCTGGCATTCGACGGCGTCAACGTAATTAGCCCGGAGGGCCGCGAAACGCGCTTCGATACGATCCCTTCATCGATCGCAAGCCAGACCATCGTCCGTAAGGCCGTGACGCCCGACATGCCGGGCGAGACGGTCGCGGGCAACATCAACATCGTCACGCGCAGCCCGTTCGATTATCCGGGCTTCAAGGCCGCGCTCGACGGCGGCTATGGCTATAACGATCTCGGCGACGGCAAGCAGTACAACCTCGGCGGCTTCGTCTCGGAACGGTTCGCCGGCGACACGTTCGGTGTTCTCCTGGGTGCGTCGCGCTACGAACGCGACATGGTCACGGACAATAGCGAGAACAGCTACGAGATCGCACCGGAGGACGAACAGCCCGGCGCGGACGGCCGTATCTGGACGTCGAACACGCAGAACAAGCTGTATCGCCTGACCCGCAGCAACACGTCCTATTCCGGTCGACTGGAATGGCGGCCCAACAACGCGAGCAAGGTCTTCCTCAGCTCGATCTACAGCCAGTTCCGCGACGACGAACTGCGCAACGCCTATGTCTTCGACCTCGATCAGGACGCTAGGCGGACGTCCGCAAGCGCAGTTGGCACGACCACCGGCTATGCCGATATCCGAACCGGCAACACGCCCTTGCAGGGTACGCTCTACGGCGCGGAGATTGAAAGCACGCTGAACAGCAATTCGTCGCGCCAGAGCATCTTCACCAACACGTTGGCCGGCGAACATGACCTGGGTACGTGGAAGGCCAATTGGCGCTTGAACTACACGCGCGCCGATGCGCGGAGCAAGCCGCCCTTCCAGTCGTCCTGGGCGAGCCCCACCAGCTTTACCGCGCGACCTACCCTGGTTTACGACTTTACGGACCCGGATTTCGCCAGCGTCCAGCTGTACGATACCATCCGCAATGCGAACGGAACGTACAGCCGGGGCGCGGCCAGGCAGGCCATCTCTCCGACGGAGCTGAACTTCCGATCGATGACACGCAACCGGCAACTCGACCGTACCAACGCCTATACGGCAAAGCTCGATCTCGATCACAACGCCGCGCTGTTCGGTGCCGACACGATCTTTCGGTTCGGCGGCGAATATGACAAGCGGATCAAGACGTCGCGCCGCACGGTGCTGGAGGTCACGCCGGCAACGCTCGCCGCGGTCGGTCTGACCAGCCCGACCCAGACTGACATCAGCATCGAAACCCCGTACAAGGGCAAGCTGCCGCTCTACGATTTCAACTATTTCTCGAGCGACCTCGGGGCGGCGCTGTTCGACCGCTACGTCGCGGCAGGCGCAAGCCGGGTGCAGGCGGGCACCACCGAACAGAACGACTACCGCGTCAGCGAAGAGATCATGGCCGGCTATCTGATGGGCACGACCTATTTCGACTGGGGCAACGTCGTATACGGCGCGCGGCTCGAACATGTGAAGAACAGCGGTTTCGCGCAGTCGCTGACCGACGCCGGCTATATCCCGACCAACGTCTCGAGCAGCTTCACCTCGGTCTATCCCAGCGTTCATGTGAACTGGGACGTCAGCCAGGACATGAAGATCCGCCTGTCGGGCAACACGGGCGCGGCGCGGCCCGATTATGACCAGCTGCGGCCGAACTTCTCGTACGACGACGTCGAACAGGTCGTGTCCGGCGGCAATCCCAAGGCGATGCCGGAACGGGCCCGAGGCGTCGATCTCTATTTCGAATGGTACATGCCGTCGCGTGGCTTCTTCTCCGCGGGCGTTTATTACAAGGACCTCGACGATATCCTCTACGACGTCGAGCTGACCAACTTCGGGCTCGACAGCCTGAATTCCACCGGGATCGACCGGTCGACCTATCGCTACTCGACCATCTCGAACGGCGGCGGCGGGCATATCAAGGGGCTCGAGCTCGCCTACTCGCAGCCACTCGAGGGTCTCGCGCGCAGCGCCGGACTCCCGGGCTGGGCGCAGGGCTTCGGGCTCCAGGCCAATCTGACGCTGAACGATTCCAAGGCGACGACGCCCGACGGGCGCACCACCGATCTGCCTGGCTCCTCGCCGCTTATCTACAATCTGTCGGGCTATTACGAGCGCTACGGCCTGTCGGCGCGGGTCAGCTATCAGTGGCAAAAGGCCTATCTGGACTCGATCGGTTCGGGGAACATCATCGGCGATACCTATTGGGCCGATGTCGCCCGGCTCGACGTCTCGCTGCGATATCCGATTAGCGATCGCGTGCAGCTGTACGCCGATGCCAACAACCTGACCGACGAACCCGGCATCCGCTACCAGGGCACGACGCAGCGCCAAATCGAGCACGAGACGTTCGGGCGGCGATATCTTGCCGGCGTGCGCCTCAATTTCTGAACAGCAGGTGGCGGCGTTGAACTGGATAATAGCGCCGCTGCCTTTTGCCGAGGCGGCCCGCAAGGGCTTGCTGTCGTGGCTGCCGGCACGGGACGATAGGCCATGACACGAACTATTTTGGTGGTTGAGGATGACGCCGAGACGGCGGCGTACCTGAGAACGGGTCTGGAGCAGGGCGGCTACCGGGTCGAGGTAGCCAGCGATGGGCGGCAAGGGCTCGATATGGCGCGGCATTTGAACGTGGACGGTATCGTCCTGGACCGGATGCTGCCGGAGATGGACGGCTTGTCCGTGCTGACGGCGTTGCGGCAGGACGGACGCGATACGCCGGTCATCATCCTGTCGGCGATCGGATCGACCGACGAACGCGTCCGTGGCCTGCGCGCTGGCTCGGACGACTATCTGGTGAAACCCTTTGCCATGCTCGAGCTACTTGCGCGCCTAGAGGTCTTGCAGCGTCGTCGGTTGGCGCAACAGGTCGTGTCGACCCAACTCACCTGTCTCGATCTGACGCTCGACCTGATCGCTTCCCGCGCAGAGCGCGCGGGGCAGGTTCTTCAGTTGCAGCCTCGTGCGATACAGCTTCTGGAATTCCTGATGCGCAACCAGGGCCAGGTCGTCACGCGGTCGATGATCTTCCAGAAAGTCTGGAACTATGACTTCGATCCCGGAACGAACGTGATCGACGTCTATGTCAGCAACCTGCGCAAAGAGATCGATCGGGAGAGCTTGCCGCCCCTGCTGCATACCATCCGAGGGGCAGGATACCGCTTGGGTTCGAGAGGCGAAGAGGATTTTGCGACAGGAGCTGCCACGTCATGATCGGTCCCGCATTGCCAATTGCCGCAATCGGCGATCTCGCGTCGCGGCGAAAGCTGCGGTTCCTGCGATCCACAAGCGGGCGCTTTGCCGTGCTGCACATCGTGTTCAGTCTGGCCTGCACGCTGCCGGTCCTGCTGTTTGTGTTCTTCCAGATCGACCGCATCATCATTGCTGACTTCACGAGACCTCTGGAATTCCGTCAAAGCAATCTGGAGAGGCTGTACGCCGAAGGCGGCATCGCCGGATTGACAGCCGCAGTCGAAAACCGTGCGCGCCGCGCGCACCGCGATCAGACCGCGATCCTGCTCGTCGATCGGCAGGGACGATCGCTCGCCGGCAATCTTTCAACATGGCCGCAGGATCTGCCGGCGCCGCAAGACTGGACGCCATCGCGCCTGTTGCGCAACGGGGGGAGCGAACGAGAAGAGTTTCTCGTCCGTACGGTGCGGCTACCGTCTGGGCACCGACTGCTGCTCGGGGGGTTGCTCGACAACCGCGCCGACGTCCACCGCGCCATCCTGTTGGCGCTGCTTGGCGCGTTTATCCTCGCCATGCCGATTGCCCTGCTCGGCAGCCTGGCGATCGTGCGCGAAATGAACCGCATGGTGGCAGCGATCGCGATTGTCGGCCAGCATGTCGGCAACGGCGACCTCAGCAGCCGTGCCGCGCTCGACGGCAGCGGTGACCCGATCGATCGCCTGCGCAGTTCGCTTAACACGCTGCTCGACCGCATCGAAGTGCTGGTAGCAGAACATCGGGTGCTCACCGATGCGCTCGCGCATGATCTCCGGTCGCCGCTGACCCGCGTCCACATCCAGGTGACAAGGGCGCAGGCGGATGCCGCGGGCAGCGATCAAACCGCGCGCTTTCAAGCGATCGAGCAGGAGGTTGGCTATGTCCTGCGTATCCTCGATGGAGCGCTTGAAATCAGCCGCGCGGAAGCGGGTATCGGACGCGGCAACTTCGAACAGCTCGACCTCAACGTCATGCTGCACGACCTGTGCGAGATCTACCAACCTCTTGCCACCGGCGCCGGGGTGACGATCACGGTGGTCTGTCCGGCTGATCTTGCGACCTATGGCGATCGCTCGCTAGTCGCCCGCGCGTTGGCGAACCTCGTCGACAACGCGCTGAAATACGGCGCCGAAGGCCATGCGATAACGCTCGAAGGATCCGTTGCCGGCGACGAGATTCATCTTTGCGTATCAGATCGCGCCGCGGGGATCCCTGTCGAACGGCGAAGCGAGGCAATCCATAAATTCGGTCGACTCGATCCCGCCCGAACGACATCGGGAAGCGGGCTCGGGCTCGCCTTGGTCAAGGCGGTGGCATCGCTTCACCGGGGTCGGTTCGAACTCGAGGACAATTCCCCCGGGCTGCGTGCCAGGATGATTTTACCGGATCGCCATACGGCGCTTTCAAGCCCCAATGAGTAGGAAACCCAACATGATTACAGCCTCGATCCAGCGCGCCCGCACGTTCATGCGCGGGGCCTTACCGCTTGCTGTCCTGCTGGGCAGCACCGCTATCGCAAGTACTGCAATGGCGAAACCGACCAAGCATGCCGCGCGCGCACGGAACGTCATCGTGTTCCTAGGCGACGCCGGGGGCGTTTCGACGGTCAGTGCAGGCGGGATCCTGGCCCATAACCGTCCGCAATCGCTGTTCCTCCAATCGATGCCCAACGTAGCGCTGTCCGACACATCTTCATTGAACCGCTGGGTGACCGACTCTGGCGCCGGCATGACCGCGATCATGACTGGTCAGAAGACCAACAATTCGATGGTCTCGGTTGTGCCTAACGCGCAAGGCACCGGCGTTACCCCGGTGAAGACACTGCTCGAATATGCTGAGCAACATGGCCTCTCTACGGGGGTCGTCACTAATATGAAGATCTGGGATGCGACCCCCGCCGCCTGTTACGCGCATGTCGCGTCGCGCAAGAACAAGGATGAGATCTTTCGTCAGATGCTGGCGCCACGGTTCGGCAACGGCGTCGACATCCTGATTGGAAAGTGTCGCGCCGATGCCGTCGCATCTTTCGCCACGCGCCAGACGACCGCGGAGCAGGCTTTTACCGCGGCCGGATATAGCTTCGGCGACGATCCCGCGCTTGCCGGGCAGTCCGGTCGCGTCGCGGTGTTGCGCGATGCCGACTTTGCCCCGCTGCCGGCCGTAGAGGCCACGATCGGCCAACTGGCGCGCAATCCCAAGGGTTATTTCCTGATGGTGGAATGGGACATGCACACCAGTGATCCGCAGAAAGGTTTGCGGCATGTGGTCGAAATGGACGACATGATCCGCCGCGTGAGCGCGATCGCGGGCAAGGACACGCTGATCCTGTTCACCGCCGATCATAGCTTCGGTCTGCGCATGGGCGGGGGCGAACGTGGGACGCCGTTTGCCGGCCAATATGCCGCGGAAATCCAGAAGTCCGGCGTGACACATGCCACGAACTCCCTGATTAGCATTGAGGAAGGGCATACCGGCGAGGAGGTAATCGCCGCGGCGTCAGGACCTGGTGCCGACAAGGTTCGCGGCTTCCTGCCCAATAGTCGACTGTTCGACGTCATGCTCGCGGCATTCGGCTGGAAGGCGGATAGCTGAGATCTGCCCGACGGGCAGGCCTTCCACCGACCTGCCCGTCGTTCCGTCCTTCGCATGTTCTGAAGCGGTAAAGAAACTTGATCTGCGTCTCTTTCGCCTTTCAACCGGTTCCATGCCAGCCATCGCTATAGCGGGATGTGCGATGACGCCGGAACGGGCAAAGTTCGTCTATATAGCCCCAAGCCGACGGTGACAGTCTTCCGTGGGACGGATGTCGTGCAAGCCAAGAATGTTGACGCCGTGGATGATCCGGCCATCTGGCGCGGCATCGCCGATCCGGAGGTGAGTCTGATCGTCGCAATCTACACCCGTGCTGGGCTGAACGTTCACGATCTGCCCGGACGGTAGCTAAATCACGCAATTTCGGCCAGATCAACAATGTCGACCTGCTGGAAACCACGGCTAGTCTAAGCCGGCACATTTGTGTGTGCCGGCTCAGTCTTATCCCTAAAAGGTGAAACGCGCACCAACTCGGATCGCGTAAAGCGACGCCGTCAGGTTCGGAACCGTCTCATTCGGCGAGCGGAAGCTCGAGTACCGATATTGCGCGCAAGCCTGGGTCGACGTCGTAGCGGGTGTCCCTGCAACTCCAGTTACCGCCGGAGCCGCCAGGCATTGCACCTGCACAACAGCTGCGGTGTATGGGAAGCCCAGCTGGCGCAGGCCGCCCCACTTGCTGTTCAGCAAATTCGGCAGGTTGTTAATATCGGCAAAAATCGACATCCTTGAGCTGCCAATGCCCGTTGGCAGCTCCTGCTCAAGATGTAGATCGATACGGGTAAATGCCCGGTTGCGAACGATGTTTTTGGCAGCGATTTTACCACGATAGTCGCTCAGCTTTGTGCCCTCGATAAACGCGTTAAATGCGTTTCCGGTCTCGGGAGTGTCGTAGCTGACGCGGGGGTCATCAATCCCGGTGGGAACGTACACAAGGTAGCGATCGCTGTTAAGCAGTGTACCGAACACAGGCGAGCGCCCGTTCACGTTCTGCTGCATCGTTAGGCTGTATGGGCGACCTGCACGGGTTTCCCCGAAAAGCTGGACGACGGTGCGATAGTCACCAAAGAAGGCATGATCAAAGCCGACGTTGTACTTGAATTGCCATGTGGTCTGGTCGTTCGATGTTCCAAGCGCCGGACGGTTAGGGTCCGACATCGCTTGGTTAGCGTAGTTGGAGTTGATCGTCGACGACGTCGCTGCAGACACATCACGGACATCCTGCAGGGTATAGCTTCCGCCGAACGACAGGCCCCAGTCGAAGGCCTTGTCAAAGCGCACTACTCCGATGTGGCTGCGCCCCTTCCCAGTATTTGTAAGAAGGATATCATAGTTGTTATCGGCAAAGCCGTTGGCGCTGATTGCATTGTAACGGGGACGGCCGTCTGGCAGCGTACCTACCACTTGCGAACGGATGTCGGTGAACACCACTCCGTCCTTGACGGCCGAGAAGTAGTAGTCAGCACCGAAATTGATGCCGAAGATCTGGTAATCAGCCGACAGCGTTGCCTTGTATGACGACGGCAGACGGAAATCCTGCGCAAGCGCACCGGTGTTGGTGAACTGCGCGGTGGACGAGCCCGCACCAGCATAATCTTGTACCAGCTGGGGTATCGTGGATCCGTTAACGTTATTTAGTGCTGCGTCGCAAACCGCCGCTGACACACCTGCGGTGCAGGTGTTGAGGCCGGCTGCGGCGCGTGTGATTGTCACTGAGTTTGTCGTCAGCGTGTTGGAGAAGCTGTTCGACAGATAGATATCTGGCGAGCCGCCACCGAAAATCCCGCCGCCACCGCGGATCGTAAGGCGAGAGATCGGCTTCCAGTTAAAGCTGAGGCGCGGCTGAAAAATCTCCAGGCCTTTATATGTTTTGGTATTTGGGAAGCTGTACCGGTCGGCGAAGAAGTTATTGAACACCGGCGCGTCGCGCATGCCGTAAAGGTCCCAGCGGAAGCCATAGCTCAGCTGAAGATTATCGCGAATCTGCCAGTCGTCCTGGACCCCGAACGTCCATTGGTCGTAATGGAAGTCAGCGGCAGCACTGCCAGGGCCATTGCGTGGCTGGGCGTAGGTCAGCTGGCTTGCGCGGCCAGCCTGATAATCCGCCAGGGAGTCAAAGTAGTAATTGCCCGCGCTATTCGGCACAAAATCATTGAATGTACGATTTTCATTGAACTCGACGAGTACCTTAACCTCGTGATTATTGAGACGTAGGCGCGAAAGTAATGAACCTGCCCAGGTGTCAAAGAACAGCGAATTTGTCTGGCGGTTATTGTCGGGGCCAAACGCAATCACCGGCGCGCCGGCCGCTCCGCCGGTTACCCCGGTGCTGCAGGCCGTAAGCGAACCAACCGTCAAAGCATCAGTACAAACGCGAAACTGGCCAAAGCCACGACCAAGCAATGGTTCCTGCCCCCGCTTGGTGTAGCGATAAATGCCGCGCGCTTCGGTTGAAAAATTGTCCGTCCAGTCAGAATTGAGCTGAACGATACCCGCTTTCAGCAGCTCCGTCAGCGCATAGGCATTGGACTGCAGGCCATATGACGGCGTGACGTTCGAAACGCTGGTATTGTTCTGGCTATCTAAGGTATCGTAGGCGTTGATGTACGATACCGAAAGGCGCTGTGCGTCAGTGATGTTCCAATCGATGCGGCCAACGATCTTTTCGTCCTTGCGATTATTAATCGCGAGGATCCCGCCGGGCTGGTAGCTATAGCGGC
>Ga0265797_10008622_pt1 | contig 13513 bp, 11 predicted proteins | sample P2T30metagenome_FD_192433 | JGI IMG/M metagenome (GOLD analysis project Ga0265797, IMG submission 192433) | Plant litter microbial communities from East Loma Ridge, Irvine, California - P2 T30 | ecosystem: Environmental > Terrestrial > Plant litter > Unclassified | place: USA: California... | reverse complement strand
TCCGTCGACGACGACGGTATATCGCACTGCTGCCGGCAGCGATTCGCATCATCAGCACCACCACCATTACCACCCTCCCATCGCGTCGCTGTTCTTGTCGCCAGCACTGCCATCGCCTGCCGCTCGCCATTAGCTTGATCCCCGCCGCTCCACCAACACCCGACGGCCACTTCACAGCATCACGAGTGCTGCTGCGCCCACTGCAACTGCCTTGACGGCGTCGCAAACCCTCTCCCCATCACCCCCCGACGGCCGCGCTCCCGTCGCACTGCACAATGCTTCCCCAGGAACTGTTACAGGCTGGACCGCCGCCGCCGACAACGACGCTCTCCAAGGCCTACTATCCCACCGGCCACGCCCCGTCGTCACCGCCCACCATGTTCACGGGACAGCGAATCTCACACCACGATGCCGTACGGATACAAAGTAACTCGCTCGGCTCGACGGCCAAGGGTATCATGATCGGCATCTTCTCCGTGCTGGGCGCTGCGGGACTGTGTCTTATCATTGCCGCCATTGTTTACTACTTCCGATATACCAGCCAAGGCCGCATCTTCCTCGACCGGATAACGCGGCCGGGTGAATACGACGATGAGCAGCAATTTGCCAAGGAGGAGGCTGAGGCGCTGGAGGAAATGGATGATCTGCAGAGAACAGAGTATATGAGGGCAAAAGGTATGGCCTCCACGCGGCCGTCGTGCGTTTGTGTGCAAGGAGCCCCCACTGACCCATCGCAGCCTTTGTGCAGGCTAATCCGCCCGAGTCCGTCCAGACGGATATATCCCTTTCACAGTTCCTGGCTATCCAGGAGAAGGGTGTATCTGCTTGGGAGTTTGAACCAGAACTCGAGATTGCAAACTGCTTTGTAGAAGGCCGGACTGAAATCGAATTCTTCGACTCTGAATGCAGCGTGCAGAGCAACCTACCCATACCAAAACAGAACGAGGTCTACTACTGGGAAGCCAAGGTCTACGAAAAGCCCGAGAACACAAGCATCGCAATTGGCGTGACAACGAAGCCGTACCCGCTTTTCAGATTACCAGGTGCGTTTGGGACCATGCCTCAGCTTGTTTCCATATACTGACATTCAACAGGCTACCACAAGTCTTCGATATCGTACATGTCCAATGGAAACCGCCGACACAACCAGCCCTTTCAGCCTTCTGCCTACGGTCCTGCTTACGTCCAAGGAGATGTCATCGGTGTTGGATACCGCCCTCGAACTGGAACCTTGTTCTTCACCCGAAACGGCAAGAAGCTAGAGGATGTCGCACACGGTCTCAAGACACAAAACTTCTTCCCCACAGTTGGTGCAAACGGCCCATGTCAGGTACACGTCAACTTTGGCCAAATGGGCTTCGTCTTCATCGAAGCCAATGTCAAGAAGTGGGGTCTAGCACCGCAAACCGGAAGTCTGGCACCCCCACCACCGTACGGCAGCGAGCAAGGATCGATTCTACTGGACTCTGGTCGCGAAGGTATAAGAGAAGGCATGGGCGGAAGTTATATGCAGGCAGGATTCGGGCATGGACGGTCCAGCAGCCACCAAATGCGTCTTGGAAGACAGGTACCAACAAGCCCAGGGCCCCAACGGAGTCCAACAGACATATCATTGGCAGCACTCAGCCTCGTGGATTCAAACGAAGACATTGGCGAAGGCTCCAGCGAGGACCACCGAACAACAATTGCAGCTGATCAAGGCCTCGGATTCCTTCAACCTGGCGAACTTCCTCCCGAGTACACCAGTCCTGTTGGCTCGCCTAGTCTAAGAACCACAGCTGATCGTCAACATGGATACTGGGGCGAGCGAGCCCCGCTCCTACAACATCAGCAACCATCTGGTCAGACTAGTCCGCCTGTTCCCAGCTACGATGCTGTAATGGCGGACACACCAGAGATTCAAAGACCCACCATCAGAGTGCGCAGCGCAACCGAGGCTGGCGTACGACCACGACCCAGGCACCTCTAATGCCTGCGTTCTATGGTCCAAATTTTCCTTTGTATTGTTTCCCAAAGATCTTATCTACAGATCTTTCTCAACTATACCCCATCATTCAGCTTCCCTTTCTTGTCAGGACTGGTCCGGAGACACGGAGAGAGAAAGAGGCACAGTTGGACTGGCGGCTGTTTTGCACAGTCTTCCCATACAACTGCAAGCAGCAAAGCAAGGCCAGTGCTTGAGCGAAAATGGCCGACTGTTATGTCCTAAGCTCTTTTAGTGTTTTTCTCTGGCGTTTGAAGCGAGCACGCATGTTTCTTCTTTTCTATTTTGGGTCTTTTTGCGCGCACACACGTACGAAAGCACATGGATCAACGTGTTTGGGGTTGTTGCTGCTGCTGCTGGCGTCTGAGTGGAACGAAATAGATTGGGCTTGCTGCTGCTGTGTATATGATGGTTCGAGCAGGGCAGAAGTTTGATTGAAAGCGAAGTGTAGGGAACTAAATTATCTTCCCTTGTGTGTAGTAGTAGTAGTAGTAGTAGTGGTACCAGGCTGACGAACAACACTCCTGTCAACACAATATTATTCTTATGTCTACCATGTTCGGTTTCCCACTCTGGCTTGTCTCAAATTCTCATACATGTAGCATTACAATAAGAACGTGCCTTGTATCTTCCTGTATGTCCTCTCGTACTCGCAAAGTTTGGCCTAAACTCCTACGATACGTGTCATGTGCTTCTACTTTAATGTTGTATCTTGCGTCTTTGAACTTGACTTTGTGTCATTGCAGAGGTGGAAGGCATACCCCAAGGGCTTGCACCACATGCAATCTTACGCTAACTATGCCACTACTAGTAGTACTATAGAGCTGTCACAAGTAGATGGCACGCTATAAAGCCGTATCTTTCTCTCTTTATCACGGACGAAGAAAATGAGAAAGAAAATCAATCGTGTTTCTCCAAAGGGCTACCTTCTCCACAAGCGATTTTACGAGCCCTTTTGTCGCTTACAAGCTGCCGTGTAACCAACCGAACCCCCCATTCCATCCCCGGATTTAATGACGCTTTTCGGTAGATCTTCACCCCGCAGTCCATATTAACCGCTTATCCCGCCGCCCGTTGCATCAGCAACATTGTACAGTAGCTAGGGGACTTGCCCACCGACCCAATCATCGGGCGCATCTTGACACACGGTAATCAGCTTGGCGGGCCGCTTTCCCTAGTCGGATGGGTTTCGGTAGAAGCGGGTTGTCCAGATGGACGGCGAGGTTTGGCATCGTTGCATGTGTCTGTCCCATCCCGTGATACGGCCCTGGAGCTGGAACGACGTACATGGCGCGAAGGCTACCCTTGTCATTCGTGCTTGGAAGGACGTGCAAGCTTCCGTTTAAGTGGAAGCTTGAGTCCCTATGTATTCCTTCCCCCCGCCTTGTTTGCTTGGTGGGCTTGTCTCTTGTTGCTTGCTCTTTCACCCTGTCCTTTCAACTCTTGGATTGACGCTGTCGCGACGCGCGCACAGCCAAATCAACGCACTTTGATTGGCACAACGACGCTGCTCTGGCAATCATGGCGACAATGGAGGATTATGATGGAAAGGCTACGGTCGAGCGCGTCTCGGTTGACAATGAGATTGCGCCGTCGACTCTTGAAGCTGGCCCGGTGCATGGCCATAGGAGGCTTGTGGCACCCCCGCTTGTGGCAGCTATGAGTGCGGAGGAAAGGGTTGAAGCTGAGGCAAGAATGAGGAGAAAGATTGATACGAGGCTGCTTCCTATGATCATTCTCATGTATATCATGAGTAAGTATCCTCTGCGCACCCTGATTGTAGAGACAAGGCTAATCGGATCTAGATTACCTCGACAGGAACAATATCGCCGCTGTTCGTTTGGCAGGGCTCCAAGATGAACTCAATCTTACCAGCGTCCAATATCAGGTACTTCACTATTACCTCTATGGCCAAGTTGCAGAGTACTATGTTATACTAATCTCTCGCAGACAACTGTGTCTATCCTGTTTGTTGGCTACATCCTAATGCAAATCCCTTCGAACCTGTTCCTCAACAAGACTGGTAAACCAGCCATCTACCTCCCCACCTGCATGATTATCTGGGGTATTATATCTGGTGCCACAGGCGCGTGTCATAACTTCTCCGGTCTCGTGGCGTGCCGATTCTTTCTTGGATTCATTGAGGCGGCATACTTCCCCGGCTGTTTGTTCTACCTCAGTGCATGGTACACTAGGAAGGAATTGGGTTTGAGGACTGCGGTACTCTACTCTGGTTCATTGATCTCCGGAGCATTTGGTGGCCTGATTACCGCTGGAATCACATCCAACATGGACGGCACTCAAGGCTTGCGGGCTTGGCGGTGGGTGTTCATTTTGGAGGGGATTATCACCGTCGCGATCGCTGCTACGGCCTTCTTCATCCTTCCTAATTTCCCACGGACGACCTCCTGGCTTACGGAGGAAGAGCGCCAACTAGCCGTCTACCGACTCCAAGAAGACGTAGGCGAAGACGACTGGGTATCTGCGGAATCGCAAACCTTCTTCCATGGCCTTAAGCTGGCTTTACTCGATATCAAGACATGGGTCTTCACCATCATGCTCCTGTCGATCGTCTCTTCTGCCAGTGTTACGAACTTTTTCCCGACGGTTGTCAAAACACTCGGATACCCGAATATCGAGACGCTGTTGCTGACTGCGCCGCCCTACGTCCTGGCGGTCATAACAACGTACCTCAATGCCTGGCACGCGGATCGCACAGGCGAGCGTTTCTTCCACATCGTTGGGCCTCTCTGTGTCGGCGTAGCAGCATTCATCCTCGCAGCCGCCACAACCTCCACCGCACCCCGATATGTCGCCATGATGTTAATGGTACCCGGTGTCTACACGGGCTACGTGGTGGCTTTGACCTGGATATCGAACTCGCTGCCACGCCCGCCGGCAAAGAGAGCAGCGGCACTGGCCTTCATCAACGCGGTTAGCAACTCGAGTTCCATCTACGCGAGTTATATGTATCCGCAGCCAAAGAAGGGACAGCCAAACTTGACGTTGCCGCTGAGTGTGGACTGTGCGACGGCAGCGTTGGCGATTGTCATGACCGTCATCATGCGCATCATCCTCGGACGGCTGAACAAGAAGCTGGACCGGGGAGAACACGTCGAAGGCGCAATCAATGCTGTGCCTGGCTCTGGAGCGAAAAACGGATTCAGGTTTTTGGTATAGGAATTCAATAGCGAAACCTGGTGTCAGAATCTGGCCAAGTCTTGAATAGTGAGACCTAGTAATGCAGTCAGGAGAGAGACGCGTATAACAAGACACTGATTGGTCTCCCTATCATTGCTTTTGCCGTCGCGCGACATTGATCGTTTTCGTTTTGTCGCAGATGTAGTAGATGTTGCTGAGACCTTCTCGATGTATCGTCGCCATGCCATCACTGCCCCGGAGCGTTGGATAAGTGGCTGGGTTTCGGCTGGGCGGGGCAACGCTGGAAGGTTCCATGGCGTCATTGGGCTTAGCGCCCATCACGAACCTGGCGCTGCGCGTCGCGAGTGATCAAGCTCACCCGCCTGCATTCCATCCTAGCAGCACATCATCCTCCCGGGTTCCATCGTCAACTGTACCCCTACCGTCCGCTTCACTTGCCCTCCACTATTGCCCAAACAATCATCGCAATACCGGGTTAGAGCGCTCCGTGATAGCGTTACACGACTTGAAGCACCCTGTGCACACACGATGCACAGTCACGAGACCATACAAACCACGTCGATTAAACACAAAAGACGTTGATAGTCTACATTGAAGCTAGCGCCCTAAATCACTCCCGTCCCGTAGACTCCGCAAGCAAGTCGGTCAATCCCCAAGGCAGCTGCATACCAACTCCGGACCCGACCCAAACACCAAACGCGACCATGGACTTTACAAACAACGCTTTCCGGACAGCCCCAGCTTCCAAGGTCTCCAACGATACTATATCGCACGCAAATCTGGTCATGTTGTGCAGATGGGGATGGACCAGCACGCCGGACGAGGGTGCAAGCTCACCATTCGCCACCTCGACCCAGCCAATGCCAACTTCCACACTCAACAATATCCGTTCCAAGCGCTTTGCACCCTGTCAGGGTCGCCTCTATCATCAGCTTCTCTGCTCTCACCGCATCCGAACGGATCTAGTCGAGGACTGCGGCACAAACTGTGTCGAGCCTTATGGCAACGCTGTCGATGCCGCGTTCATGTGCAACGAATGCATCCAAGCTGAGGCAGCAAAGATATGGGAACAAAGACAGGCTCAACACAACGCTACATACCCACCAATGGAGCAAATGGCAAAAGAGCAGTACGACCAATGGTACGCTGAGCATCGACAACTAGAAGCAGAGTTTGCACGTGACCAGCGTGTGTATGAAATGGAGCTCAAGGCAAAGATGCGTCCAAGTAACATTTGCTCCGCGCTGGAGGCGAGTACCGAAGAAATGGAATTCGCAACTGAGCTAGACTCACTATCTTTATCCCTGATGGCTTCAAATACTTCCACTGCCGATCCTACCCAACTCCAACCGCAGGGTCGTACACGTACAAGCTTGGCGACTGATCCCTCAGAGCAGCTACACTGGGATCTGAACACACTTGCTCTCGATCGCGGCTCCTGTGGTATCGAGTACTCGGCCTCACAATCGAGCAATGACGTCTCGTCTGCACGGCAACTTGACCCGGACGAGCTGTGGCGGAAACCGCGTAACTAAGGCAGCGGATGTTGTTTGTCAGGGTTAGTGTGCTGTAGCATCTCCTGTTGATTAGCGATTGCATAGATTTGGCGTATGAATGTAGAGCGTTTGCACTTGTTCCCTGCTATCCTGAGCATGTAATAGCAAGCCTACAAGAAAATATATGTATAAATGCAACAAATAGGCTGTTACCCGATTGAACTTTTTTAGATTTGCGATACCCCATACAGCCCTACAAAATCTTACAAATAGGCACCTGCTTGTATGTCACCAATTTGATGATGGCTCACAAGAACTACTAGTAGTGACATGTCCTTGTGCCATGCACGTGAAGGTGGGGCTGGAATCTCTTCTGCGTGTTACCCCGCTAGACGACCCACATCACGTCTAAAGATTTTCGTCGCCATTATCTCAAAAATGAATGTTATATTACATTGAAACCAAAATTATTCCATCAAACTCCATTCGGAGCCTTGGCGCAATGGTAGCGCGTTGGTTTTCGGCTTGTGCCTGTTCACCAAAGGTTGAGGGTTCGGTACGTTAGATCCAAGTGTTCCTTGGTTCGAATACGGTTACTAACTCCTCTTACAGAGCCCCTTGGGCTTCGGTCTAGTCCTTTGACAAGTCTTCATTTCTTTTTTTTGCCGGTTTTTCTATCACAAGGGTGTGCAATGCTAGATGTTCTGATATGTTGAGATACATAAGATTGATTTACTGCATTGTCTCTCTCTCTCGGCCTTCTTTCTGTCTCAACTGATAATCTAGAGGTTGATAGTATTACAAGCTCGGAATCCCTCATTTTCCACTTTGAACTTGTACGTCGCCTTGACCGTCTTTTGAACAGATGAGTGCCCAGATAGGACCACATGCCACTGAGCGAAACCATCCCTTTCGCTCACAAAGCCCTTCTTCCGATTGCTTTGAATACGGCTGTCACTCTCGACCCTCTCACCCGTCTCACTCGGGTGCAGAAAACGACTCTTGAACCTATCGAATTGGGCCTGGACAGCAGACTCGTAGCATGTTGGACACAGGAACCATGGTTCGGCTGCAGTGATTAGGTCTACCGATTTACAGTTTGGAGCGCATTTGGACGACTTTGTTGAATGGACGAAGGAGGAAGCGCTGACGGTGTGGCCGCAGGCTAGGATGTGAACTGGAGCGCCAGCGCATGGCTCGATGCGTCTTCTGATGAAGTCCATTGTGGGTGTTGATGTGGTATAGTTGGTGGAGAAGTGAGGTTGATCAAAGCTGAATTATATACATGGGGAAAATCAGCTTTGTTTGAAGAGGTTGGCAGATCAAAGAAGCATTACTTGGACAATGAATATTATAGCCTAGAGGCTACCGCCCAACTATCTCATACAGTGTTCGCATAAGACAAACAGTCTAATGTACATGTTTCTTGTGTTGAGTTTCATCAAGTTCAAAGCGGAGGCGGGCTGAGATCAAGGCCCTCGACACTCAGCTTAAAGCTGTCCATGCGCGAGTAGCTTCCTGCAGAATCAAAGTCGAGCCTTCCGCGTTCACAATCTTCAAAGTCAACTTCTGCGACCAGCAACTCATCCTCCTCTTCCCATAATGGGCCGGCGATGATCTCTCCCAATGGGGAAACGATCATTGAGCCACCACGAGAAACAAAGTCTTCGCGATAGCCGTACGATGGTTTTCTTTGTGCGAACGGTTGCTGCTTGAGATTGGCTGTATCTTCGTTCGTCAAGTGTGGTGTTGAGTCGATGGCTGAAGAGTCGTCGTCGTCTGTCGCGGATGCTTGACCTTTAGGAAGTGGCAAGCATATCTCGTGGCCTTCTTGCGTCTTCGTGATGGTGCTCCGTCGTCTTTCAGCCCCAGTGCGCTGTTGTGACATTCTTCTTCCGACACCACTCTCCTCTTCATTGCTGTGCGGCTGTGTCTGGTCCTCTTTCTTTCCTTCTGATATCCAGGGAGGAAGATGTCTCCTCTTAACACACTGATTGGAACTCAGAACGAAGCAGCGGCCCTCACACCCGACTGTACGCATCAATGCAGCCCAAGTATCGCGTGCGTCCGCTGTCGGTGCGAACCAAAGGTTGACGTTCTGGCTGTACAAGCTCTGTCGCAGTAGCGGCATGTAGTTTTCCCAGCATATGGCCGACCCCATGCATAGCTTTACGCCCTTGATTTCCGTTGTGACAGCCCTCAGCGTGCTCGCACTCCCCATACCCCAGATCAACCGTTCGCTACCGGTAGGCATGACCTTGCGTCTCTTACCTAGACAGCCCATCTTAGGGTCCACAAAGACGGCTCCGCAATACAACGTTCCACCAGACTTCTCCACCAAGCCCGTAACGATAAAAACACCCGTCTCTCTCGCAATCCTTTCCAGCTCCTCTCTTGTCCCGTCGCCCCTATAATCCCTGCCTCTGGGTAATTCCAGCTTCCTGTCTACCCAATCTTGCCCAGCGCCGCTCGGTATATCGCCCAGGTCGACAGCATCCTTGAAATAGTGCAAGTACTGTTCGCGGCCCTCGGGAGCGCGTGCGCCAACCGCAGCGCCAAAAGAGCAAGTACGAGGATATCCACCCAAGTATGCCTCGGGGAACAGAAGTACATCAATGCCCTGTGTGGCAGCGCGTTTGGTGGTAGCTTCGAGCGCGTCGATGGTTTCGGCGGTTGTGGATAGGGTGCGCGACTGCGCGGAAGCGATTTTGAGGATTTGAGGCATCACAAGAATTAACAGCGATAGGATATGCAATTAGTGCGATAGAATACTATCAATGCGGGATATGTAATGATGTGAAGTAGGAGAAGATGCAATCGTCACGGTTACTCACGGAGGGAGGCCCAGCCTCAAGCTACCCCGCAGTAACCGCATCTCAAGCAGGAACTACGCGTCCATGAAGACGCGTAGGAATTGACCAATCATTAGCTAGTCGTGTAGAAAGACCAAAACTTTAAGGTTCCGACATTTGAAGTGGTGAGACGGATGGTGAGTTGATAGTGGGACAGCTGTGGAGCTGTAAGACTTGCCAACTCCATAAACTCCACCACGACGTCACCTTTCTGGCCGACACTAGTAGAATGAGAATTTCGCTACAAACTCCCTTATCACCAACCTTCCAACCTAATATATAATCTCAGGGAAACACAGCACTGACTACACGAAAATTCGACAAGCATATACCAAAAAATCTTTGATCATGTCCACCTCTACAGACTTGACATCTCATTTGAACTCCCACGTCTCCTCCTCATACCCTCAACTCCGGGACTCTGTACTCCCCTCCCTCCTCTCTTCAATCCACGCCATAGCCGGACACCTCCGGACATCTCCCTCTGTAACCCAAGTCGGCACCGCCAACGCCTTTGGTGATGACCAACTAAACGTCGACGTCCTAGCCGAAGAAGCCATCCGAAAAACCATAGCCTCATGCCCAGCCATTGTAACCGCAAGTAGCGAGGAAGATCCGATTGAGAAATCGGCATTACCCAGCAGCGAAGCCAACAAAACTAAAGAACAGTACACCCTAGCCTTCGATCCGCTAGACGGCAGTTCCATCATCGCACCAAACTGGAGCGTAGGCACCATTATCGGAATCTGGGACGGACCATCTGCCCTGCACCAGAATCCCGATGAAGCACAAATCGCCTCAATCCTAGGCGTGCTAGGACCACGGACTACTGCTATTGTTGCGCTCCGACTTCCTGGGTCAAAGAGCACGTGTTTCGAAGTCGGATACTCGGACGACGGCACCATGGAAGTTATTAGAAAGGACATCAAGCTTTCCACGCCGCCTTTCAAGACAAGATACTTTGCACCAGCAAATATGCGTGCAGCCGCCGAATCGCCCGCTTACCTTTCCCTAATCAACAGTTTCATCACGCAAAAGTACACGCTTCGCTATAGTGGCGGGCTGGTTCCGGATGTTGTACATGCGCTGGTCAAGGGACATGGCGTCTATATATCTCCTGTTACGGCGCAAAGCAAGGCTAAGCTGAGGAGGCTGTATGAATTGGCCCCTATTGCACTTATTCTGGAGTGTGCGGGGGGTATGGCGTTGGACTCTGCGACGGGGAAGAGAGTGTTGGAGACGAGTGTTGAGGATACTGATGAACGCGGTGGTCTAATTTGTGGCAATGTGGAGGAGGTAGAAGCTGTGAAAAAGGCACTGCTAGGATAGTTGGTTTAGTTATACGTGAACAAAAAATCACATGAAGAGATGGTACCAAACCGCAGGCATTCGGGCTCTGGAGAATCCGAATCATGGCCATGCTGGGCACAGAATCCTAAGACCAGCAGGATAATGCAGGACACATGTGACATGCCATACGCGGATCACGCAGGCAATGAGAGAATCAACCAATTCCCCGTCAACCTTGTACCGCTCCCTGTGGAGAAGGATTCTATCCGTGTGACATGTGTTCTCGGTGCTGGGTGGAAATCATTCGGTTGCCACGATGCTAAAAGCCAACAGCATTCGATTCCATAACTTGATAGGATCACTTTGTTTAGGATGGACTACTGGTGGTTGAAATGTAAACGGTAAAGACGCAACGATGGAACTTGGGCTAGGTTAATTGCGTAATGGTCTTGCATTGGAAAGTAACGGTGAAGGAAAGCTCGGAAGCTTGGGAAAGACGCGACTGCAGGGCACGTGATGATCCCAAAGCATCTTGAACGGGCTGGAAGTGGAGGAAATGACGCCGGCAGCTGGCAAGAACGAGCTGAGGCAGTTCATTTAGGGCAGGATGGCAGCACAATACAGGTGTAGTACAACGGACCGCTATTGTGTCGTGCGACGTGGCTGGCTGTCGCCGCTCCATCCTCTCAACAGCGGTATAAACTCATGGGTCGGCGCACAGAGGTTTGTGTTTTTTCGGGCATGCTGGCGGTGTGCAAGAGCTGGAATATGTCTGGGCTCGAGTGTCGCAGTCACGTATCGTTGTCGTGGTCGTGGTCGTCGCCCTCGCCCTCGCCCTTTCCAAGCGAGCCAGCCCAGGTTGGGACTTCTAAACAGGCGGGTCGCCGCCCCAGTAAATGCGCACTCGCAAAACTTTCGACCGCTCCCACGCCGAATCGCTCTGGAAGCTTGTCGAAATTCACCCCAGTATCCATCCATAGACCGCCTCGAGCCCGCTGTTGTGCCATTGAGCCGTTGCACTGCAGCCCCATTCTCACTCACGCTCGCAGCCCTCGATTGGCCTGCTGCACCTATCCGCTGGTGCCCCCCCTCCGCGTCATTCTTCTAGCAAACTTCTTACGCGCATGTAAATTATTACAGACACCATAGGTTTGGCAAGACGCGCGGAAAGAGCATGGTTGTCGTCGTTGTCGTCGTCTAAGACTGGCATCCTCTGAACGCGAAACTGGTGGGTTGGCCGATGCCCCTCAATTTGTCCAATTCGTCCAAGGGCTTTGCCATCAGAGCTAACCATGAACCGTACCAGCAGAACACGGTTAAGCCGTCAAGGTCACCTCTTTTTTCGTACATCCCACTCACCTTCCATAGTGCAGCCCTACCGTCCTGCACTTTTCTACTCCAGGGCTGCTTGTCGGCGCTCCTTTGCACCCTCCCCGCACTGCACTGCACACCACACCACCCTCCACCATGGCCTGGCAACCCGAAGAGGAGCCCCTGCGCCAGCTCACGCAGTGCCTAAGGGACTCGTTGAGCGGCCATGACCAGAATGCGCGAAAGAATGCTGGTGAGGTCAGTCTGTTCCACCCGCGCATCCGACCATTGCAAGCGTGCTGACCGCGGCGACTACACAGATGCTCAAGTCTGCGCAAAGCTCACCAGATATCGACAAATACCTGGCCTACATCCTCTCGAGTAGCCAGCCTCCGCCCTCGGTCAACATGGACGCCCCTAGCTACTTCCAGGCCCGTGCTGCTGCTGCCGTCATGCTCAAAAACGACGTCAAGTTGGGATACAAGGCCATGCCCGACTCGACAAAGGACTACATAAGATCAGTCATTCTGGTGGGACTTCAAGACTCGACCTCACAGATACGCGGCTATGCCGGGAACGTCATAACAGAAATCGTGCGCCAGGGAGGCATCATGGGATGGCCCCAGATTCTGTCGGAGCTCGTCAACATGGTCAGCAATGCCGACGGCAATGTTTCGACCCAGGCGCAAGAGGGCGGAATGGGTGCCTTGCTCAAGATTTGCGAGGACAATAGAAAGGCCCTCGACAGGCAATATCAGGGCCAGAAGCCCCTGAGCTTCGTTTTCCCAAAGCTTCTCGAACTCACAACGAGCCCACGGCCCCAGGTCCGCGCCGACGCCTTGGCTGCCATCAACGTATTCGTCCCCGAAAAGCCCGAAGCTGTCGTCTCCAACATCGATACCTTGCTGCAACAGCTCTTCACCTTGGCTAGCGACCCGAGCGAGGATGTGCGCAAACACGTCTGTCGGACCTTTGTGCACATTGCCGATATTGCCCCGCAAAAAATAATACCACACATGGACGGTCTGGTCGAGTTCATGGTGACACAGCAACGCACACCAAACAATGCGGACCTGGCTCTAGATGCAGCCGAGTTCTGGCTATGTGCAAGTGAAGATGAGAAGATGCGAGATCATCTTGGTCCCTATCTCTCCAAGATAATACCCGTCCTGCTTTCGAGTATGGTGTATAGCGAAGATGAGATCTTGCGCCTCGAGGGCGAAGAGGAAGACTACGAAGTCGAAGACCGCGAACAGGATATCAAGCCTACTTTTGCATCCAGCAAAGCTGGTAGACTCACAAACGCAAACGGCGAGACTGTGTCAGGAACCAACGGAACGACCGAAGCCTCGGCTGAGAACGTTGATGACGATCTTAGTGAGGGCGAAATTGATGATTTTGACGATGACGATGACGAT
>Ga0265797_10008619_pt1 | contig 13517 bp, 12 predicted proteins | sample P2T30metagenome_FD_192433 | JGI IMG/M metagenome (GOLD analysis project Ga0265797, IMG submission 192433) | Plant litter microbial communities from East Loma Ridge, Irvine, California - P2 T30 | ecosystem: Environmental > Terrestrial > Plant litter > Unclassified | place: USA: California... | reverse complement strand
CCGGTGATGAACAGGGTTTTCAGTCCAGGCCGGTGTACGCGCGCGGCGTCGGCCATCTGGCGCCCGTTCATCATGCCCGGCAGGCCGACGTCCGAGACCAGCAGGTCGATGCGCTCGCCTGACTGCAGCAGCGCCAGGCCGCTGGCGCCGTCCACCGCTTCCAGCACGGTATAGCCCAGCTCGGCCAGCAGTTCGACCACCAGCGCGCGCACGCTCGGCTCGTCGTCCACCACCAGCACCGTCTCGCCCTGCCCCGCCTGCGGCGCGGGTAGCGCGCCCGGCGCATGCGCTGCGTTGGGCGCCTGGCCGCGGTGGCGCGGCAGCAGGATGCTGACCGCGGCCCCCTGTCCCGGCTCGGAATCGATCCGCACCTGGCCGCCCGACTGCTTGGCGAAGCCGTAGATCATCGACAGGCCGAGACCGGTACCCTGGCCGAGCGGCTTGGTGGTGAAGAACGGGTCGAACGCCTTGGCCTTGACGGCGGCGGTCATGCCGGCGCCGCTGTCGATCACGCACAGCGACAGGTAGTCGCCGGCCGGCAGGTCGCGTGCGCGCGCCAGTTCGGCGTCATAGTGGCGGTTGCCCGTTTCGATGACGATGCGCCCGCCTTCGGGCATCGCGTCGCGCGCATTGATGCACAGGTTCAGCAGTGCATTCTCGAGCTGCGACTGGTCGACCAGCGCCGGCCACAGCTCGGGGTGGCAGTCGGACTCCACCACCACGCCCGGGCCCACCGTGCGCCGCACCATGTCGAGCATGTCGCCCACCATGGCATTCACGTCGACCGGCTTCGGCGCCAGCGTCTGGCGCCGCGAGAATGCCAGCAGGCGGTGGGTCAGCGCGGCGGCGCGCCGGGTGGCGCCCTGGGCCACGCTCATGTAGCGCTCCAGCTCGCTTACGCGCCCCTGCCTGATGCGCATGTTCATCAATTCCAGGCTGCCCGAAATACCCGCCAGCAGATTGTTGAAGTCGTGCGCCAGGCCACCGGTGAGCTGGCCGACCGCTTCCATTTTCTGAGAGTGGCGCAATTGTTCCTGAGCCAGTTCGAGCGCGGCCTGCTGTTCGCGCTCGAAGGTGATGTCGCGCGCCGAGCAATACACCTTGCCGGCGTCCGGCACCGTCACCCAGGACAGCCAGCGCCAGCCGCCATCCTTGTGGCGGTAGCGGTTGTCGATACGTTGCGCCGGCACGTCGCGCCCGAACAGGTCACGCCAGAACGCGCGGGTGCCGTCGCGGTCGTCGGGATGGACGAAGTCGAGGAACGGGGTGCTGGCGACGTCTTCCTCGGTCCAGCCGAGGATGGTTTTCCAGGCGGGATTCGACGCCTCGAAGTAACCCTGTTCGTTGAGCACGCCGAAGATGTCGGGACTGAGCTGCCAGGTGCGTCCGCGCGCCAGCGACTGGGCCAGCACTTTTTGTTCGAGCTCGTCGTTCAGGGCGCGCAGCTTGAGGATAGCGCCGTCGCGCTCCGCTTCGACCGCACGCCGGCTCTCGACGTCGATCAGCACGCCCGGGAACAGCAAGCCGCGCCCGTCCGGGCCCATGTCGACCCGGCCATTCGCCTCGATCCAGTAATAGCGCCCATCGGCGCGCCTGACCCGGTACTGGTGGGCATAATGGCCGCCGCGCGCGATCACTTCGTTGATGGCCTGGGCCAGGCCGGCCTGGTCGTCGGGATGGACGGTGGAGACCACCTGGGCCAGGCTCAGTCCGGTGCGGCCGATGGCCGGGTCCAGCCCGAATGCGCGCGCGAATGCCTCGTCGACAGTGAAGCGATCGGTCGGCAGGTGCCAGAACCAGGTGCCGATGATGGCGCCGGCCGACAGGGCCAGCTGGACCCGTTCGGCATCCTCGCGCGAGGCCGATTCGCTTTCACGCAGCACCGCCTCGTCGCTGGCGCGGCGGCGCGCGCCCAGCACGGTCTCGGTGGTTTCCATGCAGTTGCACAGCAATCCGGCGATGGCGCCGTCGTCGCCGCGCACCGGCCCGTAGGAATACGTGAACCAGGTATGCTCGGCATAGCCCTTGCGCTGCATGACCAGCGGGATGTCGTTCATCCGGTGCGATTCGCCGCCGACCAGGGTGCGTTCGACCAGCGGGCCGAGCGTATCCCAGATCTCGGGCCAGACCGCGCGGAACGACCGACCGAGGGCGTCCGGGTGCTTGTCGAACAGGATTTCGGCGTAGGGATCGTTGTAGAGAAGGATCTGCGCCGGGCCCCACAGGAGGAAGCTGGGGAAGGCCGACCCCAGCACGATGTCGACGCCGGAGCGCAGCGCCGCCGGCCAGGCCGCGATGGCCCCGAGCGGCGATGCCGCCCAATCGTGGGCGCGGATCGCCGCGCCCATGGCGCCGCCGCCAACCGGAAACACCGCGCCAGTGCGCATCAATTCGATGGCAGCAGGGATGCTGGCGTAGACGGGAAAATGGCAATGCGGGGTGCGCTCATCCTGCCATTATGGCATGGCAGGCGCACCCGCATGCTCACATCCTCAGGCCGCCGTCAGCGCCATGTGGCCGGCCACCGGACGACCCCGGCCGGCATGCGCATCGGGCGCCTGATCGACCTTGAACACGCTCACCAGTTCCTGCAGCGACTGGGCCTGGTCCTGCAGTGCGCCGGTGGCGGCCGCAGCCTGTTCGACCAGGGCGGCATTCTGCTGGACCGCCTGGTCCATGTGGCTGACCGCTTCGTTGATCTGGCCGATGCCTGCGCTTTGCTCTTCGCCAGCGGCCAGGATCTCGGCCATGATGTCGCTGACACGGGTCACGCTGGCGACGATCTCGTTCATCGTGGTGCCGGCGCTGTCGACCAGCGCGGTGCCGGCTTCGACATTGGCGACCGAGCTGCCGATCAGGTCCTTGATTTCCTTGGCGGCCGCCGCCGAACGGTGCGCCAGGTTGCGCACTTCGCCGGCCACGACCGCGAAGCCGCGGCCCTGCTCGCCGGCCCGGGCCGCTTCCACCGCGGCATTCAGGGCCAGGATATTGGTCTGGAAAGCGATCCCGTCGATGACGGAAATGATGTCGACGATGCGTTTGGACGAGGCGTCGATCGCGCTCATGGTCTGCACCACTTCCGACACCAGCTGGCCACCGCGCACCGCGACTTCCGACGCCGAATGGGCCACCTTGCTGGCCTGGCGCACATTGTCGGCGTTATGTTGCACGGTACTGGTCAGCTCTTCCAGCGACGAGGCGGTTTCTTCCAGGCTGCTGGCCTGCGCTTCGGTGCGGCTCGACAGGTTCAGGTTGCCGGCGGCGATCTCGCCGCTGGCGGTGGCGATCGACATGCTGCCTTCGCGCACGCTGCGCACGGTGCCGGCCAGCTGGCGCTGCATCGTGTCCAGCCCTTTCAGGAGCGCACCCATCTCGTCGGCGCGGTCGATCCGCACGACGGTCGACAGATCGCCGCGCGCCATTGCCTCGAAGTGGCCCAGCGCATGGTCGAGCGGACGCATGATGGCGCGCAGCAGCAGCAGCGACGACAACCCCGCCACCAGCACGCCGAACACGACGCTGCCGATGGCTGCCCACATCAGGATGCCGAACAGGCGGGTGCTGGCTTCATACGCCTGGCGCGCCGCCGTCAGCTGGTAATCGTCGAGCGCGGTCGAGGCCTTGTCGAAGGCGCCGAACAGCGCGCTCATTTCGGTGAGCGACAGCGCCGAGATACGTTCGGCATTCTTCTGCTCGATCGCGCCTGCCAGCGCCAGCATGCCGTCGTTGACGTAGCGGGTGCGCTCGGTCTCCAGTACCTTGGCCAGCGCCGCTTCGTCGGCGTCGCGCGGCAGGGCCAGGTAGCGCTGCCACTCCTTGTTCGACTCGTCGATGAAACTGCGGGCACGGGCCAGCGTGGCGGGGATGCCGGCCTCTTCCGGATGCGCGACCATGCGGTCCAGGTTGAAGCGCGCGCGGCTCAGGAAGTTCTTGGCATTGTTGATGGCGATGCTCGATACCAGCTGGTTCGAGTACACCGATTCGAGCGAACCGTGGTTGGTGCGCATGCCATGGATGCCAAGCGCGCCGACGGCGGCGATCAGCAGGCCCAGCACCACCATGGTGGCGATCAGGCGGGCGCGCAGAGAAAGTGAGGAAAGCATGGAAGCCCTGGAAAGGAGGTTGAGTGTGCCTTGTCATTACACGTGAAACCACCCTTCCAGCGCCATCAATTTCCACCAAATCTCACACTGCACTGGTTAGCTTGATAATGTTCAGTTGCCCCGAAACAACACCCTGTGACGACGGTGATCGTTCAGTTAACAAACATGTCGAACCATCCATTGGCAATCAGTCAAACCTTGCGGCCGGTAGCGCGAACGGCAGGGATACGGTGCGCCGCAGTCGCCAGCCGACCAGCACTACCGCCAGCACGATGCCCACCACTGCCCCGGTTGCCACCGGCGGCGCGCCGCACGAGGGCCTGCGCCAACAGGTCCCGCCCCCAGCCGGCCGTGACCCAGACGTGACCAGCAACCAGGCAAAAAAAAACCGGGGCACACGGCCCCGGTTCAGAACATCCAGCAATGCAACTGCTTACAGGTGCACCGTAATCTGCGGCATCAGATCGTCGAACGTGCGGCCATTGCCGTTCTCGCCGATCGCATGCATCTTCCACTCGCCGCCGTGGCGGTACAGCTTGGCCATGATCTGGGCCGAGTGCGAACCGGTCACCGACAGGTTGAAGCGCGCCACTTCCTTCTGGCTCGTCGCGTCGATCAGGCGGCAGTAGGCGTTCTCGACGGTCGAGAAGTTCTGGCCGGTGAAGCTGTTAACCGTGAACACCAGCGCCTTGACGTTGGCTGGCACGCTGTTCAGGTCGACGTTGATCTGCTCGTCGTCGCCGTCGCCGGCGCCGGTGCGGTTGTCGCCCGTGTGATTGACGCTGCCGTCACGGCTCTTGAGCTGGCGGAACCAGACGGTGTCGACGGGTCGGTTCGCCTCGTCGAACATCACCACCGACGCGTCCAGGTCGACCGCTTCCGACTTGCCGCCGCCGAAACCGAAGAAGCCTTTCGACTTGATCGCGTCCCAGCCGAGACCCATGGTCACACGGCTCAGACCGCCGCCGCCTTCCTTGTCCAGGGAAATCTTCTGTCCCTTTTGCAGATTGACTGACATCGTTATTCCTCCGTTATTTCGCAGGCTGCTGCATCCAGGCCTTGAATGCAGTGCGGTTGCGCGAACATACATAGACCTTGCCACGACCGGAGAAGCGCAGGACCATGCCTTCGCCGCTGGTCTGGCTGTTGATCAGGTTACCCAGGAAGCCGCCGCTGGTGCCGGTCGTGATCGAAATCTCGTACTTCAGCGAGCTGTCCCAGCACACCACGTGCGAGTTGTCGATGATCGCGTCCTTGCCCGGCTCGACGTCCAGCATCGACATCGACCCGAAGCCCGACACCGCCACCTGCCCCTTGCCGCCGGTCTCGGTGACGAAGAAGCCGCCGCTGTTGGCGAACAACGCATTGCCCAGGCTCTGGGTGCGCACGCGCAGCTCGACCTGGGACGTGGCGGCGACAAACGCGCCGTCGCTGATGATGTAGTTGTTCGGCCCGACATCGACGATCTGCATCGCGCCCGGCAGGGTCGGCGACAGCAGGCAGTCGCCATCGCCGCGGGTCGCTTCGATGTGCTGCTGGAAGAACGACTCGCCGTTGGCGAAGGTGCGCATCAGGGCGCTACCGAGTCCACCCTTCATCTTGCCTTTCAGGTCGAGGGTCGATTCCATCATCACCATCGCGTCGGATTCGCAATAGATGGTCTCGCCCTGCCTCATCGACACATGCAGGAAAGGGTCGACATCCCCGGTCACGGTAAACACTGGCATTTGGCTTCCTTTCAATGAGGCGGTCCACATGGACCGCCCCTACATTACAACAAACCGTTGGTGGCTAACTCAGACATTCACGCCGAAGTTGCGGGCCAGTGGGCCCAGGCCGCCGGCGAAGCCCTGGCCGATGGCGCGGAACTTCCAGTCGGCGCCGTTGCGGTAGATTTCGCCGAAGATCATTGCCGCTTCGGTCGAGCTGTCTTCGGACAGGTCGTAGCGCGCCACTTCCTGGTTGGTGGCGTTGTTGACGCAGCGAATGAACGCCTTGCCGACCATGCCGAAGTTCTGGCGACGGGTTTCGGCGTCGTGGATGGTCACGCCCAGCACCACCTTGTCGACGTCGGCCGGCACCTTGGTCAGGTCGATGGTGACGAATTCGTCGTCGCCGTCGCCGGCGCCGGTGGTGTTGTCGCCCGAGTGGACGACCGAACCGTCGGCCGATTTCAAATTGTTATAGAAGATGAAGTCGGCGTCCGAACGCACCTTGCCGCTCGCATTGAGCAGGAACACGGCGCCGTCCAGGTCGAATGCCGCACCGTCGGTGGCGCGAATGTCCCAGCCGAGGGCGACTTTCAGCGACGACAGGCCCGGCGCTTCTTTCGACAGGTTGACGTTACCGCCTTTTTGCAGACTGATTGCCATGATGAGACTCTCCTAAATGATGAACACCGGTTGCAAACGCAGCGAGCTGGTGTTCAGCCGCTCGCCGCGGATTCTGTCTTGCTGCGTGGCCAGCCGAAGCCAGCGTCTGCTGCCTCGGCCCGACCCGTGGACGGGGATGCCGCCCACCGTGCTTACGCTTCCAGCGCAGCGTGCTTCTTCTTGTACTGCAGCGAGCTCCACAGCGATGCCAGGATGAAGGCCACGCCCACACCGCCGGTGACCAGCTCGGGCACGTGCCACTTCATGCTCGCCAGCATGATGACCGCCAGGATACCGATCGCGTAGTGCGCGCCGTGCTCCAGGTAGACATACTCGTCCAGCGTGCCCTTGCGCACCAGGAACACGGTCATCGAACGCACGAACATTGCGCCGATCGCCAGGCCCAGCATGATGATCACGACGTCGCTGGTGATTGCGAAGGCGCCGATCACGCCGTCGAACGAGAACGACGCATCCAGCACTTCGAGGTACAGGAAGCCGCCGATACCGCCCTTCTTGACCGCGTCGCCGACGCTGCCGCCGCTCGACTCGCTGCTTTCCAGCATGCTGCTCAGCATGTCGACACCCACATACACCAGGATGCCCCACAGGCCGGCGGTCAGTACCACCATCTTCTGCGCTTCATCGACATAGGTCATGCTGAACAGCAGCGCGGCGATCGCGATCATCACGGCGATCGACGACACCTTGCCGAGCGAACCGATCTTCTTCTCGAAGTTGCCCAGCCAGTGGGTTTCCTTTTCGTCGTCCAGCATGAAGTTCAGGAACACCAGCAGCAGGAACATCCCGCCGAAGGCCGCCACTTCAGCGTGGTGGGCGGTCAGGTGGCCCGAGAACGCTTTCGGGTCGGACAGCGCCAGGTTCCACACTTCCATCACGCCCAGGTCGGCTGCCACGGCGACGATCACCAGCGGGAACACGAGGCGCATGCCGAACACGGCGATGATGATGCCGACGCCCAGGAACAGCTTGATCCAGAACTCATCCCAGTTCTTCAGCACCGAGGCGTTGACCACGGCATTGTCGAACGACAGCGAGACTTCCATCACCGCCAGGATCGCGGCAACGCCCAGCGCGGTGATCGCGCCGGCCACGCCGCCATGTTCGTAACCCCACCAGGCGGCGAGCATCAGGCAGACTGCGGTCACGATGAATGACCAGGTAAAGTATTTCATGTGTTTTCCTCTGTTATTAGAATATTGCGCACGTGCATTGTAAACTTGGACACGATATATAAAAAGCGAAGATAATCGAAAGACTTATTCCGAAAAACAGAAGTCATGAGCACCACGTCCACGAATTTCCGCCATCTTTACTATTTCTGGGTCGTCGCCAAGGAAGGCAGCATCACGCGCGCCGCCGAACGGCTCGGCCTGGCCATCCAGACCGTCAGCACGCAGCTTACCCTGCTCGAGCAGGCATTTGGCAAGGCATTGTTCACGCAGCAGGGCCGGCGCCTGTCGCTGACCGAGGCCGGCCGGCTGGCGATGTCGTATGCCGACCAGATCTTCCTTCTGGGCGAGCAGATGCAGGAAGCGCTGGACGCCTCGGACAGCGCGCGCATCCGCCTGGCGGTGGGCATTTCGGATTCGCTGCCCAAGTTCATCGCCTACCGCCTGCTCGAAGTGACCACCCAGCTGGCCACGCCGGTGCGCCTGGTCTGCCACGAGGACCAATACGAGTCGCTGCTGGGCGACCTGGCCCTGCACAAGCTCGACGTGGTGCTGACCGACCGCGCGGTGCCCACCGGCACCACGCTGCGCGTATTCAGCCACCTGCTGTCCGAAAGCGAAATGTTCGTGGTCGGCGCGCCGCAACTGGCGCGCACCCACCGCAAGGACTTCCCGGCCTCGCTGCATAACGCCCCTTTTTTGCTCCCGACCCGCAACAACGCCCTGCGCGCCAAGATCGACGACTGGTTCGAGCGCCACGCGATCCGGCCCGACGTGGTCGGCGAGTTCGAGGACAATGCGCTGCTGAATACGTTCGGACGGCGCGGCCTGGGCCTGTTCTTCACCCCGGCGGCCCAGGCGGCCGACATCAAGGTCCAGCTCGGCGCAGAACTGGTGGGCCGTGTGCCGGAAGTGCGTGAACACTTCTATGCCATTTCCAATGAGCGCAAGATCAAGCATCCGGCGGTCGAGGCGATCCTGTCGGCGGTGCATGGGGGCGTGTTGTCGGACGCATAAGAGCGCAAGAGCGTTACAATGGCCGCTGGCTCTGCCTTTTGTACTACTGACACCTTATGCAAAATCTCCTGTTTGTCGTCCTGGCGCTGTTCCTGGTCGCGCTGAACGGCTTCTTCGTGGCGGCGGAATTCAGTATCGTCACGCTGCGCAAGACCCGCGTGCGCGCCATCGCCAAGACCACCGGCCTGCGCGGGCGCATCCTGGCCACCGTGCACGGCCAGCTCGACGCCTACCTGTCGGCCTGCCAGCTCGGCATCACCCTCGCCTCGCTCGGCCTCGGCTGGGTCGGCGAACCGGCCTTCGCCAGCCTGCTCGAACCGGTGTTCGCCTTTGCCGGCGTCACCTCGCAAGAACTGATTCACGGCGTTTCGTTCGTGGTCGCGTTCTCGGTGATCTCGTTCCTGCACATCGTGATCGGCGAGCTGGCCCCGAAATCGCTGGCGATCCGGTTGCCGGAATCGGTGGCGCTGTGGTGCGCCATGCCGCTCTACGGTTTCTACTGGGCCATGTACCCGGCGATCGCCCTGCTGAACGCCAGCGCCAACACGGTGCTGCGCATGGCCGGCCTGCGCGGCGCCGGCGGACACGACACCCATTATTCGCTGGACGAACTGAAACTGATCCTGCGCACCAGCACGCCAGGCGAAAAGATCACCCACGACGACCGCAACATCCTGGCCCAGTCGCTCGACTTCGGCCAGCTCGCCGTGTCGGAGCTGATGCGCCCGATCAACGAAGTCAGCGCCCTGTACGCCAGCCGCACGCTCGAGCAGAACCTGGAGACCGTGCGCCGCAACCGTTTTTCGCGCTACCCCTATTTCGACCAGGACGGCGAAGAAGTCCTCGGCATCATCCACCTGAAAGACCTGTACTTCGCCCTGCAGTCGGGCCAACCGGTGACCGACCTGACCCGCTTCCTGCGCCCCGTCGAGCCGATCTCGGCCTGGACCCCGGCGCCCGACGTGTTTCGCCGCTTTCGTGGCGGCGCCACCCATTTCGCGCTGATCGGCGAAAAGGGCAAGCGTCCGGTCGGCTTCGTCACGCTGGACAACCTGCTGGGCGCCATGGTGGGCGAGATCCGCGACGAATTCCGGCCCAACGACAACGACTGGATCCGCCAGGAAGACGGCACCTGGATCGGCAAGGCCAGCCTGCCGATCTTCTCGCTCGAGCGCCTGCTCGGGATCGACATCGACAACGAACAGCTCGGCCTCGAAGACGTGGAATCGGTGGGCGGCCTGCTGATGGAAAAGCTGGGTGACATTCCCAAGCAGGGCCAGCGCATCGGTTTCCCCACCTTCGACATTGTTGTGAAGAAGATGAACGGACCACGCATTTTGCTGGTCAAAGTCATTCCCCGCCGCGAGTCCGAGGGTAACGACGACGAGCACGACTGACGGCATGGGCGCAAGTCTACCCGTCGTGCATTGCCTGAGAGGCTGACTTTGCGCCCGAATAATGTTATTTTCAATGCATGTTCGGTCCGAACTAATAGAGGCATTCAATGTCCGTAAAGCTCAGAAATAATGTCCATATTGCTGGCGAGGGACCGGCAACCATGGTGTTTGCCCACGGCTTCGGCTGCGATCAGACCATGTGGCGCCTGCTGGCGCCGGTGTTCGAGGGCCGTTTTCGCACCGTTACCTTCGACCTGGTTGGCAGCGGCGGCTCCGACCTGTCCGCCTACGACCGCGTCAAATACGGTTCATTACACGGCTATGCCAACGACCTGCTCGAGATCATCGACGAGTTCGGTCAGGGCCCGGTGGTGTTCGTCGGCCACTCGGTCAGCGCCACGATCGGCATGCTGGCCACGATCGCCGCGCCACAGCGCTTCGCGGCGCAGGTGATGATCGGGCCGTCGCCCTGCTACATCAACGATGGCGACTATATCGGCGGCTTCACGCGCAGCGACATCGACGAGCTGCTCGAGACCATGGAAGCCAATTTCCTGGGCTGGGCCGCCAACCTGGCGCCGGCCATCATGGGCGCCCCGAACCGGCCCGCGCTGGGCAAGGAGCTGATCGACAGCTTTTGCCGCACCGATCCCGAGATCCTGCGCCATTTCGCCGGCGTCACTTTCCTGTCCGACCACCGTGCCGACGTCCCCAAGACCCAGGTGCCGGCCCTGATCCTGCAATGCAGCGACGACCTGATCGCACCGCTGTCGGTGGGCGAATGGCTGCACCGCCACCTGGCGCGCAGCTCGCTCGCCGTGATCGACAATGTCGGCCATTGTCCCCACATGAGCGCGCCGACCGCCAGTTCACAGGCGATCGACGTCTTCCTCACCCAATTGATGCGCTGAATCCCATGGACATCACCCTGCCCGCCACCGATCGACTGTTCGACTACGCGGCGTGCGGGCTGGTCGTCACCGATGCTCACGGCATGATCCTGCGCGCCAACGCGACCATCCATGCCTGGCTCGGCTACGGCGCCGGGCGCCTGGTCACCGTGCGCATCCCCGACCTGCTGACGGTCGGCGCGCGCATGTTTCACCACACCCGCTGCGCGCCGCTGCTGCGGGTCGAAGGCGCGGTCAGCGAGGTCCAGGTCGACCTGCTCAGCGAAGCGGGCGAGCGGGTGCCGGCGCTGATCAATATCGTGCGCCAGAACGACAATGGGCTGGAGGTCGACCATTGGGCGATCTTCCGCTCGGGCGAGCGCCACGCCTACGAGAGCGCCCTGCTGGGCGCGCGCAAGGCGGCCGAGGAAGCGCTGCAGGCGCGCCAGGCCGCCGAGCTGCAACTGCGGGCGCTCAACCTGCAGCTATCGAGCGCCGACCGGCGCAAGGACGAATTCCTGGCCACCCTCTCCCACGAACTGCGCAATCCGCTGGCGCCCATGCGCAGCGCCCTCGACGTGCTCAAGCTGCGCCATGGCCACGGCCCCGACGAACGCCTGATGCTGGCCTTCGACCGCCAGCTGCACCACCTGACCCGGCTGGTGGACGACCTGATGGAAGTGTCGCGTATCACCCAGAACCGCATGCAGCTGCGCCGCGCCCCGCTCGACCTGGGCAAGCTGGTGGCGGGCGCGGCCCAGGACCTGGGCGCGATCATGGCCGCGGCGCGCCATACGCTGCGCCTGGCGCTGCCGCCGGCGGCGCTGGTGGTCGACGCCGATGCCACCCGCCTGGCGCAGGTCGTGATCAACCTGCTGGGCAATGCCGCCAAGTACACGCCCGATGGTGGCCTGATCGACGTCTGGCTCGACTGCGCCGACGGCCAGGCCGAGTTGCATATCCGCGACAATGGCATCGGCATTCCGCCGCAGGCGCTGGCCACTGTATTCGACCTGTTTTCCCAGCTCGAGCCAGCCCTGGACCGGGCCAGGGGCGGCCTCGGCATCGGCTTGTCGCTGGCGCGCGGCATCGTCGAACTGCATGGCGGCACGATCCACGCCGAAAGCCCCGGCGTCGGGCGCGGCAGCGAATTCATCCTGCGCCTGCCGCTGGCGACCGGTTGCTGCACCGAAGAAACCGAGACCGAACCGGCGCGCCTGGCGTCGACGCTGCGGGTGCTGGTGGTGGACGACAATATCGATGCCGCCCAGACGATGGCGCTGGCGCTGGAACTGTTCGGCTGCGAAACCCAGGTGGCGCACACGGCGGCCAAGGCACTCGAACTGGCCGACGACCTGCCGCCCGACGTCGCCCTGCTCGACATCGGCCTGCCCGATTTCAACGGCTACGAACTGGCGCGGCGACTGCGCGCCCAGCCGGAAGGCCGCGCCATCACGCTGATCGCCGCGACCGGCTGGGGCCAGGAAAAAGACCGCCTTCTGGCGCTCGAGGCCGGGTTCGACCATCATCTGACCAAGCCGATCGACGTCGAGCAATTAAGGCTGCTGCTGGCGCGCTGAATGTGGTTCAATAGGAAGAAGTTTCCTCACTGAACTATATTGATGACCATGTTTACACGGATATTTACTGCAGCAGTGCTGCTGGCCTGTGCATCGCAGGCAGCCCAGGCCTGCGACCGCCTGCCGCCCGAGAACGTGCAAAGCAGCGTGCGCTCGGTCAACCTGTCGGCGGCCTGGACCGACGCCATGATCCTGCAGAACCTCAAGCTGCAACTGGCCCGGGCCGAGGTGACGCGCAAGGAATCGAGCGGCAGCACGACCACCGACTACGCCTATTTCCACAAGATCGTCACCATCACCCGCTCGACGTCGAATGGCGTGGGCGTCAAGCTGGTTGAAAAAGGGCAGGATACGCTGACCTGGAAGCTGGGCACCTGCGCACGTGGGGTGTTGGGTAATACCGAACGGTCTTGAGGCGTCTCATCGGGACCACTGCAGACGAGTACCGTGGGGTGGACGGGTTTCCCGTCCACGCGTCCAGCAAGGGCATGCCTGACCACGGTGCCGCGGTGAATTGAACGCGTGGACGGACAAGCCGTCCACCCCACGTTTGCTCAAGGTCGTCATGACCGATTCGCCGCGTCAGGTCCCGACCGCCTCTTCCTCATCATGCCGCACGATCGGATCCTCGGTCCCGGTCCACTCGCTCATCAACGAGTAGCCGACCGCCAGCAGCACCGGCCCGATGAACATCCCGACAAATGGCGTGGGCGTCAAGCTGGTTGAAAAAGGGCAGGATATGCTGACCTGGAAGCTGGGCACCTGCGCACGTGGGGTGTTGGGTAATACCGAGCGGTCTTGAGGCGTCTCATTGGGACCACTGCAGACGAGTACCGTGGGGTGGACGGGTTTCCCGTCCACGCGTCCAGCAAGGGCATGCCTGACCACGGTGCCGCGGTGAATTGAACGCGTGGACGGACAAGCCGTCCACCCCACGTTTGCTCAAGGTCGTCATGACCGATTCG
>Ga0265797_10008618_pt1 | contig 13519 bp, 12 predicted proteins | sample P2T30metagenome_FD_192433 | JGI IMG/M metagenome (GOLD analysis project Ga0265797, IMG submission 192433) | Plant litter microbial communities from East Loma Ridge, Irvine, California - P2 T30 | ecosystem: Environmental > Terrestrial > Plant litter > Unclassified | place: USA: California... | reverse complement strand
CTGGCCACCATGGACTTGATCAAATAGCACCTCAGCGCACTCGAAGCCCTCGATAAACCGTGCACCGGCTTCAGCAGCATCGGGCAGAAAAGTCTCTGTTGGTCCCTTCTTCCCACAGCTGCCACAACCAAGCGTACAATAACCACAGTTGTGCGCTTCGCCACCAGTGTTCTGCGGCACTGCCTTTGCACTCCAGCCTAACTTTCTCGCGCCCTCAAGCAAGACCTGGTTAGTCTTGTTATGTTCGATTGCAGCAGTGCCGACGCCCATGCGATCACAAACAGCGTCTAGATCCTGCTGGAACTCAGCGCTTGTGAAATACTTCAAGCCAAACTTGCGCGACCACTCCTGCCGAACATAGCCTTGCGTTTGCAGAGACGCACTCCAGTTCACTGTGCCTCCGCCTCCCCAGGAACTTCCGGTGGCAACCGACAAAGTGCCATTCGAAGACATGATCATACCGCCGTTGTCGAACAGATGAGCATAACCTTCCTGCTCGGACATCGGTAAACGAAGAGGCGACCAGTAGTAGCCCTTGTCGACTACGATGACGTTCAAACCTGCTTCGGCGAGCGTCTTTGCAGCGACGGCGCCTCCGCAGCCACTGCCCACGATAACAACATCGGCTGTGATGACTTCTGGCTCTGGGGAGTTCGAAGGCAGGAATTGTTGAAACTTGAAAGGGTAGCCGTCCTTGGCTGGGCTACCATGGGCAGGGACTCGTGGATGTCCGAGGACGCGACCGAGAGTGGGAGACGTACGGACCCAATAGGCTATTGAAAGAGCTGTGAAAGAGGCATGCAGTTTGCGGAGTAATGGGAGGCGCGAAGTTGACCATCCTTGCAGAACCCGTTCGCGATCTTGAATGGGCAAGCAATCAAGAGGCGTGACATACCCAGTCAAGAGAAGAGAGCCGGCTCGGGTGCTTGTCGGCGTTAGTTGATAGGACACAGCTTGGTGATACGGGCTCAGTAGAGTATGTTATCGACATGTGGGACATGGATACAGGGAGGGTGGAGGAAGACACAGAAAGGACAAGGCACGCCTTACTTCAAAGCATTGAGGATGAACAAGAACCCCTTCTTAGCAGTATCATCCATTTGGTGCCCGACCATGCGCAGGAGACTATTCCTGAACTCTGATTGGGCAGTAGCATTCTCGCTCAAGTAGGCATCGATAAGATCATCTGACGGGGCGCCAGCTATCCGCTGCACGCTGTCTTTCACGGTCGCATACACATCTGCGCGTAACGGGTGCTGCAGCAGTCTGTTGCCTCTCGCGGGTGTGAAAGAGGGGACCACAGTGTCGGCGATGGCGGCAAAGATGCCCCATTGCTCAGCGGTCAAAACATGGTTTGGAGGCGGTGGGAGCGGGATAGCTGGTGGATCGGCGGCATGCAGCTGCTGTTCACTCATATCGTGGGGAGGGGAGATATAGGTGCAGATAACAGCCAAAGATAGTTACACAACGGTGGTGCTTGGGGAGCTGTGGTAGCGGTGACGCTGCGCGTAACAGCTTGCTGTACAGACTTCGACGCGCGCCGCAGGTAATGATGATGATGAAGTTGGAAGTGCGGTCAAGGTCGCGATCTTCAGGGTCGAAACGACTGCGACCCTGGGCCCACCGGTTGGCGGGTGGCAGAAGGTATAGCCGTATAGCCGCGCAGGCTTGCGCAAGCAATAAGGTAACGGAGGGACCCTTGCGAGCCGAGGTCCGCGAAAAGAAGAAACGCTGGCGCCGGTCGCCTAATCATTCGTCGTGTCTGAGCAGCAACGTGCAATCAAACCAGGATCATATACAGGCTTGAGGCATCATCGCTGGAAGCAGGCGGTGTATGCGACGAAACGAGACGGAGAAGCGTCGATCGGGCCGGAGAAGTGATGTTGACAGCTTCCAGAAACAGCCCCAAGGTTTGAAGGCTCACCAGAGACAGGAAATGATGTAACGGGTGTCAGGGAAGAATCTCGGTGAGCATGCGCCAGGCCTTCGCCAGGTGGCCGGGCCTGGAGAAAGCAGAAGAGCAGAGCACGGCGAGAGGAACAGGTGGGCACGCTAGTCCCGTGATGATGACCTGCAGGGAGCTTTGGGAAATTCGTTGGGATCAACTCCACTCAGCATCGCTGCAAGTGTACGCATGTGCGCGCATGTGCAGGGCCTCCAGGGCCAACCACGGGACTTGCCTGGCGCCTGTCTTGGAGGGGACATGAGTGAGAACGAACAACACCAAACACTAATAAGAAGCATGTCGGAGAGTCGACCGCAAGCAGCTGATAGCAGTGGCAAGGAGAGCTGTATGCTGCTCTCCATGCTTCCAGTGGCGATAGCTTGACTGCGCCGAGTCGCGCGCGAGAGCTGGGCCTCTATCGAACACAAGCTTGCGTGGCTGGAGATGCGGCTCTCGACTTACATCCCACGCTCGTCGTCTTGGACTCTGCCCTGGTGGGCTGCATGGTGACAATGGCGCTGCTGCTATTGGAAGTGCCGTGGGATGGAATGGACTAAATCACGTAACACGAACGCCTGTCTCCAACGTCTGGAGCTGCACAGACTTGCAACGCACGCGACAGTCTGCCGCTTGCAGCGTTGGAAGATGGGACGAGGTGGGAGTGCTGGTCTGTGGGCGCGATAGCACCGCAACATCGCCGCCGCCCTGGGGCCCTGCGAGAGCGTGTGAACCTCACAGCCAGCGAAGCTTTCCCTGCTGGGCGGAGGCGTGCCTCGCTAGGAAGTAGTGCATGCTCGGCGTGCTCGCAGGGATGCGCTTTGCCTGCGCTTTGCCTCCCTGGTCTGCAAGACGGCCGTGCGCCAACAATGCAGACATCTTCATTGGCTGCAGATAAGAGGCATGTCGACGTTCAACGGCTCTTCTGCACCATCTTACTCGGCCGGCACATCGGCCTTGCAGCGATGCCATCCTACGATGCCTGCCACGATCGATTGCCACGAATACTGGGTGGGCGGTGATACGAGTATACAACATTGCAGACATGTGATCGTGATGTGCTTGCTCCTCTGATGTCAAGTGGTGAACATCTCAAGCAAAAAGCAAGATCTTTCTGTGGAATCTCTACGGAAGTCGGGGACCACAACCCTCTTCCTCAATCCCAATCAAGGGAATTAATTGCTGCTTCGGCGGGCAGCACGACAAACCTACGACATGCTCCCGAGAAACCGAGAAAAAGACGAGCAGGTGTCGCGCGACGCCTGGCGCCATGCGGTTAGTGTGTTTGTCTAGTGGTGTGGCCTGAACTCTGGCTGACCCGCGGCGACCCACGCTTGGGGAAACGGCCGTTCATTGAGAGCATCGCCCTATCGACTTATACAGCCATATCACCCGGCGCCCTCCTCGCCTATGCAATACCAAAGTCGTTGTCGCTGTCGTGCTCCTCGTCCAACTACACGCATCTTCTCGCACACAGGCCCCTTGTCGCCAGACGTTTCACCATTACCATCCTGCCCAGCAACCGATATCTTCTTATCAGTCGCATCACGAGACAGCTACCGACAGCCCGTTACTCTTATCTTTGGGTGGTCAGCAACCGACACTTGCCATTGGAAGCCCTCCGTATCTCTCGATTCGATCCCCTTACTGCAGGTCCGTACCCCAAAGGGCAGGGATTCTCCAGACCGCTACGATAATCATCGCGGCACTTTTATTCCAACCTTTGCAACCGTCGTCGAAAGTCCATTCGCGTTTCCCCAAGGTCTCGTGGATCACAAACATCGTCGACAATCCTCTACCGATCAAAGTAACCCACCGTTCCATGCGTTAACGGCCTCCCCGCCTTTCCATCACCACATCTCAACATGATGGCAACCGCATTCGCACAAGCTGCGAACAACAGCCCCTACACCATGGGCCAGAACACTACTCCTTCACCTCCACAGTCCTACTACCCTGGCAACGCCTCACCTCAAACACCACCCTCCGCGAACCAGTCGCCTACGAGCTACCACGCCCACCTCCACGTCCGCCAACTGCGCCCGCAAAAACAGCCTCTCTACACACCAGCATGCCTTCGCCCGACCGAGTCCTCAAGACCGAAGGACATCCCCGGCCCACGTGCACCCGACACACCACCATCCAGCAAGCAGAACAGCTTTGACAGCGGCAACATTGGTCTCGATATGCCCGTAGCCTCAAATAAGTCGTCTCAAGAGTCGGACTTCGATCTCCTTCGCCAGGGCCTCAGTAGAGCAGCTAGCGAGAGCATCGATGAGGAATATGGCGACGTTACTGGACCGCCAACCATGGCACACTGGAAGGTACGTCGATTTGTTCTCCCTCCATTGTTTGTGATGTATTGTGTATGTCTTTGGTTGGATGTCGCTTTCGCGGTATCTGCGTTGTCCGAAGAGTGGACCCGAGTGATTATGATGATTGCGAGGGGTTCCGCACTTTTATATGCCCCGGCTTGGGAGCACGCAACCCGTCACGCAATCACACTCATCATGGTCTCACACGGGCGCAAAGCGGGGCGTTCCAATCAGGCGTCCGTCCAAGACATACATCATACACCTTGCATGCTGCATTACCATACCTTGATGATCAAACACTAACATATCCTCCAGCCTAACGAGTCTGCTGATGCATGCGCTCTCTGCCAAACCAACTTCACATGGTACTTCCGCAAACACCACTGCCGTCGCTGTGGCGACGTCGTGTGTGCACCTCACCTTACACACACTGTTCCTCTTGACCAGAACGCCCGTTACAACCCCAACGGCATCGAAAGCAAAGCTTGCGACGCTTGCTTCCGTGCGTGGCGCACCATCAAGAAGCTTCGCCACTCGCGCACTTCGAGCCTTGCCGACTCCATGACCAGCTCTTACTCCACTGGCACTGCGAAGCCCGGCATGCTTATTCCTCAGCATGTGAAGAACGACCCAAGCATGTTCGTCGGTAGCATGGCACGCTCCGAGGGTGGCATGGTTTGGAGCACCTTCTAGGCGCTCGAAAATCACACTTTACCTTCACAATTATCAACCCTTATGCCCGACACGAACCACAGTACGCAGTCACCCATACACCACCACACCGAATCGATCAACAGGAGCTCTCGGCGGAGCACCAGGCGTTTTTGAACCTTTATGCTTTCGATACACTTCTGCGACTTTAGCGACTTCGCTTCTACCTCTGCCTCACCTTTTTAGCCTGGTCGCAGTCTCGTCATCCGAACTGCTTGACTGGCAACAACTTTTTTGCATACTTTAGCGTTGTTTTCGAGCGGACATTTTCTTTCGTGAGAATATACCCTGGCTATACACAACTATAGAGTCGCGCGGGAATCTCGTTTTAATTTCTACCTGCTTTACCAATTTTTTGATTGCGCTTTTTCAACTGGGCTGGGAATGGAATAGAAGACCAAATTGGATCATGGGAAACGGCCGTCAAGGATCTGGGCACGTGTATTACTATCCGGTTGAGAGATGGAAGCTGGAAGAATCGAGAATATAGATGGCGAGAGCAAGAAACGATCATCATTTTACTTTACCTTACCATGACCTTGCCTTCAACTGCTAGAATTTCCCAAAACGTTCAGCATCGACCATGGGTTCGTGAGAACGATATTTGCCTAATCTCGTCACTCGAATAGATTACAATAACAACACCAGACCAGGGCCCCTGCAAGTTCTCGCTGCTGTGCTGGCCCCCGCGGAGAAGGGTGGAAGGTTCATCTCCGATTGCTTGCGCAAACGCCAGCGATGAACCACGCTCGAAATAATAGTGCGGGTCCCTGTTGACGAGTGTTATGATTTCTGTCGTCACGCCCTGAGATCTCATTTTGCCTTTCTATACGAAACGAAGGTCGTGGAGAGGCCTTGTTTGTGACCCCTGTTATGATTTTGGATGCCTTAGCACATGTTTTCGCCGAATAATCTTGTGGCCTGATGGCTTTCGTGCTTGCTATCTAAGCGCCCAGGCGGCAGCGCTCACCTGCAGACGAGATCCAATCACAGAGCTGAGGGACGACTTCAGCGTTGTGCGACTCGACGGCCACGCACCACTGCTGCTGTCACTTTCGTACTTTGGTACTCGTTCTGGCGCCTACGGTGCAGCTGGAAACGCTGTGCTACGCTCGCATGTGCGTCTCCTGAGCTTGGGTTTTGGGTCTGGGCCAACAGCGACACGTGGTAGGCGCGCTGTGTGTTGGTTCTCATGTTGTTGGAGAGGTCCTATGGTATGTCTTAAGCGCCATGGCTGATATGGCAGGTCTTGTGAGGAACAAGCGTTGCGGAGAGGATTGCAGATGAGACACTAGACTCGGACGCATGGTGGTGAAGCGCGCGCTGGGTTAGTGTGATACGGTATGATGTGTAGGGCAGGACGTGTTGATATAGGCCACTGCGTCTGTACTACATGTCAGCACTTCCTTGTCTTTTCTTGTTTCTGGAAGGCCTGTCTCCCTTGAGATCACTGCGTGGTTGCCTTTTCTTTCTATCTAATAAGATTCTATCCAACACTCTGCAGACGAAAGCGAAACAGACTTGAAGATGTTTCGCAAGCCTGCTTCCCAGCTGCACCTCCCGCTTCTTGCTCTCCTCGTCCTCGCACTGATCATCTCAATTGCAACTCTCGTGTGTGCAGCAACAACCTTGCACCTCTTCGAGTCCCAGCAACGCACAAACCCTTGGCTTCTACCAGTATGGCGCAACCACTTCGATCTCAGAGGACTGAAACTCGTAGTCGGAACCAGTGCAGCGATTGCACTGTTCGATCTCGTAGCAATTGTAGCGTTGTCGCTACTCGCGGTCCAGGTAAGTAGTAATGTCCCTATCGAACTTTTCGTGAAGAATGGAATTGCAATCTTCTCTTTCGTTCCTGTCGCTGACAAACATGGCCTTCATCACAGCTCTTCGCAGTGTCGTCTAGCATCACCCTCACCATATCAGCGGTTGCGAGCCTCGTCTCAGCCTGCCTCGCCCTTCCAGCGGCTACTCTCCCTCTAGTTCTCAATGCCCGTGCACCCGGAAAGGACACACTACAAAGCTGGACCTGCGGCTGGGTCTCGCAGGGCCTAGCCTCCCACGATGGAATGCCAGGAGACTTCGGAAGAGTGTGCGGCGAAAGCGTAAGTCGTGACCTGTCCCACTTCGTTCAATCTCGTTCGCCAGACGTCTGTGGGTCTGTTGGCTGCAATGCCAATCGACGCCTAACCTCGAACTTATCTCGAGTGTCAGAGACATTCTCAGGGTGAGAGTTCGAACGAAGAACCCACGTTAACACACACTTACAGCGCTTCGCAACCTACGCGCCACTAGCGACGCTCTTCTTACACCTTGGGCTTCTAGCTCTGTCTCTGGCAGCTCTGCGGAAGGTCAAGGGCAGTTCACCTCGCGTCGCTACGCCAAACTCCGAAGATGGCGAGAAGATGGTAGAGCTCGACGAGTACAAGAACTTCCCGAAAGACAAGGCCTGATAGCCCAGAACGAGCTCTCAGCTTGTCAAGACCACGGTTTTTGCAGCTTGTAAAGGTCGATTGTGGATAGTAGCGGGTCCGCATGATGGCGAAGCAAAAGCACGTCGAAATACGCTTTAGAGTGTAAGCTTTGTCTGACAATGGTTTTAGTTGGTCGCACCGATTGGGATTGGGAATATGGAAGGCAAGACAGAGTGAAACTCGCCTATGTCTTGCACAGCTGCGATAAGGAATGGTAGTGCATCGACAGCAGATTCTGTATTATTTGTAATGAAGATGAAAACGGTTCCGTGCTTATGCGGATCTCTCGATTCTGTAGTATGTCCGTCTCATGGGTGAACTTGTTGTGGGATTGTATGTTGTTCACTCGCAGCTCTCAAAGTGCGAGTGAGGTTATCATGGCCCCTCGATATAATACAACAGCTTGAAGACACAGACTCATGTGCATCATAATACACGACGTCGACGTCCAAGCTCTACCGCCTAAATGCAGACAAGAAACTCTTTCGCTTGCTAACCTTTGCCTGCTTGCTCTCAGGTACAGGTGGTGGTGGCGGGACTCTGTTTGTACTGGAGCTGCCGTTGACGGTCGAGCGACGTTTCGCCGTATTTGCCGCTGTTCCATCGTCTTGAGGCAAAGCTTCTGGTGGTGACTGCGATTTTGATTTGCTGCGCGAATGGCTCTTTGCCAGAGCAGATTTGGGAGGGTTCTCGAGATAGGCAGGTTTGGTTTTCTCGTTCGAAGATGTCATTGTCGATGTCTTCGGCCTCTCTATGGTGGATGTTATGATGGGTGTCTTTGATTTACCAGTAGGAGAAGTCATTGTGGCTGTTGGTGTTTGCTTCTGTACTGGAGTGCTACTGCGAGAACTGGTCTTGAGTTCTGGCAAGGGCGACTTGCGTAGATCTTTCGAATGTTGTCTTGGTTCTGACTTGACCGTCGGAGCGGGAGCACCTTCATCGCTGCCTCGTCTGGGCGGGAGGTCGAATTTCTCTGAGCTGGACCAGACCGGACCACCGCTAACAGTCTTCGGCCGGCCGAAGGGTGTTTTGGTGTCTGGACCTTCGAGATCTTCTTTCGTAATGCCGTTGAGGCGCAAACCATTCAAGGCTGCGAAGTTGCTATTTGAGGGTGTTCCATTCGCAGTTGATGGTCGTTCGTCGTTCTTCTTGTAACCAGCCAATTCGAAGACGTCTGGAACATGAGGTTGTGTGTTGAGTGGTGCAGGTACAACTCCGTTTCGCATCTCTTCGACGTGGCCATCGAAACCATCGGCCTGGTCAACCTTTTTCGCAAACTCGATGTCGATCTTAGACGTGCTTCTTTTTGAGCTGAACGCTGGCATAGCTGGCATGCTTTTGCGGACATCTGTGATGGAGCGTTTCACGTTGCCATTGCTGGATTGCTGTTGCTCAAGACGTTCAATCTCGCCGAACAGCGTGTTGCCATTGAAAGCGTAGTTCTCCTCAGCGACTGGGGTGAACTTTATGATGCCTCTCTCTGGTGGTACACTGAGAATATCCGCCATGAATGACTGGATCAAGGCTGCGTTTCGTTTGTTGGTAGTAGCTTGCATCTGGGAAGGTAGCGCTGAGAGCGTGAGTATGTAGCAGGGCTCGAAAGTGCCGGCAAGCGCAAGGCACGAGCTGTGATCGACGTTGATCATGACCGACGAGTCTGGGCGTGAGTACCTCGCGGCAAGGTGATATGACATGTCGGTGACCAGTGTAAATTCATCCTTAATCTGTCGGCGAATCGGTTAGCGCTGCGCCAGGTACCTGAATTGGCGCATCGATACTCACAATGACATTCGTTCGAAGCTCTGCAATGATTGGCGACTCGCGATGGACCCTCTCTCTCGCCGTATTGTATGCATTGTCCTTGTATTGATATTGCTCGTCGTAAGACGTCGTCCTCCTCTTGGGATCGAGTCCTCCGTTCATGCTGAGGCCGGTTCTGTTGCCTCCCATCGCACGCTGCGGGTTCTCGTTTTGGAAGTCGCCTTCACCGATCAAGTCTGTGTATGAATGAGCGATACGCAAGCTCGATCGCTGAGACGGTGTGTTGCTCTGATCAGGCGGAATGCCCAGCAGTGAGTGCCAGTCCCCAGGCTGCGATTTGGGCCTAGGTTTGCGCGGTTTGGTGCTGGCCTTGCGATTGAGTTTGGTTAGAAGCTGTGGAGTCGACGCTCGAGATGTGGCAGCTGTGGAGAGGGAAGTTTGGCTGTTGGAGCGGTCGGGCGAATAGTTGCTTCTGGTGTAATTGGAACTGGTTGTCGAACGGGGCATCAGGTCGCAGAGTCGAGGCCGGCGCGAGGCGCAATCTAAGTATCGCAGCGATGTGGCAGCAAGGTTCGAGCGATCGGCCAAAGCTTGACTCGGGATGGGATGTGAAGCGACGCCTACTCTGCTGTACCGGGCGTAGTGCTCGATGGTAAGGTTAAGGCTTGGGCCGGAGAAGGGCTGCGCGGCGCTGAAACGGCCTGGCTTCCTCCAGATGCAGACACGCAGGGTCGTTTAGTCGAAGGTCGAGATGTGGGGTGGCTGAGTGGGTGGGCGGCAGAAGCAGGGTGAGCGCGAAGATGCACCGGTAACAAGCGATTGTTGGGGGCAGTTGGCGAGGCTTCGAGGCGTGAGAAACGTGGGCAGTGTGTTTGGTATGGTATATCGATGTCAATGAGAAGGAGGAAGAAGGCTGCTGCTGGCGACGACGACGGGTGAAAATGCAGATAGCAGCAGAGAAGGCCGTTTGCACACAGGACAAGCAGTGCTCGTAGACAGTGTTCGTTACTCGCTATCTGGCCGCCGTTTGGCAGCGTTGCGAGTGCTCAAACCTGAAGAGGATGTAGCACCACAGGGTGGGCATTGGCGTGCTGGCTCGGGAGTGGCAGCGAGTGGGTTCGGGCGATGGTGCGAGAAGTAGTGAGCTGCTAGACCGCCGTGCACGTCTGGTACGAGGCTTCTGTTGGCTGTCGTCGCGCCAAAGTCAGAGTCAGTTTGCAGAGGTACGGCGGTACAAGGACACGCAACTCCACTACTACCGCTGCCGTTGCACGAGTCTGTGAAGAAAACCCTCTGCCATGGTTCGTTGATCTCCACACCCAGTAGTTATTCTATCCCAACCTTGATGCTGCCAACCATCTCGCAGTCCTGTCAACGACAACACACTGCACAATGCATGCGTGAGGGGCCGAAGCACATTAGTCGCGACATTGAAACCCCGGCCGCCAGATCGATGTCCGGCAATCGACGCGAGGATTATCGCTATCTGACCAATGAGAATACATCATCGTGACCCAATAGTCGTCCGTGCTGGAGCAGTGGTCGCATGAACTCTCCGACGTGTCAACGCGTTGACGATCACTGCTCCGCCTCGTGTGTCACCTGACCCTGATATTCCGAGAAGTGTCAGAGAATTGTATCAACCATGCTCCTTGATATGGCCATTTCTAATCTGTAGCTGATACAGGAGACAGCTCGCGATTGCAACGTGCACACACACCTCCTCTCGGCTACCTTCACCGAACTCTCCATCTTCTAGCGCGCTACGCTACTGCACTTCACGATCTCTGGATCGTGAAAGTGGCCAAGCCCTGCACTTGCCGCTTTCGGATCATTCCTCCCGGGCTCTTCTCCGGCCTCAGACGGCCTGTGAATCGTCAGGCCCTTCGTCGTACCGCGGGGTCTGTTCGGTTGCCGGATGGCACTTAGGATATCTCATCTAATGATGAACGTCATGTGCGAGAGTGATGGTCTAGGTCTTCAAAAAACAAGGTACTAATAGCGGAGCAATTGAGACATCTGCCGTGGTGGCTCGTGGCAGACTTGGGAAGAGCTTGGGAAAGTTCGTTGGAGACGAGAGTTGCTTCGAGCCCCGTAGTTGCCCACAGGCCTTGGTGATTGGCGAGAGTCGACAAAGTGGCTAAGCCAAGTAAATATAGTGACTGATCGAAAGTCGACATCCAGTCAGATACCAACCACCAGACCTGGAGGCTTCCGAACAAAGCCAATCGGAGTCCACTATATGACAGCGACAACTTACATGTACACACCCCGCAACGGACTGCCTGGGAGAACGGCACTACTCCTCCTTGAGCAGACGGCAGCACTCCTAATCATGACATTCCCCATGCTCGCGAAAAATTGTTATCAGTACTTGCAACATGTGTTAATGATGGCCGTCTGAGACATTGCCGTCCACTGAGGTCAAATGACATGATCTACAGTCCCCTCATGACGCAACATGACGCCCATGATCATAGCAAGATGATGTAGGCGAGTGGCACATCGAGGCATCATCAATCTCGACTGGAGAGTATATCATTATTTCATCTTTCCCTAATAGAAGCTTCACCCACGAGCAACACGATCAAGACTTGCAAAGCCACTGCATCACTGTCCAACTCCACCAGATCCAGGACAATACCACAATCATGAGCGGCAACGCAGCAGACAAGGCTCCCACGTATGTTATCATTGCAACTCCTATCCCATACAATGAAAGCTCTCCTCGTGCTAACACTTCCCCAGCGGTCCCAAGGACACCAACCAAGCTCCTGCAGCTTTCGACGCAAAGGGTGCCATCGGCGGCGCTTTCACCAAGGACGGCGCCATTGGCAACCTCGGCGAGAAGGTCGGCGGACCACTTTCTAGCGATGGCATGATTGGCAAGAACTTCAACCCTGATGGAGCGATTGGAGGTTCTGTGCAGAACGCACTGGGCGGCGAGAAGAAGTGATGGGATGGGATGGAAAGCCGCGCCGGTATGGCGTAGGATATGAGTTCTAATGAATATGAAATGATCGCATCTGATCTGTTGTGTGGTATGCTTGAACATGTCACCTTTGAGTCTCTGTTGACGCGCAATCCGGTGTGTAGCCGTGTTCATCTTGGTCCATCCTCGTCACGATTTGATGAATGGGAAGACTAGTGCTAGATGCTCGATCAGGTAGCCGGCTATCGCTAACTAGATCATATTTCTGAGCTCTACGGGTCGATGATCACTAAGCTCTGTGCATGGCTCGTAGGATGAGCAGTTGGATAGTTCCTTCGCAGCCTTCGCTCTATTGGCAGCCTCTATTGAAAAGATGCGTAGCTGCCGAGGCGATAGAGATGGTTACTTTTTCAGCTCCAAGATTAGGTAGGCTAGAGCTTCATGAGCTATCTTGTGAATGACGATCAATACTGGGGACTGTATTGAACATAAGATGACACCATGGGTCTCATACATGTGTATATATATTAGCACGTCCTGAAGGTCTGCAATCGAAGCCGATTGGTGATACTTTAGGGTTAGAGTTTGGGTTGAGCATGAAGTAGATTCTTGTCTCTATGAGACCGAGAAAACGACTGACGGCCTCATTGAAGTGATCCAGACTCAGCGTTATTGTTCAAAGTACCTTTCTCGCTTTGGATGGTGCGTGGCGGACGTCTGGTGGGCTCAGATCGAGTCGGAGTTGATTATTGACATTCTCAAGAGCGAATGGGACATGACATCTCACTGTTGCGCCAGTTATGTCCGGGTGTCACATCAGAGATAATTTCGTTGGTTAATGTTCGGTACGGAACAATGCGCGTGACTCTGAAGACACAAAGTAGCCGTGTTCATCAGATTTTTTGACATGTACATCGATTGTCCTGTGCACGGAAAGAAGTATCCGAAGGACTGCCAAATTGTCAAGACGCCCAAACGCGGAAAGCACGTCCCACCTTCCATGTCTGTTTCACATGCGCGCCGCACACACCCTGCACATGATCATCAATTCACCACAACATACTTGATGAGATGACGGCAAAAGATAAAGAACCAGGGCCTGAACCTCAGGATGAGGATTACAACTCAAACGAAGATGAAGACTTCAACCCGGAAGCTGCTCCCGCCGCAGACGATGATGTTTCCGCTTCCTCAGACTCGGATGATGGTGATGACGATGCGCCTGCTGCTAAGAAAACGAAGTCAAAGACTACAAAGCGAAAAGTGCCGGACGCATTAGAAGAGGAGCTGGACTCGGGTGACGAAGCGACCATCAAAGAGCGCAAGCGCAAACGAAGGAAAGGCAAAGATATGGAAGAGGATAGTGGATGAGAGGGCGGACTGA
>Ga0265797_10008617_pt1 | contig 13520 bp, 10 predicted proteins | sample P2T30metagenome_FD_192433 | JGI IMG/M metagenome (GOLD analysis project Ga0265797, IMG submission 192433) | Plant litter microbial communities from East Loma Ridge, Irvine, California - P2 T30 | ecosystem: Environmental > Terrestrial > Plant litter > Unclassified | place: USA: California... | reverse complement strand
GCATGGTTGTTTTGTGAGGGTGAGGGTAAAGAAAACGAGAGTTTGAGAGCGTTCAGACTCGTGTCTTTTGCGTACGAAAGAAGAGACCCAACAGTTTCGGGCAGTAAAGAGGTTTTCCTTGGGGGGTTTTTTTTTAAAAAAGAATTGGAGAATTCAAAGTACAACTGTCTCCACCTCTTTCCTTCTTTCTCTCCTCGCATTACCAATCCTATTTCATAAAATGAAGCAAACCGAATCATCTCAAACTGTATATCAAGAGCACATTGGATAGCACATGTGTCGACAAAGGGCGAGGAAGGAACCCATGACAAAAGCATCACAGCATTAAAACATCATCACACATCACATCACATCACCAAAGCACCCAAAGCTTGCGATCCTTTTTTTTTGTCCACCAAACTCTCGACATTCACATTCATCAACATCTACGAGCTGGCCTTTTCGTTCTTCTTTCTCTCTTTCGTGCCATCTTCTCATCTCATATCCATGATGCCATCGCTCGTCACTCGCCTTTGATCAGACCCCGTCAGTGTTTATATATGCATGTGCCATCACGTTCGGGGCTTCGCATACACGCATTCACGCCACGCCGCCATGGCTGCCTCCCTCCAGACTTCATCAAGAAACATCTGAATAAAAAGAAACACCCGGATATGCCAATTCCCTCACCCCCACTCCTTTGCCCGCCTCCAATGAAATGATTTTGATATGAGGCGAAATAAACTTCGCTGTGGATTGGAAAGAAAGGGGAGAAATCCGAACCCGCAATGTACAGCATATTGAATCCCGACGCCGACGCTACGCTCTGAAAGCCAAATGGACATGTTTATAAAACAGTTGCTGGAAATTTTCTCATTTTCTCATTTTGAAAGTGATGATAGTGGATTGCTCTTGTTTGAGTTTTGTGGCTTTGAAGATGTTGGTACCTTCTTAAGCTCACTCAGTGGTCTCTAATCCTCGAGACGTCAACTGCAGTGTACAGTACTACTTAGTACATGTTGGGTGGGCCTGGACGACCTGGCTGCTGTCGGGGAGGTCCGCCAAACTGGCCTTCAAACATCATCCTTGGGTCCTCAACACCCCGCATGCCAGGCATGGGAGGTCCACCATATCCAGGGGGTGGAAAGTAGCCTGGTGGGCCCTGCATGCCATTGCCACCAGGTCCTCCGGGGAAGCCTAGACCGCGGATGTTCCCACCAGGCGGGAAACCAGGAGGCTGGCCTAGTGGTGTGTTGCCAGCTGAGAAACTCGGTCCTCCAGGTCCCATTTGCTGCGGGTTGGGGCCGCCAAGACCGGGCGGTTGGCGCATGGGGCCACCGAATCCTGGTGGGGGAGCAATATTGGGCCGCTCTTGAGGTGTTGGCGGCATGCCTGGCTGACCTCGCCCACCCATGTAATGCATGTCGGGCACTGGCTGTGAGGGAATACCCATGTTGGTAGGCATACGAGGATCACCTCCTGTACTGCGGCGTTGAAGACCCATCATCGGATCATCGGGATTGGGGAATCCCATCGGCAAGCGAGGGTTATTCTTTCCGCGCATAGTCTCTTGCTGTTGCATCATTTGCAGTTGTCGAATCTCCAATTGCTCGCGGCGCTCGGCAGCCTCTCGTCGCAGCATTTCGTTTTCGTTAAACATCCTCGGGTCTTCCATGAAACCTGGGGGAAGAGCGCCACGGTTCTTGGACTGTTGCTGAGCGTGTTGTTGAGGTGGCTGCCTCTGTTGGTCGAAAAAGGCCATGTTGTGATTTTCCTGTGCAGGGCGAGGTAGGTTGGGGATCTGTGCCTGAGGGGGTGTGGCGCGCGATGGTTGCTGCATCAAGTTCAACAGGAAGTCACGTTCACGTTGCTTCGTCGCTTGATCACGCTGAGTTTCCTGCGCACGACTGTTTAGGAGAGCGGCAAGGTTGGCATCTTGTGCTTGTGTGGTGTTGCGCGGCGGAGGCTGATGGGGGAAGTGATCTTCTAGGTGACCGGAGTCGGGTCGCGGAATCCGGAATTGATCAGGCATTGCGTTCTCTGGTGACATACTGGCGAAGCGCGATTGCTGAGAAGGGCGAGACTCGGGCGCGCCAGTACGTGGACCGAGAATATTGTCTAACATACTCTGCTGCTCTAGAGTCCGTGGAGGGGGTGGCCTACCATGCTGGGGCTCTGGCGGAGGGGAGTCATGGTGAAAGTCTAACGAGATGCCACCACCATGTCTCATGCCGTTCATGGGAGGAGGCATGCTTGTTTGAGGCAGAGGAGCTGGAGAACCGCCTGTGCTGACTTGACCAAGCATCTGGAGGATACGCTGGAAGCCTTCTTTGTCGGCATTGGCTTCCATGACAGGTGCGGGTGACGAAGGTATGGGCATTTGGTGTTGGCCCGGTGCGGGTGAGTCCTCTGGTTTCGCGAACATGGTCATAAACCTCGACTTCTTGTCTGGCTTAGGTTTCGCGGAGATGGTCTCTGCCGGCGGGAGCTCTGCTGCCTTGTCTCTACCCCAGTTCCCGAACAGGATGCCCTGTGTTGGTTCGGTGCCAGCGGGTGTATGCAGCGGTGCTGTCAACATGGGTGCGGCGGTGACAGCGGTAGACATGTCACCCACGGCATCTCTCGGCTCATCCCTCTCACCAGTAGGTGCATCCTTGGCCCTCATCTGCTCTTTCCAGCGCTGGAAGTCTTCTTGTGTGCGAGGCTTAATCTCCTTCTTCTCCACCTTGGCATCCATCCACTCAGGGTCTTCCTCGCCACGAGTTGCGCCCCGAGTCCACTCGCGGCCATTGTCGCGCTCCCGCTCTCGGTCACGCTCGCGCCAGCCACCTTGAAGAGCAGTCTTGGGCGCCGCCTCCTCTTTGGCCTCGTCACGTCGGCCCCAGCGCGGCTCGTTTCGGTCACGGTTGTTGCGGCGTGGGGGTGCATCAGCCTCTGCATCAGCCTCATGTTTGTCGCGGTTGCGATCACCATTACGACCAAAGCGCTCAAAGTCCTCCTGACCCAAGCTCTTACGGCCCTTGACGTTTGTCCAGCCCTCACCGTCCTCGCGGGGGACACGGCGGCCATTAGCGTAGCCCTTGTCTCTGTTTCGGTCGGGCTGCGGGTCCCGGGTCCATCGATCGTTCTTGGGGAAGCGGTCTCCGACACTGTCTCCGTCTGTAGATGTGAAGCCGGTGCGCTCCTTTGCGTCGCCTGTTGCTTTGGCCGGGGTGCGCGCTGAGAGAAAAGCTAGCTTTGGCGGACCGAGCACAGTCTCCTCACCAGGTTCTACAAAAAGCGCGTTAATAGCGGCCCTGATGCCCTGAGCTTCAGACAACTTACGCATGCTCTGGCGCCGTCCAAATTGGCCCATGGGGTTGATCAGCGGTCGCTGCTCTGTCGCTGCCGTCCCTTCTGCGTCCCGCGCACCTCGGGCACGACGCAGAGTGCCATTGTTGTTGGCGTGGCCATTGTTGGTGTTCTGCTCGGCGGGCACGTCCATCCATTGCGAGATGGACGGCAGGCCATCGGGCTTCTTGACTAGCGGAGACTCTCTCAGAGCCTGCAGTTCCTCATACGAGTACGTAGGCCCCCGCATTCTCGCGAGCGCGGTGCAGCGCGAAGATGCACGTAGGTGTGGGGTAGGCGGCGTTTAGTTTGGTGGAGCTCAATAGCCGGCCCAAGTAGCGAAATTGTGCAATTTGAAGATGTTGGCGACGGTGGAAGAGAGGCTGTGTCGACGTGGTCGTGTGGTGATTTGCTCGACTCGCTTGCAATTGAACCAGACTTGGTGTACAGGGCTTACAAAGACTTGCGTGTGCGGCGACGGCGGGGCGTGCAGCTTAGCAGGGAAATCCAGCAAGGCTGATGGTGAAGAATGAAGAAGGGTTGGGTACCAAAGTGCGCGTGCGTCGTAGTATGGTACTGGAGCTCGAGGTGGGCTGCAACGTGGTAGGGGAATGGGGCACCCCTGCAGCTGTAGCGACGACGGAGAGCGGAGAAGAAACAATTGCAGGCTCAGTGCGGGCGACAGCGGTCGGTGATTACTACAAACCCAAGGTATTTGGATGGCTCTGGGGCGACGTTTTGTAAGCTGCGGGTTTGCGAATGAATAGCGGGTGTTTGTTGGGCTTGTGTCGGAGGACGCGAGTGGTGCGGGTCTCATAGATGTGAGAGGCCTGAAGATGCGCGCCAAGACAAACAGCATGTGCGTCATTTGGCGGTCCAGGCTTACACGAGAAACGTTTCTTCACTACAGGAGAAGGGTATGCAACATATATGTCCGTTGATACTCCATGTATTGCAAATTCCAATGCAGTAGTGTCACGAGTCGGACCATCTCGTCTGCTGGCGGCTGCCTTCAGTTCATGCTAGGCAAGTCGCGCATATCATCCAAGTGATTTCTAGATCAGGAAAGAGCGAGCAAACAACGCCAATTATCCTTTTGCCGGCCCAGCACATCCGTACGCTCTAACGCTTCTAAATATAAATGTGCATTACCTCAAACCTGTACAAGAGAAGCAATCGTCGTGTGGATGCTATCGCTGCTCCACGCAGCCACCTTTTCCTGGTCGCACGTCTCATACACGCGTGCAGCCAGAGTCCTCAGAGCACGGTGTCGCGCATCGTGACCGTCGAGCATCATCTGAATCCAGGGAATGAGCCCACACCTCGTGATGAGAGTTGTGCTGCCCCCTACGTGCGTCGCTCGCAGCAGCAGCTTCACCATCTTGTCCTTTGCTGACGCAGGACATGACCGCGATCCATAGTGGCTGAGCAGCTGCTCGAAAATGTTGCTCCGTCTGAAGAGTTCCATGTCGGCACGTGTCCGTAGGCTGTCCATGAGATAGTCAAGATACCATTCGACTTCCTTGTGATATGTAGTATCGTCGTCTGGTTGAGTAGCGACGATGCGATGCCAGAAGAAGCGGAGCAGGGAGTGGATATCCCAGACTGGAGACGCAGTGAGGAATCTGTTCACCGTGCTAAAGAGCGAGTGTGTCGGATCTGCCACTATACCCGCGCAACGGGCGGCAAGTACGCCACCAACATACGGGAACGCTTCGCCACCAGTAGCATCGACAGACTCCAGAAGCTCTCCGAGGAGCAGATAGAGCTGCTGAAGATCAAAATTCATATTGTTGCCCGGCTGTGCTTCTGCCGCATCAGCCTTGACACCTTCGTTCCGTCCGGTAGACTGTATTATTGCCATGAGCTGCCGAATACTGTTGATGGCTTGGATGCGAATTTCGGCATGTTCGGAGCAGAGACACAGTATGAGCTCTCCTATATCCCCGTCGTCAATCGCCTCGCCGAGATCCTTCTTCTTCCATCGTGTAAGACCAATGTGCTTCTCGTCCTCAAGAGGCGGCGCCTCGAGATCAACAGCAGTCCTGGGTTTTGCTTGTTGTTCGGTTTCTTCCGTTCTTGGCACTGGACTTGTCGATGATCTTTCCGAGCCACTAAAGTCCGCACCGGTCGCCAGCTTTAGTGATTCCTTGGCTCGCTCCTTGCCCATCTTCCATAGGAATGCGTCCTTGAGCACCTCTTTGTAGGCCGTGTTCGCTGATTCCACTAGAGCATCGCGGACATGTCCGAGCATCGCCTCATCTTCGCCAATCAGTTTGAGGAGGTACAGAAGCCTCGAGAGCCACTGGGCTATGGCATCAGCGACGTTGCTTGTTGTCGTCTCCCCACCCTTGAACGGCCATTGTTCCACTAGTGTCATCAGAAGTGTGCTGAAGGGCCCAACGTCACCTGCAGTCTGCGCATTGTGGGCACGCATGGCGTCAAGGTCATCAAAGTACTTTATGGGCACCTTGATGAAACGAGCGCAGCAGTCGTCCAAAAAGTCAAGTACATCGTTGGAAGGCGTACTTGACCCAGACGTGGATCCCAAACTTGCAATGAGAGCATCGAGTGCATCAGGTGAAGTCTTGGTCTGCAGCATTTCCTGGTCTTGCAATATATCACTCAATAGAGATCGGATGCCTGCATATAGCTCGCTCTCTTTTGACGTCACTAACAACCTTAGGAGCGTTACAAACGGCGAGTATTGGAGGGATTCTGCGGAGATTAGCGACGAAATCCAACAGGGTTGGCGAGGACTCACTCTGCTTTTGCCACCAGCGCATGGCTGGCGAGAGCCTTGCCATTTGAATCCAGTGCTCAAGCTCCATGATGCGGAAGACATTGTCCTCGGGCGACGAAGTGGGCTTCTCAGCTTCTACCAGTGCATTGCACAGCGGAAGTGAGACGTCGAACTTTTCTTGCAGTGCAACTTGAGGCGTAACCTCGTAGTAAAGTCGCAGCAATCTTGTAATGGACTCTCGCTTCATGTCCTTTAGGCCCGGCTTCTTGAGCGCTAGAAAGACGGTCCGTATCGGTGGGCAACGCCGACTGACTTCTGATATCAAACGCTTGGCCGCTTGATCCCATTGCTTGGAGGACCTGGCAGTGCTGCCATTACTAAGCTCCTGTAGCACACTCCATAGTTTCTGGAGCGCGACTATCAGGACACGGATAGCAAATAGCTGGATGAGATCGGAGCTGTGATTGAGACACTTTGTAAGCACTTGCTGGTTGAGTGGTTGAGGCAGAATGCTGTTGATGAGGATAGGGACAGGAGGCGGGTGGTCGCGATAGTTCTTCTTCGCACCAAAGTACTTGGGCACGGAAAGCTGGATGGTCTGGTACAGGAATGCAGAATACCCTATCCAAGTTGATGTGAGTTTGGGGTCGTAGCTAAAATCGCGCCGTTTGACAAAGTAATCAGCGATCAGCTCAGGACAAGCTTTGAAGATGTCGACAACGAGCTCTTGATGCAGTGTGTTGGCGTATGGCCTCTGATTCTGAATGAATTCGGAGAGAATTATGTTTCGCACTTTAGTCGTCTTGATGTAGCTGTCTAGTGATTCGAGGCCCAAGTCGTTACCATAGTCAGCCACGTCGTCCTGGTCACCCTCTTCATCGTCAAAGGTAGATGGGTAAAAGCCTTGGGTGGGCAACATGACACCGTAAGCGGGGTCTGTACAGACTAGGCGCAGGAAGTCGTGCGCAAGCTGCTCTGGCGCCTTGTGTCCCTCGGCAAGCGAGCCTTCTTCTACTTCATAGCTGTACAAGCTAGCTATCCGCGATAACGCCTTTCCGTTTAAGATTCTGCTCTTGGTGTGCCGCGCAATAGCTTTGTCTTGGAACACATGGCTTTTGAACACATCAAGTATCTCGAAGATCAAAAAGGGCGGGTCGGTACGAATGTGATCGAAAACAGTGCGCACGACGTTTGTGTTGGACAAGATCTCGCTCTTGGCGCGCTCGTCCTGGTACCTCAAGTGGGTGAGAAGATACCTGATTGCGGTTGTGCGAATGCTTGGTTTCTTGACATGGTCTGCCGCCGATTGCTCTCTTCCCAAATTGATGTTCCGTCCAAGTATCTTGGGCTCGAGCGTGAAGTCTCTCTTCGCGTAGACAGCCCTCGCATGCGCGCCCTCGTTGAACCGTGTGAGCTCGGTGAGCAGTCGCAGAGCGGGCGCGATGACGTTCTCCTCCTTGGAAGCTGCCGAGGTACTCCGAACGAAGCGGCGGGCAATATGAGGCTGCAGGAGCGTCTTTGCCAAGAGGGTGCCGTAGTCGAGGAAATCGGCATGGCTGGCAAAGACCTTGAACAGGAGTGCGAGTACAGCAGTCACCTGTGACACAATAGCACTATAGTTTGTTTCAACTGCATGGTCCCATCCTTGCGTAAGGTTTTGCAGAAACGACTTGTCCTTTTCATCCCGTTCTCTTCCCTTTTGCGTGTCAAGGTATTCGCGAAGGATGGCCCGCTTGCGGGGCACGTCGTGCTCGTCGGTCGGATAGAGGATGGAATCGAGGAATCGCTTGAACAAGCTCAATCCTGCTCAAGTCAGCTACGACAAGATAGCAGGGTCAAAGCTGTGCCTACCACTTCTGAAGTCACCTTGGGAGCTCTGGTCGAAGAACAGAGCGTTCTGCAAGTCGCGCGCAGTCGTGACTTCCTCGGCACCGTCATTTGGGCGCGGCGAGTTGCGGTCGTGGTTGTTTTCGGTTCTTTGGCGCTTGGAATTGCGGTCAAGATGCGCGCCTTTGCTGTTGGCCTCGAAAGCCGTCCTCTTACCCATTTTTCATGTTATGTCGCATTCAAGACGACCGACTTTGAAAGTTGCCGTCAATCTCGAATTTCTGCAGGGATGCTGTTAGCGCGACGCAGGGGCCACCTTACGGCAAACCTCAGTCCTCAGTCTTCACTTCATCCCTCATCCTTGAGCGTCACTCCGTTCTTCACACATCTAACCAGGTCAGTCATGTATCACCTGCACCTCGTTTTGTTTCTCACATGTTCACTATCTATGTAAATCTCTGCCATCTTTCTCTTAGTCTTCTTTACTGTCTCCGAAGTCCACTTCCTGTCATCATGTCGCAAGAGTCGCAATTGCAAAATATTTCTCAGTGGCCATTATGGAAAGCTTGATTAGGCCATTGAAGTCAAGATTCTAAGATGTCGTGGCTCGGATTCGTCTCAGCACATGGCCGGCAAAGCGCACAAAGCCCGCGAGCTGTCATCTCCAACCCGGCCACATCACCCAACCACACCCCCGACAGCATCACAGTCATGAAACACTGCACAACAGGACACAGTATCGACAGGGAATTATACGTCTCAATTATAAGAACAAAGCCAGATGTCGTCAAAGTGCAGGCCCACTGCAAGCGGAGTGCAGGCAGAGCGAAACTTTGACTAGCACGACTTCCCGGGCCCTTCCCCCACGCTCCCCAAACCAAAAAAAGAACATCGTACAAAAAAACATCACCCTACCGTGTCTCGAACGCACACATGGGCAAAAAGAAACCTAAATACGAGCGCTAAATGCACGAAGCCCGAGAATCCCGTGTCTCGAACTAGGCTAGTTCAGATAGGCCAACCAAAACTGGGACAAGCTGCGTTGCAGTGCAAGTGAGCCTTTGCCCGTCGCTCCCACTTGCGCTACAGTGTGCTTGCCATTTTTTGCATTGTTGAAGGGATGACGGATTAAAGGTATTATATAGACAAGGTAATGAATGAGGGACAACGTGTGTGGGGTAAGGGTGGAGTGAGTGAGTGAGTGAGTGAGGGCGTGTGATGGGAGTGTTTGCGCAGGTGGTATAAAGTAAAGGCGGTCAGGGTCCAAAGGAGCGTTTGCAAGTGCAAACGCGTGACAACCGTCAGCACCCGTGATGTCGTAGAAACCGCAAACTCTCCGATATATGCGTTTGTAGACTATGCTTGCGGAGATTTTTATATAAAACCAAGGATGGGAATAGTGTAGTTTGGTAGTATAGTCTGCCTGGTAAACCAAACGTGAAAAGATGGGAGAAATAGAAGAAGAAGAAGAAGAAGAAGAAGAAGAAGAAAGTAGAATACAAGATACCAAGATAGTGCCTTGCCTCTGCTTCGATTAGTATTGTTATTTCACAAATAATACCGCGTTGTGACTATATACGACCAAGCATCGATAGTAGTTGTGTATATATTAGCAAGATACAACAAATAGAGTAGAATACCTTGGTTATTCAATAGTTCTTATGACATGGTATATATACTATCCCCAAAACTGAACTAGATGTTTAAATTGTAAATCTTGTTTTATTTTACTTTCTGTGTATCTTATCTATACATCTGTTCTTCTCTCACACTCTCACACACTTTCACACACTCTTTCTTATATTTTTCTCTCTCTCTCTCTCTCTCTCTCTCTCCGTGTAAAAGACAAAGGCAACCACTCCACTCTCACAATTACAAAAGACTTGTACCACGATAAAAAGGGTAAACATCTTGTCGAAAATGAATCTCCTTTCCCCGACGGTTGCCCTTGCCTTGCCTTCTAACCTTATGTGCGCAATATAGTTCTATAATGGGGGTGCCCAACCAAGCAAACCAAAGCACCCAATTTTACTTCATAACAGCGTATCAAGGAAAAAAAATATCACACACGATATGCAAGAAAACAAATGTACAACAGCAGAGGTTTTCCCTCCTTATTCCTAGAACATGCAGATTGATAGCTGATGTAGAGATGATGGCGGCCGACAACAATGGTATATGTGTGTGCCGGTGGATATGTGCTGTTTAGAGTCATAAAGATGGAGGGCTCCAAGACTCCTCGATGCAAAATAAGAGGATAAGAAAAGAAGAAAAAAACAGCATCGGCGCCAGCAAAAGAAAAACGCCGTTGATAGATGAAAGATGATTTGCAGTTGGCAGCTAATCCAAGAGAAAAATCCGGGGTATCGTGCAGCGACGTTAAAAAAAAACAAAAAACAAAAGAGAGAAACGCAAGACAAGCCATGACGGTAGTCAAACGGGCGCATGTTTTGCGTTTAACGTTTCAAGGGCTTATGATACTGGGAGCCCGAACTTATCGAGTTGTTCTTTTCGCGAATTCGTATTGTCGGCGCTGGCTCTTGATGCTTTGCGGAGAGGATGGCTGAGAGGGCGAGGGTGATGAGAGTAATAAGTTCGGCGGAGGCGGCACCAATAGCAGTGTAGAAAGCGACTCCCTGGTCGGCGTGTTAGTATTGTGCTATTTGTAAACTGGTGGTTTGGGGAGGGGCCTTACCTGCTCCTCGCAGACAGCGCGATATTGATACCGGCCATTGGTCAGCACATTGGCATTGGTGCACGAGTAGCGTCCCAAGCTGGCCTTGCTAGCCTTGTCCAGCAAGTTGAAGACGACAAGGGCCGTGATCCACATGATGACGCCAAAGCTTCCGGCTACAATGCGATAGAGGTCCCGTGAGCGAAATGGGCGGCGGAAGGAGCGCTTGAAGGAGAGGGTGAGGATGGCGACCGAGGCGAGGAAGTTTCCGGCGGCAATGGCGAACAGGATAATGGTAGGCGCGAGGTTGGTGTGGGCGGGCCAAACCATGGGCAGTTCCCCTTTGCGCAGGTCGATGTACCGGTTCCCACGATAGATTTCAAACGTGTGCATGAGCATGCACACGACGGCGCCGCTGAGGACGATGATCAACAGGCGGAGACATGAGCGCAGCCGACTCAGCCGATGGGCGCGGTCCGAAGCGGAGAGGTCGAGATGCATTGGCCGCCGCTTGAACGTGTATCCGCCGTAGTCGCTGGCGTTTGGGAAGCAGGAGACGCCAACGGGGCGGTCGATGTTGGAGGATGTTGGCGGGGGAGGCGATGGCGAAGAGGAGGAGGAGGAGGAGGAGGGCAAGGCGGCAGTGTCCTGGTCGGAGCTAACAAGGCAGGTTGTAGTTGTGGAGTTCGCGACGTAAGCTCTGGCCATGATCTTGGGTGGGTTCTCGACGGCTGGGACTGAGCGGTCGGCACAGGCGTGTTTTGCGGAGATGGGTGTCGCGCAGCACCCTCCAAGTGCGTCGTCGGGTCTCGAGAGGGGCCGCAGCAGGTAGGATGGAGAGACGGAGAGGTGGAGCGAGGGCGGAGACGGAGGACATGAGCAGTAGCAGAAGCAGGCACAATTGCGGCGGCAAGGCACTGCCTGAAGAGGCGCAACATGGCAAGGGGGCTGCATCCGGGCAAGCCACCTCGACAAAAGACAGCGTCCGAGCTTGTTGAGATGGGGCCTGACGTCGAGACTCTGCATGCGGCAGATGGGCACGAGAGGGCCGAGTATTTCACTGTGCGCGTTTGAGCCCCTCCTGCTATGGCACTTTGCTTGCTGCATTGACAATATCCCTCGAGGCGTGTGCTGTGCTTCTCTTACAACCTCCGACCAAGCATCGCCAGGCACCCGGCCTCGACAGGGAAGTCGCGAACGTGCGAACCCGCCAAGAGCGGCCAAAACAGTAGGAGCGCGTCCTGTTGTTGATTGGCCCCACGTTTGGAAACCAGAAAATCATGTCTGCCGCTGCCGCTGCCACTGCCGCCGCCGATGATGGTGATGATGATGATGACGACTGCTTCACTCGTTCAACCCCTTCAACCCCTTCAACTCCCTCGACTTCTTCACCAAACCCCTAGCCTGGCTAGAAGAATTCCCAGCTGCCACTTTGATCCTCGACGCGCGTCGGCCAAACAAGCGGCCAATAGGTTCGTCGGCCAAGACAGGGGTCTGCGGCCCGCTATTGACGTACGCAATCCACTGCCAAGCAAGCAACCCATCTCCCCTTCCACAACCCCATAGCCCCGACCACGGCGGCTTCAGAAGCTTTGCTCGTCCACGGCTAAGGCGCATGTTAAGAGAAGGCCATCATGCCTTGTCCATCTGACATGTCATGCAAAGCCCCGGTGTTTTAGCTCTTACCTTGGCCGCCACACATTGACAAAGACGTTGCCGCAACAAGCCTGGCGCGCCCCCGCCCAGCCACGCTTCTCCCCCCCCCACCAGCCACACAATGCATCACGCAAAACTGACCTTGTCTGCTAATCCAAGTATTCGCGAGCCTGCAGTTGGACGGCATCGTCTTCCGAACACGGCACTGGAAACAGGTTCAGCCCGCTCGAACCGCTCGAACCGCATGCACGCCATCTGCATCCGGCACTGCATCTGGCACTGCATCCTGGAAGCTGTGGCGTCATCGTGCAGCATAAGCCAACTGCCAGCCTTTGAAGTGATCAACCACATGGTGAGATGATTGTGTGAAGAAGAGAAAAAAATCGACAAGTGACTATCGGCAGTTGGAATTCGCAGCCTCATCACACCGTGACCGTTTACTTGGCCATACACTCTGCAAACAGGTCCTCGAATCCTGGCGCTGCCTCGACTACATGCTGCTTTTCCTGCTTCCACATGTCCACCAGCCCGTCTTCCTTGCCCTGCATAACCGCATCAAGCATCGCAACGGCTTCCTTGACCTGCGTCTTGACACGTTCAACGCCTTGGCTGCCGCCCTTCTTCTGCTCTTCCACACATGTTCTCCACAGCATGCACAAGCCCATCATCATTGCTGCCCGGTGGTTGTGGAGCCTAGGCCAACCATTAACCATCACACTCTGCACCGCACCGAATGTGGAATCCAGTAGCCGCACGTGACCGAGTGCGAACGGCTCTTGCAGAATGGCCGACAAGAGAGGCACAAGCTCAGCCAGGTGTTTGACCGTGTCTATGCCCATGTGACCTAGTACAACGGGGACGTGAGACGTGATCAACGTAGCAAGTTCGGGGTACGACGATGGCGTGGGCAAGTGCGCAAGAGGGGAGAGTATGCCCTGACGGACCACCTTGTCAAGCAACTGCTCCCTGTTGTCGCCCTGACTGCTATTGGTGGGGAGGAGCAGGGCGAGCAAAGTTACAGCAGGCAAGGCCTCCTTGAACAAGCTGACTGATTCGTGCTCCGGTGTTATGGAAGGAATATACGTAAACATGGGGAGCAGAGCGTCTGCAAATATGTTGTCATATCCGGTGCGCTGCAGAAAGTTTGAGGAGCCTTGCTTGGACACGGCTGTCTTTGAGCCGTCTACATGGCCGACGCTTTGCAGCCGTTCAAGGAGCAGATTGAGCATATGGCAGCCCTTTGCTTTCCACTGCACCTCGACATCGTCAATCATTCCAAGTATGGGCGGCATCAGGAAGTGCCATTTTGCT
>Ga0265797_10008616_pt1 | contig 13522 bp, 12 predicted proteins | sample P2T30metagenome_FD_192433 | JGI IMG/M metagenome (GOLD analysis project Ga0265797, IMG submission 192433) | Plant litter microbial communities from East Loma Ridge, Irvine, California - P2 T30 | ecosystem: Environmental > Terrestrial > Plant litter > Unclassified | place: USA: California... | reverse complement strand
TTAAGATGAAGTTTAAGGTTACGTATAGGGTACAGCCTATACTATGCTTAGTAGTAGCTAGCGCAATATGTGTAACTTGTATGCTAAATAGTAGTGAGAAAGCAACAATTAGTCTTTATACAAAAGTAGTACTTGCTTTAGTATTTACTATGTTGCGAGATACCTTCTTTAAATATACTACTTAGTATTTCTTTAACAATAACATACTAAATATTACTCTAATTGACTTAAGGTTTATATATATTATACAAAAGTATCTATTCTTAAACTCTATAAGTTCTATAGGTATAACCTTCCTAACTATATTTGCTATACCTTAATGTCCTCTTCTTTAACCTTAGTATCTCCTCTCTTATTTTAGCTTTAACCTCCTTATAACTACCTATAGCCTATACCTTACTAACTAATAAGGTAGTATCTAATACTAGAGCCTTCCTAGTCCTCTTCCTCTAAACATACATAGCCTTATTAGCCTTTTAAAGAGTAGTAATCTGTGCCTATAGTAGGGCTGTTGAAGCAGCTATAACCTAAGCTCCTTTAGATGGCTAGTTAAGAGCCTTAATAATTAGGGTTGGTAAGCTACTTTAGTACCTTTTAAGCCTTTACTTAATAAGGGTAGTCTGTTTATCTACTTCCTTAGTATTGCTTAGAGTCTTTACATACTATGACTCTTAAGATAAAGGCTGACTTAGAGATATTAGTACTAGATCCAAGTGGAACAACATAGCATCTAGATTAAATAGATGTAAGCTAGAACCTCTAAACCCTACTTAGACATTAGCTTAAGTGAAGGAAGTAAGGAAGGCTTGTTTAAAGGCTGTAATAAAGTCTATCTTTATAATATAGAAGACATGGTTTCTGATCAAGTCCTAGTTCAGCTTTGAAAAGGCTGTCTTCAAAGGACTAAAGCAGCTAACATCCAATAGTTAAAGGAGGTGTGAAGAATAAGGAGGCATCTAAAGGAGAGTAATGCTGTTGTCTTCATAGAATGTTCTAAACTCTAGTGTTATATGGCTTCTATAGTTGTTAAGAATAAGGAGCCTTTTGCTCCTAACTGTCTTCTATCTTATATGCTTCTTAAAATGCTGAATCTATTAGAGGCTAATTTGATCTATAGTCTAGCCATTTTGGCTAACTATGAAAGTCTATGTTGAAGGTAGGCTTTAGTAGAACCATACATGGTTAAATTCCTTCCCTTTTAAGACTAGGAATGGAGGAACTATAGAGCTATCTATATAGGCTCCTTGAATTAATGTAACCTATTCAGTGTTTGTTAGCTTAACCTGCTTTAGCCTTCCTAGCCTATCTGTATCTATAACAACCTTTGAAGTAGAGATCTGGCCTATTTAGAAGCCAGCTTCATTAAAGTTGTACATATCCTCTAGTATAATCCTATACTTGTTGATTATGTTCTTTATAAGCTCAAACTAGCCTCTAATAACCTATGGATCTTTATAAAGCTTCCTCTAATACTCATATGTCCTTCTGAGTTTAACTTAAAGCCTTAGAGTCCTTTTAATGAAGGTATTTAGCTAGTTCACTCTAACAGGTTATACACCTCTTACTTTATAGATTGTATCTACCATTTCTTTAACTAGGCTGATTAAAGGGGATAGTCCTTAGGCATCAAGCTTTAGAATGTCCTAAATTATCACTTCTTCCTCAATATCACTAAGTCTCTTGTTGGTTAGTGTGTAGTCTTCTCTTAAAGTGCTGCTATTGATTCTTTAGTAGAGGGATTTTAGAACTACATTATAAAGCTTTACAGCTGCATTGACGCTTACGCATTAGCCTGATTGAAAAGCTGATATTGCTAGCAATAGATTGCCTTCTTTTGAGCTTGTTTGGACGCGTTTTGGCTGAGACATGACGTGTAGAAGTTGGTGAGTAGGAAAAAGGTAGATCTGTTTGACACGCCCTAGGATTTGACACGCCCCCGTGCCCCGCGTTACCCGGCTAAGTTTCTTACTATCTACGTTACCTTGAGACTTGGTAGAGGTCTTGAATATGTCAGATGACTTGTCGCGTGGGGCCTATGCTTGTGTTTCTTGTGTCCCCAAAACGGGCTTGTCTGTAGGCTGGCTGCGAACGCACCCACCTCGTCGTTCATTAACCATACTCTATGAACACAATGAATGGTGACTCAGGACGAGGCGTATCGTACAAGACGCAACTTGAAGCTAATGAAACATTGCAGCTCAGCTCACCGATTCGTCGGTTTAGGACCTTCCTTCTCTATGGCTGTTACTATCGGGACCCATACGCGATGGTACGATCAGCCAGCGAGCTAGACAGACGAGGAAGAAAATTGGCCCAGTATGGAAATCGGTATTTTACTCGCAAGCGCACAAAGCTGAGGCTCGCTTGACTGTCGGCCAGCCCGCTCGGCTGCTCCCATCTTCGAATGACTGCTTCCTCTTTCCATCGATATCGCCTGGATTCGCTTGCGAAGCGATGTGTTGATCCACGCATCATCTCTTACATGTGCCGAAGGTAGATGATTATCACACGACACCTTGAAGCATAGTGTCAAAATCAGGGGCTTCGCGTGCCGTCTAGAGGCAATCCTTTCCGAGGTTCCAGAGCGGAAGCGACAAGTAATTGAGAATTGATGTGCGATCAGCTTCGTCGAAGGCTGTAAGCAACAATGCGCCCGTTCTTTTGTGCGCTGAGCCGGTTCGATCTAATGACGTTCATTAGTCCAACAATGGTGGTCTGGCTACAAGCTGGCTGTTGCAAAGCTTTCGCTGCATCACGTCAAAAGAGCCAGGACCTCCAGGCGGCCCCATGTAGCATGCCTCTGTAACGCACGTGCAGACTTAGACGCTGGCGCTAGTTCGGGGAAGCCGGCATGTTTTTGCCTCTACCTATACTGTTAGCAGCAGCACGAGTCTGGCTCCGCGTCGCAAGCTAACAGGATCGACCTCTCGGGAAGCCCGGGATATTGAGCTTTGGGGTCGGTTCTAGCAACTAGCAATGGACAGATGCTCTACCTGAACACTGCTCATGCATATAGGCTCAAGAGTTGGTTGCAAGTTCGCGTTGCCTTGAATTTGCTGTCATTGGGCATATTTGATTGATGGGTTTAGTGTTGAAAGAGATTTCTTATTCTGTGTATCTACTCCTGGGGCCATCCACTGCTCCACATGTCCAGTGGGTCTTTGGCGGTCCGGATGCTTTTTTCTGGCAATCTTTCATACTCATGTGGTACCATAGTCAGAGACAGCCTCGTAGATCTGGCTAGAGCTACACAGGGATAGCGATATGTCATGTATCATCAATCATGACACTTGCTGATGAGTTTCAAAGTGGTGTCACTACTCTAAATCATGAAAGAATGCTGCTCTACGCGCCGAGATTCCTCGGCCACACTCTTGTGCCGTACGGTCCTGATCCGTCTGAGTGAAGAATGCGTGCCGTCTCCTCCTTCTCCCGAAGTGTTGGGGACCATCATATGAATCTGCTGCCTGAGCTTCGATGGTATCAAGAACACCACTGAACTTTTTGCACGTCACGGACACCGACTTCTTGACATCTGTGCTACACAGTTCGTCATAAAGGCCAGCTGGAGCAATCTCTGTCGACGCTATCTGAGCATCAGACAATCTTAGTCGTTCGTCGTCTATTCAGTACAGTAGTCAGCAACACATGACTTCTAGCGTCACCTGATGCGAAACTTACCCGGGAGCTTGCGGACACGCGGAGTCAAAGACATCGCATCAGACAGTTGCGTGGGAATTATGTTCGTCAATGTAAAAGGCCTGGCACATTCCCTATTACACGCTGGAAAAGTAGCCAATATCTGTGGTTCGTGGGTCTCCAGCGTGTGCATGACCAGGATAGAGGAGGACAAGCTTTGATGGCATGTAGTGAGCAGGATGCTTTTGGCCAGGAATTCCTCCCTCTTGGTCAGAACCCATTTGAGGCAATGGCTGAAGCCGATTTTTTCTCCATTTTCAAATTCTGTTCGAAAGTTTTCTAGCAGCCTGCCGACAGATCGGAGCGCCTCTTCAGTGTCCTCCAGTACGCCATCAATCCAGTTTCTCAGGTCTAGATCGCCATCGAGTATTGCACTACTGCGATCTCTCTCTCGCTGAGCTATGCTGCGGTCTTTCCGTATGCGCTCGATCGCGCTGCAAAAGATCTTGGTTTCTTCCGGTGCTTGGTCGACGTGAAGCCAGAACTCGGTGAATTTGACGATTGCCGAAATATAAGCTGGGCCAAACTCAAACATTCTCGGCTAAAACTTCCCTAGATATCGCGAAATCGTTCCGCGCAAAAACAATAAAAAAATATCCAGAAGATATCAGGCCGGAGTTTGGGAAGAATGGGGTGCTGTTGGACAGGATAAATCAAAATGGTTTACACAGCTCACAGATGGCGAAGCTAAGGATTGTGCATCGTGATTCATGGACTTGAAACGTTTATAGCCGAGCTGAACGCCCACCAGATGTCGGCATGCACGGGCAACCTGCATGCGCAGCCACAATCAGGCCACAGCCGCCCGAAGATCGTAAACCTTAGGTGATAGAGAATTTGACGTGGTCTATAATCTTGCCAGTATACTACCTAGCGCAGACAATAATGGAATGCAATGTTTTGCCTCCCAACCGAAATTTCTTCGGACAGTGCACCTGAAACGGAGAATTACAAGTCATAAAAATACCTTATCATCGGCGGGATCGCGCAATCCTGGCAATTTACCAACGCGACAGGCTACTGCACCACAACACTTATGATCTCACACAACATGCAGGCCGGCTGATTGTATCACTCGCACTAAGGGCTCATAGTTGCCGCCGGTCCGAGAGAGTGAGGGGGTTAGGGAACAGTGCTTTTGCAAGATGGAGGCGAGGTCTAAACGCAAAGATGTCAGCTGATGCGGCGAGGTAGTCTTACGATCTTTTAGTGGAATCACAAATGTCTCGCTGAACAGAAGCGGTGTCTACCCTTTTGAATGTGTGGTGGCACGTATCATTTTGATCAGTTTGTGATACGCGAGCGGACAATGTCGCAACTGGAAGCATACAGTTCAGATGGAAGGTTTTGCTCTTGATTAACTGTCGCAGAGTCTGTAAAGAAGTGCCAACTGCAGACTTCAAACACAGTCTCCAGCCCGTAGGATATCCCGAAATCAGAACATGTCTCATTCTATGAGCATGCTTTGCGCTGGTTGTCCGACTCTGACATTTGAGTCGTTACGTCGGCCTTGGTCGTTTACAGTCTGAAGCATCCCGGGAAAGACCACGATCGTTGCCGATGTGCTATTACTCCCTGGAGTCCAATCAAATTCCCATTCCGTCGGTTGCGTGGAGAGTGTGTAGCCGAATCGTGCCCCACGTCTCAATAACTCAACCATGTTTTGCCGCCTTTTGTCATCAGACTCAAGACTCGCAAATGGCAGAAGTAATGTATCAAGATCCCTCATCATGCGGATGATGCTCGACTGACGCGTGTCGTCTGACTCAAACTGAACACCATAGTTGGGATTCAGGAGGCTGCCGTTGATGTGGCGCCATTTGCTAAAGAGTACCGTTCGATCTAGACATGTCAGCAAGTGTAAAACATTGGAAAAATGCCTGGGTCTCGTTGCGTACTATCGCCGCTGGTTTGACTTGCTCTGATCTTACTCATACAAGATGCAATCTCGGGGGGCAGAAGCATCCACTCCGCTGTACAGCTAGAGTCAATTCCTTTCAGTATGGCAGAGATAAGCACAATGCGTACTGCCATCACTCTACAGCGAGGCTCTCGAAGCAGTGCTACTATGTCCCTGTCGGAATACAAATGATTCTCAAACAACATAGCAATGTGTGACGCCGGCGATATCTTGATCGTTGTTGAGGCGTGTGCATCGATTCCACCATAGAAGCTTTGTGCGTGATTTTTGATAGAGGAACCCAGTCTTGAGAACTCTTCGATGATACTACGATCCTGCATAGGAAGGGGCAGGACCGTGGCGAGTACGTCGATACGCGAGGGCACAACCTCTGGGTCGGAGGGAGCAGTTGCAGGTCGTATAGAACTCTTGTGATCCGATCCAAAGGCATTTGTCTGTTCTGGTTTGCTTGATGCTTTTGCAGAACGTTTCGTACCACCGCGGTCACGCCGACGTATACAGTATCCGAAGAAAGCAGCAGTGATTATAGCTCCTAGCACCGCGCAAGCGATTGCGATTCCAGCTATTGCGCCACTAGATATTGCGGCCTTGTTATGAACTGCTTGGGCTATAGTCGCGGTCTCCGTTGCGGGTATGACTTCTGTCATGTGTGGATCTCTGTAGGTCGTACTGCTCAGACTGCTCGGTCGCGTGGTCTTCGTGGCCGTAGCGGACGAGTTCATCGAAGGGTGCATCTGAGGTGATGGGGAACTCGATCGGCTCGCTCCTGAATCGACTGGTGGCTGTGAGGTGGGATCCGAGGAGCGCGTGAAAGAAGTTGTGAAAGGTTCGTTGCCTGTATCTGTGAATGATACGGCATACACGTATTCCCAGATATTGCCATTTATGGAAGCGCTCAAAAGAATTCCAGTGGGCGGGGTGGCTGGGTTCTTCGTTCCGAATAGAGAAGTATATTCGAGAGGATTGATTATCGTCGTCGACCTTTGCTCGACAGTACTGAGAGAAGACATCGCGTACGAAGTTGTTCCAGATCACTGAGCGCGTCGTAGTAAGAAAGATACCCAAAATTCCGCGGGTCATATGCATGCATCTGCATAGACTGTGCCTTGAGGCTGAGCAGTCATTTGTATCGAGAGCCAACGACCGTGGCGACATTGACGAGATAATGTACAAGTCTAGCTACTCGGCTTTCGTACCGTATTTGGCATTAGTGTGATTCCAATCTGCGTTGCTTGCTGAGAACCTGGTTGCAAGATGGCGTTCATGCGGGACGAAGGGGCGACGCTCGCTTGGCCGGTGGCATATCGGATGTTGAAATTACCAGTCTCACTAGCTCGTAGCAGCATGGCATACGATCATGTCTCCACTTTTGTGATGTCTCGTGCTTCTGTGGCTGTAGATTCGCCTTCATATCTGGACAATGTATTGCTCCCCCAATTTCCAAGCGAGTTCAACCACTAGAGGGCTATGCCGTCCATATTATGATTGTTAAGCCGACGCAAGATATTTCACCACATATCACTAGTATTTTTGTATGAGGACTCATGTGGCCAAGTCAAAAGTGCCTACATCATGCCTATTCACGATGCACCGGATCTGGTCGTAGGAATTGATTTCGGACAAACATGCACTGGTACGTGGCCACGAGCTAAGAGAAGGGGTATGGGGTTTCTGGTTGACCCAACGCACAGGAGTTGCATACAATTTTCCAGCCCATGGCAACGACAATGTACGATGGATTCAAAAGTGGCCAGGAAGAGCCCAGGCGAATGAGAATAAGGTTCCAACAGTCCTTCTGTACACCAGCGATCCTGCTCGTCCCATGGTTTGGGGGTTCCACGCAGAATCTACCACTGGCCAATACCGCGAGAACTTTTGCGAATGGTTCAAGACCCACATCGATCCGAATCGTTTTAGCCGTCATAAAATTCTGGATCCCAGCGATGAAACAACGTACGACGACATCTTACGCTGGTGCCGCGACTTCTTCGCTGTCTTGTACTCACATATCAAGCAAAAATTGGCGTCGGAGATGCTTGGAACGGATTGGGTCCGAGCACGCATCGAGTACCTGTTCAGTGTCCCAACGACTTGGTCACCACATGTCGTCGAAGTTTTCAGAGGAATCATCATGGAGACAGGATTCAGCGATACGCCGAGCGGTCCTCGTACTGTCGCCATCAGTATGACAGAACCAGAAGCTGCGGCAGTGTACACTTCTGCTAGCGCACCTGGCATATTCCACGATGATGAGATTCTGGTCGTTTGCGACGCTGGTGGTGGTACTACGGACATCTCAGCCCTCCAAGTGACCAGCAACTCATCCAAAGCGGTGTCTTTGAACCAGCTCAGACAAGTCGATGTGGTCAATGGCGACAACATAGGCTCGGCCGCGATCGATCATTCTTTTGAGCAGCTGGTATTGGAGAGACTACAATCTGCTGAAAGGATCGCGAAGACCGGTGAGGAATTGGGAGAGATCGCTTGGCAAATGACGAGGAGCTCACATTTTCAAAACACGAAATGTGAACATGGTGCTCTGGACGATTCCCCTAGATTCGCAATTCCTGTAGTTCTACCCGAGCCACGATGTGTCAGCGCCAGGGCTGGGATCAGAGACGGTGAGATGCACTTTGATCGAATGGAGCTTCAACTACTCTTTGACAGACAAATCGAAAAGCTTTTTAAGCTTATCGACAGGCAGATAACCGCTTTGGCATCAAAGTCACCTTCTATCGCTGCCGATCATTTGATACTATCTGGTGGACTCGGCCAATCGCCATACGTACAGCAGAGGCTCCAGGAACGGTACGGCGACAAATCGCATATACCTACCAAAGGTCACAGTATGCAGGTCCATGTCGCACCGGAACCTCAACTTGCAGTATGTAAAGGGCTTGTGTTGGACCGTCTCCGTGAGATTAGGGCGGGTCAAAGTGTGCTCGGATGGCGATGCTGTCGAGCTTCGTACGGCTTGGTTTGCAAAGAATTGTACAACGTGGAAGACCCTAACCACATTGGCTGCAAAACACAGAGGGACCCGAAAGACAAAAAGCTTTATGTCCAAGATTGCATTGATTGGTTCGTGATAAAAGTAAGTGGCACTGTCCTTTTGATTCGGTGATATGAGCTCACAGAAGCACAGGGTACCCCCATGGCGATTGGCCAACCCATCGTGCACAACTTCGTCCGCAAGATCAGTTCAGATGATCCGCAAAGAACCTTTCCGACAAAGGTCGTTGTATCTCACAAAGAAACCAAATCTTTGCCTTACCAGCTGAACCCGGGTAAGTCGACAAACTATGTCAGAGCGGACTGTTATGCTAATGGTCAACATAGAAGTGGAACGACTTTGCGATGTCGAGTCTGATCTCGCCGGCCTTGACAATTCTATGTTCAAGGAGCGGAACAAAGAGTTTTGGAAGCGTGGCGAACGCTATCTCGAGATGTCGTACCAAGTGAGACTTGTCATTGGATCTGCGGATCTACGTTTCGAACTTTGTAAGCTGTCCTTCATATAGTCACGTATGGTTAGACTTCGCTGATAGGTCTTTCAAAGGGGTGAACGGTCAAATGATCAGCAAAGACAATTCTATCAAGGTCCAATGGGCCCCGTCTGAGGCGCCATCACCTACATTGCCTCCCCGCTCGACTGCATCAGCACTATGCGAAGAGGATGGTGTTGTAGATAGACAGGGATCTGGTACAAAGATGCATCGCATCTTTCGCCATAAGTCGTAAAGTAGCGGCCAAAACGACGCCTCGTCTCGCTACTTTCCAAGAACGCCTTCTGGCTCTCATCAATCACTTTCCAAGCCATCGTCAGTTGCTCGATCATTGATGCCATCGCTGCCGCTGTCCATGGCCTTTTCTGGCGAATCGTCAGAGATGCAAGTGAGTCTGCAGTGACTGATACAGCTAGGTTTTGTCGGGAGCACCTCGTCTCCACTTCGTAAGCATGCTGCGTCTATCTTTACTTCGCGGGACCTCGCCTACGAGCATCAATTTTTCTCCAGAACACCATCTCCAGCCCAGTAGGTATCCGTGAAATCCTTTGAGTCGAAGGTATTCTTGATATGATGATCCACAACACGATGCACAGCCAGCTGAGATACAACGAAGCTAAGTTTACCATGTGTAATGCCTGTGTCGTTGATGAGAGCCCGCATATCAGGATAAGGGGACTATATGGTAAAAAGCCGCAAGATACTTGAAGAGAGACGACTACAGGATATTTGTCTCGGTTTTTATAGAGATGTACAACTTCGTGGTTGGGAAATCGTGCGATACCCGATTGACTATTCGCAGGAACTTCCATATGTTGAAGTAAGGGAGGCTGTCCTAACAATTGATGTATCACTAGACGTTAGTACTCTATACCATAAGGATTTGGATACAGTGAGATATACCGATTTCACGCTACATAAAGAGTAGGGTTTAGAGTATAAGCTATAAGAATCGAATCTATACAGGCTACTGAGAGCTTGAGAGTACATGATCTCGACGAAGTACAAGTATATATTATAGATAGCTATTTTAAGTCATATCGTGTGTTCGAACATTTAGAGTCATTAGGTATAGTACACGCATTGTAAGTAATGCTTATTCTACTTACTTCGTTTCTATAACTATGCATACGCTGAAAACAGTCCGTACTACCCCCAAACATCTATTCGCGTGTCCTCACAGCGCTCTTCGATCAACTAATTACCAATCAAAGCTCATAACTCGACGAGATAGTGGGATTTGTACAGGGTCAGTACGAGGTGGCAGCCTCTAGAATTAGTGTGCAGATAGTATAGGGAACTTGCGATTATTCTCCGGCAAGTGGCTCGAGGAAGACTTCAGAGCTAAGGGATGCGTGTCCGAGTGAGCTATCGGGCTATGAGTTCTTCCAGATCATCTTCGTGCACATTTCTGGCAATGATGCGTTCGGCGGAAGTTGGCGTACGGGGTGAGTGCCCCGAGGTATGGCTGTAGCTCAGATTCCTGGCTTCTACCACGAGCGAAGAGTCTAGACCCTACCAGCTTCTAGACAAATTGGTGTGATTCACCCCTGGGCTTCGGCCTATATATGAGCAAATAGATCAAGTTCAAGAAGGTTGAAGTAATCTATCAACACCCCCGGTTTAAAAGGGACCAAAACGATCATCCGGAAGAATGTCCAATCGCAGGATGTCTTTGCAAATTCTAAGTACATATCATATCTTACAAGCCACGCGGGCTCTTGATGCACCCTCGAACGTTGTACAAACACTATGCTCTCCACTATAACAAACGATGCGACCAGAACGCGAAGCGCGATCGAAGAATATAACCTCATCTTGATCATACCTCAGACGATCAAGGTCCACCTTCCGTGTGTCACATGTCAGTTCCGACTGGCTCCACAGATATTTCACCCGGATCCGATAAAACTTGGACGCTGTTCCTGATCTTGCTACGCCAGAGCATGGGTTACTCGACCATGAGAATTGCAGATGTATAGCTGAGGTTTGCACACAAATATGATCTCCCTGCTTTAGATCCCTGCAAACCTGCTCTCCCTGCTCGAGTAAGCTGAAATATGTGGCACGGTTGTTCTGTATCGATATTGACAACATCGAGGACGAGGTTTCAGTTCTCGAGATCTCGGTTGAGTTGTCTTTAGGCAGCAATCGCCTGTTGGTCGACTCGCGAAGCGATGGGACATTTCCCTCGGCCAGGGGACTCGACAACACTTCTCGTTGTGGTACGACAGTCGTCAGAGATGACGAAGCTTCGTACACTGCCAGAACACTCTCATTAGGCGGTGCATAGTTGCAGATCCCCCCTTTCAGTGCTTCTATCAGTGTCATCTCCACGGCTTGATTGAAACGGTGTATGACCGGGAGCATCCTTTGGACCGTCTCCGGACCAAGGTACGAGTAGGAGGACATTGTCCATCTATCGTAGATTCTGCCATGAGTTCGTGGTACAAAGAACCTTCCATGAATCTTCAGGAACAGATTGCACAGATAGCAGGCGCGCTTACTCGCACAGATAGCCCGTGGCGAAGTGTGGTGAGGTCTTTGCTCGTAAAAGCATAAGATCTGAATCTTTGCGTGAACCTTCCACTTTTTGCGAGAGCCGAGAATGTGCTTTCCATACTTCTTCTCTGTATTTTCACGCAGTTTCTGCGATGGGGAACGTGCAGCTCTGCTCGCAGAGTTCGACCATGCGGCTTCAAAATCATCCAGCGCGCTGGTCAGTGCGCCATTCTCCGAAATTGTAATCGGGGCATCGATTGGACAAACAATGATGCGCCTGAAGAGGGAATGTTTCGCTGTTCTCGGAGTGGTGGTTAGCCCTTCGGCGATGATGTGGTATCGACCGAGTTTCTCGATTGCTTGAGGAAGGTACTTCTTGAGACTAGGATCCGTGTGATTTGAGGAGTTCAGGATTTTGGCCAGAGTCTGGGTATCGAAACGGCGTGCCAGCAATAAGATTTCTGTAACGTATTGGAGCGAGATATAGTTGTTGTTGCTGTTCTCTAGTCTCTCAAACATACCAGCGAGCTGCTTGCATTGCTTGCGCGTTTCACTCACTGTGTCAGCATGTCCCGAAGTATCGATTGTGGACGCAAGCTTGCATTGCGAGATCGTTCTCACAAGGAGCGGTGGCATTTGTGGTTTGTTTTTGGATTTTCGAGTATTTACAGCATGCTTTGATCTCAGCCTGGATAAGATGCGAGCGAAGCACATACGTGTGACCTGCTCGAATGGTAACTGGATTGCAGTGTCTCCCGGGATGTCTGGGAATAACGTCAGCTTGAAGCCCCTTTGTCGGCTATCTCCAACATACCATGCCGTGAAGCTCGCATCATCAGATCTGTGACCTTCTGAAGTTCTTGCGTGGCGTGTAACAAGTAGCCATTATTGGCCGCGACTCTAAAAGTCACACCAGTGTAATAAGGCCTCAGGCAGAAGGTCAGATAGCGACGACGTTCGTCGCGACCAGCTGCCAAGATAGCAGAGCGTTGTGTCACGTGACCTGCAGAGTGCTCTGTCGCTCTGTTGCTCTGCTGCTCTATATGCTCTATAGATACAGAGCAGGTTGCATACCATACAAGTCTCCTTAGTATATAGGACAGTGGAGTTTCTATCTTTCATAGGAGCCTTGTGCTTAACTTAAGTAACTAACTTAGAGTCATTGTTTATAACGCATCTTGTTCAGTGTGCTACTTAGACTAGTCTTCCTTAGCCTGAAACCCTTTGTACCTTGTTTATCTCCTACCCTAAGTACACCCTATTACACTTTGAGTACTGTTCTCAGATTCATTCGAGAAGTGTTTTAGGATTAGATATCAGTTTATGTCTAAGGAAGAACTTTCATCTGCAACTAGCAAATTAACTGTTAATAACACACCTTTAGAAGCTGGGTCAGAACTGACTCACAAAGAACAAATAGAATCAATCGAGATCACTATGTAGTAGTTAGACGATTTCTATCTTAGATCTAACATGTCTGGACAATCTAACGTTGGAGCCCCTACTAATAGCAATGGTGGAGTAAAGGTGAACCTGCCAATAGAGTTCACCAGGCAACGCAACCAGATCAAGTCTTTCTGTCTCTAGTACAAGCTGTACTAAGAGATGAACCTGGAAAAGTTCAATAACAATGCTAGAGCAAGACTACTCTTTACAATGTCATACCTCTGAGGTAAGGCCTTAGAATGGATCCAACCCTACATAGAAAACTATATTGACAGTAAAACCCTAGTAGGAATCAATAAGAACACGCATGCCATCTTAGGCAGCGTGGACAGTTTCTTTGTAGCAATCAAAGAAATGTTTGATGTTAGGAACGACGCGCTAGAAGCCAACTGCGACCTTAGGGTACTACGTCAGAGGACATCTACTGCTGCGTACTGCGCAGAGTTTT
>Ga0265797_10008615_pt1 | contig 13522 bp, 8 predicted proteins | sample P2T30metagenome_FD_192433 | JGI IMG/M metagenome (GOLD analysis project Ga0265797, IMG submission 192433) | Plant litter microbial communities from East Loma Ridge, Irvine, California - P2 T30 | ecosystem: Environmental > Terrestrial > Plant litter > Unclassified | place: USA: California... | reverse complement strand
CGCGCCCGTGTGTAGAGCAGAATGGCCAAAGACACTGCAGTACATCTTGGATCGCCTGGATGAGGTAATCCCGAGCTACCCATATCCACAGCCATCAACCCTGACCCTCGCAGATCATCACCGACTTCCCCAAGCCACCCGCAGACGCACTTCCCAGGCCGACCACGTCCGCTACCACCGACCTGCCCTCGCGACCCAACACGTCCAATGCCATATCCAGCCAAGACTCTCATGCGACCGATAAGGAGAATGCACCGCCCGCCACGCCCCCGCGACCGCCTGTGCCCGCCTTCTCCGCCTCCACCGAGTCGCAAAGCGTACCAACAGATGTCACCACCTTCTATTCCTCGATACGCTCCACCCTCTCCAAGAACTTCGCGAGCCATCCCCCGCATACCATCCAACGCCTAGCTGAACTCATACTCGAGCCCAAGAAACGCTACCGATATCTGCCACCCTACCTCCGCGCACTCGACCGTGTCGTCTCCGTCTCCTCGCCCCTCACTATCTTCCCTTTGCCACAAGCCGTGCTGCCGACTTCCAGCGGACTGCTCAATGGCACCACATCCACCACTACGCAAACAGCACAGTTAGGTTCAGATGAGGCACTAGGCGGCGCCCTACTTACGCCCATCCCTTGGCTTCAGAATCGCGGCCAGAATGAGCTTATTTCAGAGAGCACCGAAATGGTCGACGGTCCCAACGGTGCCGGACGCATAGAAACAGTGACCGTGGGAATGCTGAGTGGTCAGCGGGCAGAATCTCCCACTTCCAATGTAGCCCAGATTGCTTCGTCACATCCCGAGGGCGAGACGCTGCCGTCTACAGGGCCCGTCACTCAAGGCGAACTTCTGCGCCAAGAACAAGAGGCCGGCATTGTTTTGAACAACCCGCACAGCATGACCACTAGCCCGACAAGAACTACTTTCGGCGAGATGGAAGGTGGAGGTACCATCGTAGACACCGTCGAGGGCGAGGAAGAAGCGCCGCATGCCCGAGGTCCAGAGGTCATTGGCATGGAAGATACCGGTCCGCAAAAGCAGGGAAAGCTCAACATTGAAGGAGCTATTGGCAGGCCGAGCCTCGACCACAAGAGCCCAGAGGCCAAGTTACCAGCTGGGACAGAAGCCAAGGATCAAGAGATGAAACATGGCGGATCTGAGAAATCCAGTGACGCGAAAGCTGGAGACGAAGCGCCCAAAGAAGATGCGCCAGCGAAGGAGGAGTCGAAAGATGCAAAGGACGTGGAAATGAAGTCGGATGATTAGGCGTCAGACACTTCTTGTGAAGAGGGAGAGACCACTTCGAACACAGTTGTTGGCGAGATTTTAAATCTGCTGAAGTCCTATATGCCATCATGATGTTCCGCCATCTGGATCTTGTCAACCGGGCAGATTTGACGTTCACGGCGTTCAAGCAGGGTTAAATAGGAAGAGATTGAGGGCTATGCAACTACTGACATCTCGACAGAGTGCACAGGAGTCAAGATTAGAGGTATGGGGCAAGTGACCGGAGTGCAGTAGAAAGACTTGAATAAGACACTGGCACGAACTGCTGTAGCAGTCTGGATGGATACAGATAGTTGCTATCATCGTGCTCTAATTGCTAGCATCATTCAGCCATTGGTTACGAAGCACTTGACAACATCGTCAAATTCCGGCGCAGCCATCACTCAAGACCCACTGCTGTCTCAACGTTTTCTTATATTCACCTGCAGCCATCACGTCCACTTATCTCAACAAACCAACGCACATATCACTGAACAGGTGGAGAACAACCATCGAGAAACCATAAGTAAACTTCAAGTTTGTTTCGCTATCAGAAATCCGCCCAGCCCTACTACATCACCACCATCTAATCAACCTTCTTCCACCAAAGAATACCCCTATACCCATTACCTCGCTCACTTCCAATCTTCAAATACTTAACCTCCTCCCCATTCTCCTCCACCTCAACAATCGTATAATTCCTCTTCCCCTTCTGCCCCTCCCAAGTCGGCACATTGGCCACGGTAAGCGGGCCATGGAAGATCTGGCCCTCCGTCTCCGTCGCAGGCAACTCCTCATTGACGCTATACGGTCCCGCGTACCCGATACTGTGCTTACCAACGAGCGCCCAGTCAGCGTCTGAGTCGTTGGGCTGGTACGGGAAAGTGAGGTTAGGTCGGAATTCAGGTTCCGTGGCTGTGATGGTGGCGGACATGAAGCCGGATTCTGTGTAGATGAGGAGGCCGACGGGATTGTTTCCATAGGGGAGGTCGGGGATGGGTTCGCCGTTGCGGGAGCTGGATGTGTTTACCAGGGAGTAGGTGCCCGATAGGGCTTTGAAGACGGGGTTGATGTCTCTGGCTTTGGGCGGGTGGGTTGGTTCTTCCTCCTCTGTTCGGGGTTTGATCTTGGCTGGGGCTGCTTGGTCGCAGGGAGTTGGGGGGTCAGTGGGCTCGGGGTTGGCGTAGGCGTCTCTCCGCATCTTAGTTATTGGTTCTTCGTCCGTTCTTTTGTGTACGGGTAAGGCTCTTGCGCGTTTGTTTGGGTTGGGGGGTTCAGTGGGTTCAGGACCTGAGCTGTCGGCTCTGCGCGCGGGTGGGTTGCCTTCGGTCTTTTGTCGTGGGACTATGGCTCCTGGGGGTGCGCCGTAGGGCACTGGTGTTTCTGGAGACACACCTCGGGGTGGCAGGACGTACCAGCTAGTGTGCTGGCGTGGGACGATTTGCTCCTTGACTGCGGCTTGAGGTACGGGTGTAGGTGGAACATCGCGTTTAGGTGGTACGAGGATTGAGTCTTGTCTTCGAACTGCTGCTTCGGCGACAGGAGCTCTGGGTGTGATTGGGGGTGGTACGTATGACTCCTGTCGCTGGACTAGCTCGGGTGAGGGCGTAGGAGCCTCGCGTTTGTAGTGATCAGACCATTGTGGGAGGGCAGATGCCAGAGAGACGAAGAGAATCACAGGGGCAGTGGAGACTCGCATTCTGCCGTGGGAAATCGGTGATACTGGTAACAGTTGAGCACGTCACGAGTGGTGAGTGACTAGAAACATCGCGCTGCCGGGAAGCAGACAAGGTGCTTTATACCCAGGTACGCAGCATTATGATCGTCCTCTTAATCGAGTCCTTATTCACGATCTGGACGACGTGATTGTCCTTGAGGCGTCACAATTACGCCGAATGGCCATCTCTTGTCCGTGCGACCAAGGGTAGTGTGAGCAGATGTGAATTTCCGGGATGGCGCCGTCGGGGGATTTGCGGGGGATCCTCGCCCAAGTCGATTCTCTCGATCCTCCATTCCAGGCCTTTAGATGAGCAGCCCGTAGTTTATAAGCTGCTGCATCTTTCATGAACAGTGTCCGAGATGGTTTTGAAGGTTCACGGATTTTGATGTTGAGCTGATGGTCGCGATGACGCCGCTTTGCCAAGGTGCGACAGGTCACATGTCGGGGCTGAGCACGTAAGCATCCATCGTGTAAACCTTGGAAACGCCCGTTAGTGCGAAACACCAAGACAATCTATAGGGAACGACTTACAGCATATCAGCACGTTGTACGATCACAGCACGAACAGCGGCCTCAAGTCATGAGACTAGCGTGTCTAGCATCGGTTTGCGGCGCCGAAGTTTCACCACCGCTACCATAGTGTCTGTCAAAACCCGCAAAAGTGAAGACCCCAAGGTTGACGATGCGATTCACCAGTCGGCCCCCAAAGCTTGGTGACCACCGCGATGGCTGCGGTGTTGATCTTTGCGCATCGGCGGCAGGAGCGTCCCTCATCTCTGTATCTCCGCCAAGGTCTTCTCGGTCCATCTTCACAGCCTCGATCTGCAGCTGCTCCATGTTGGCAACATAGGCGTCAAAAGTCTTGCGATATCCACTGGTATCGATGATTTCGCTCCCCTCCGGAACTGCCCATTGTCCCTTCACGTACCGTCGTCTATTCCTTCGGCACATCGAGCTCCTAATAACGTCTCTGGGAGGTCCGTTGCGGCTCAGCGGGATGACGTAGTGAGGGCGAATAGGGTTTGAGTCCATCGCGACTGCTGTAGCGGGAATAAGCTCTCGTTGACCTCGAGTGGAGTTGTGCGAAGCACGCTCATCTTAGGTCTCTTTGGAGAAGGCTCGAGAAGCTCTTCTGAGAGTGAGCACGATGCCTTACGGAGCACGTCCACGTCAGCATCTGTGCGAACGTAAACATCTTCGTTCCATGAAACGTTTGCGCCTTCTCCTCGGCGCTTTCGCGTCGGCAGTTGCGCTGCGACATCGATCCTAAGAACCTTGGGGATGTCGGATTCGTTGAGAAGCTTATGCTGGATCTTCTTGAGCGATTTCCATGCTAAATCTTGTTCATGACCATCTCGGTCAGGAAAGTCTGGATCGCTTGCGATTGTCCAGCGCCGACCACGGCGTCGACTGAAGATCTCGCAGTCCTCCTCGACACGACCGATGAAGCCGTTGTGTTCAGTGTCTTTGTACCAGTGCAGTGCAGCTGTAGCACTGTACTGCTTTCTGAGTCGGATATGTTCCACGTAGACGCCGTTGTTCTCAGGAGACTGTTTCGCTTCCCAGGCCAGCTCCATCTCGGAAAGATCTTCTATCTCGTTGATCAGGTTAACTAAGTTTCTCTTGCAGTGTCTGTAAGACACGTCTGTTCCATTCGCATTCCTCCCTTTCTTACCACCCAGACTGGCGACATGGTAAGTCGACTTGGCATAGTGGCCCTCGAGATTCTCTTTCCATTGAGGCAAACCATCGTGGGCGTTGATGAAGTCTTGGATGTGCTGGAGTGTCTTCATTGAGGCATCTACCAAACACATCGGACACATGGCTTTAGCGTAATTCTCACTATAGACGGGATGGATCGTGTGTCCACATGCGTTTAGAGGTGGATACTGAGGGAGTTCCGATTGATCTTTTGGCGGACAAGTGGATTCGTGCTTCGGCGGGGCCCCATTCGGTGTCGCCTTCTCATGGCCGTGCTTAGAACGCGTTCGTGGTGTTGAAGAGGGTCTAGAGTCAGTCGCCTTCTTCCCCGAATATTGACCGTCCAATGATGTTCTCCTTTTCTTCTTTGCTGGTGATTGTTGGTTCAATCCGATACCCCCGGACTCGTCTGAATTGGAGCGTTCTTTGCGCTTGCCTATGGACGCATTGGCGTCATATGTTCTTGAGGATGGCTTTTTAGCAGCGGCCGCCGACTTCGCAGGCCGCGCTGGAGTTGGGGATTCGGGAACACTAAATGAGCCCATTTTGTTGAATTAAATGTTCGCAATCGTCGTGTATGCAGAGGTTGCGATGGTGGGGATGTGTTTTAGATACGGGTTTGAATGCACAGACGACGTGAGTCGTGGCGCGTTGAAAAGCACTGCAATATTGTTGAGTGCCATTGTAGGGAAAGGACGCTCGGACTGAAGTTGTGTGACGTCAAACGCTGTTAACCTTGCGCTGTTGTAGTTGTTGTAAAAGGAGTGAAATGGGTGACTTTTCGGCTTTCACTTCCACTTCTCAAACATCCACCGACGACACTATGCAAGGCACGGTTGAGATTCACTGACATGTCTTAGGCAGAAAGCGCGCATACGTGAGTTGGCACGAAAATACCACATGTGGGTTGTAAGCCTTGGTTTCAACGTATCTCAACCGTGGTTCTTAACAAAATTCGGATCGCCCATAAGTAGGTAGGCCGACTGTTTTATAGGCTTGTTTTAACATCAGCCTGGGGCGGAATCTACGTTAAGGGCGGCTAGGGTGAAATAAGTATGAGACACTTTGTAAGACATGCATGAGACAATTCGATGCAAGTGTGTGTGGTTGTCTACGCGTCGGGGCGGCTTCCAGTGTAGGTCGCAAGCAGTACAATGACGGACCGTATCACGACAACCCTGATACTGATGCAGGAGGCCAGTCAAACTGCTGTTACACCTGGGCAGTACTCCAAGTCTCATGTGCTGGTGACTTCATCTCGACTTTGGTAGAAGTATTAGAAGTACGCAAGTGTTGTTTAATTTTCATATTTATACAAGAACTGACAAGTGTCGAACAAGAGTCATTGATCCGCTTTCACTATGCTCTCTTCGCTAAAACCAAACTCGACCCTACGCGTCAACGCATTCCCAGCTCTCAACGACATCAGGGTTTCCACCCTTGTACTGGTTGACCTTGGGGAACTTGCAATGAGCGCGCTCAAACTCAACGCCTAGAGCGACTGTGTCGTTGACGAACTTGGTTCCGATCAGGGTCTCGGGTGCGTTACCGTTCTCTACCCAGTCAACTAAAGCCATGAGTACGTTGTGGCTGGTCTCATATCCGTTGACCTCGCCCACACCCTGGCCAATGGCGTGCGCACCCTCTCCTCCACCGCAGTGACCAGTTCCACTGACAAGGAAGTACCTGTAGAACTCGTCGAGCTCTTCAGACGACAGACCCATGGTGGAAGTAACGTGTTCGTAGTAGCGAGCAGAGTTGTCGGATGAGATGACAAAGTCCGCGCCGCCATGCCAGTGTAGTACCTTGGCGCCACGGTCCTTCATTCCGCTCAAATCACCCTTGAAAGACTCGATTCCAAAGAGGTTCAGTTTTGCGGCGTAGTCGTAGTCCTTGGAGCTAAGAGTCGCAGGATCCCAGTTAGGGTCGTTATAAATAGCGTAGCGGAACCAATCTGTTGTGTAGGGAAAGGGCTGTCCGTTGATGATGGCGCCAGCCGCAATCACTTCAGCACCAGGTTGTAGACGAGGGTAGACCAAGTCTCCTGCATCGTTCAGAAGCGGGGAGTAAACTCCCTTGACAGTCTCTAGCTGCTCGGGCGTAAGGCAGGTAGTGGTGTTGCTGCCTTCCGCACAGGCTAGGCCTGATGGGTCGTACTGGCAAAGCAGGGGAGCCTCGAGGATGCCATCTTCAAGGTTGTCAAGCTTGTCGCATTGCTTCAGGACGTCAGCGTGAATCTGCACCCACTTTGACTGCGGAACGAAAGCGGACGACGAATTTGCTGGGCCAGTGAGGGTGTAGAAGTGTCCACTCCATGAGGTAAGGTTGTTGAAGGCGAAGGCTGGTGCTCCAGCAACAATGCCGTCGAAATCTTCTGGGAAGTCCTGGGCGGACTTCATACCCTGTCTTCCTCCGGTAGAGCATCCAAGGTAATAGGACTTGTCGTGCGGTTTGCCGTAGAAGTCTTCGGTGATCTGCTTTCCGACCACGACACCAGTATGTAAACTAATTCTGATCAGCCAAGCTCTAGCATACCAACACATGGATACTTACGCTCGGTATGCAAAGTCTTCCACAACATCTGAGTTGTTGTAAAACGGCAAGCCACTGGTACCATCGTGACCGTTGTTGGTCCCAACCGCAGCGAAACCTAGACCAACCGCATAGGCCAAGTCGTCGTAACTGATGCAACCATTCAAACCTCCATTGCCGCCAGAGAGGAATCGCCCTGTCCAGTTGGCTGGAAGGAACGCCTCCATCTTGAAGCCAGAACGCTCAGATGTCGACACATTCAGCGCTACGCGGCACATGTCCGCTGTGATAGCTGGCGGTGCTGCGGTACATGTCTCGTCGTACACGGGTACGGTCAGGTTTGTGCCAGCGGCGACAAACTCCGCTGTTGTAACAACACCGCCATCGATGTGAAGTTTAGACGCGAGTTCTGCACACTTCGAGCTGAAAGCGGCCGGTGCCGTGCCGTTTGTGGGGTAAGATGCTGACTGTGGGGCGGCGAATACGACGGAAGGCGCATTGAGCAGCGCACATTGAAGTGACTTTTCGAGCCTCATCTTGACAGTAAGCCAGATAGATTGAGTGAGAACCTTAATTCAAGATTCTGGGAACGCATCTTCTCTTTATTCTACCGAAAACTGGGTCTTCGTCACGGTACATTACTAGCGTTCGCCTCCGTGCCTGGGGCAGGATAAACGAATAACAGAAGCTGGGGCATATTTGGGGTGCTCCGTTATGCAGCCTGCAGGGACGTGCCGCCATGACGATCTTTGGGCGACAACAAACACCGAATTGAACAAGAAGCATGCGAAGAAGCTGGGGTAAAGGTCTACTACCGAGGCAACACTGGAAAGCTCACGTGATCGTACTTTAGATTGTATGTTTCGTTCTGTTGCATAACTGCCGACGGGTAATCATGCTGCGTGTACGCGTAGCTGGTGGTCTTGGTGATGCCGATGCATCTGCCGATGAGGGCGCGGAGGCGACACTAAGAAGGTGGTTACTTGCTGTAGAACATTTTAGCAAAACATATAAGAGCCGGCCCGATTTGACCTCTTGTCATGTCCTGTCAGTGCTGTCGTGAGATCGTGGAAGGCTGGGGTCGGCGCTGCGCGTCATGCGGAACATTGAAGCCGATGGGCGGAGTTCTGCCGCCAGGGAAGGAGCGATCTGCGCGTGAGGGTGGGCCCAACGGCGTATTGATTATAAGTCGGGGTATTGATAACAAACCGGCGTTCGATCCAAATTGCGATGGACGCGACGTGTGTACCTGGAATCGCGGAAATTGAGCGACTTTTGGTCGATGAAGCAGGAATAACATTTACTCGCAGGGCATGTACCGCCTAGGAACTAATCAGGTACCATACTCCGCATCCATACAGCACTAGCAGCAGCAATAGCATCCACGCATGCAGTTGCAACTCCTGCTCAGTTCAACGTGGACGCACATCGCATTTCTACAACCTCGAGGACGTAGCAGAACCCTTCATCACGTCAGCCGTCCTTCATGCACGGGAGCAGGACTGACACCATCATTCATGCCACCTCATACCTTCCAGACCTTGCCAGCAAACTCCTGAACATCCTCCCAGAGCTCTTTTGGTTTCTCCAACGCAGCGAAATGACCGCCGCTGTCGTGCTGCTTGTAAAACACCAGGTTTGTTTCTTTCTCCAAGATACTCTTGATACCTGGAGACAGTTCGCACGGGAAGAACGAGTAACCGAGTGGTTTCTTAGTGATTTCAAGATTCTTGGCATGGGCTCCGAAAAGCGCGCGATACGGATAAATCGAACGAGCAAAGCATTCGGTGAACCAATAGAGTGACACGCTGGTCAGTATCTCGTCAAGAGACGGGTCCTCATCGCTCCATTCAAGGAACTTCTCGCCGATCCTGAACGGTGTTAGTGGAAACAGCCATGTATGGAAAACAAAGATATTACCATGCAAGGAGTGCGAGCGGGCTCGATGCCAGAACATTCCCAATCGTACTGGGTCTCGAGCCATGTTCTTGGGCATATGCCGTTCCGCTGGTCACCCATTGCTTTGCAAAACCAAGCGCCTTCTTTTCTACCTCATTCATCGGGGTGTTCTCGTCTGGTCTCGAGAGACCGCTGATCAAGTTCACTAGCACATTTAGAACCACGGAAATCAGCCTTAGGCGTTCGGCTTACGGTGTAATCCTACACAGGCGTCGTAGGTAGTGCTCATTATCTGCGCCGTAAAACTGCCTACGTCCCCTCCCTGGGCGAGGTACTTGTTGAAGCCAAGGTTCAGCATCAGCTGATGCATGACGCTAGTGCTGTCTTGCATGGTCCAGTCCTTCTCTACCGACTGCACGGTGCTGAGGGTGTATCCAGGCAGTGAGGGTACGACGATGTGGTATGGGAGGTCCTTGGCTGAGTACTTTTCCTTGATCAACGACAACATGGGCAGGAACTCAAGGAAACTTCCTGGCCATCCATGCATGAAGATGATAGGGATGGCATCTTTCTTTTCTGAAAACAGAGCGACAAAATGCAGATCGACGTCCTCAATCTGCATTTTGTAGTTCGGGAACGAGTTGATGTGTTTTTCCTGTGCGCGCCAGTCGTACTTGTTCAGCCAGTAGTCCTTTGCATCGGAAAGCCACTTGCGGGACACGCCAAAACGGCGGTCTTCCTGTCGTCCTTCAAAGGTTTCAGGGGCGAGCTTGGAGAGCTGGAGGAGTTGGCGCCATTCCGAGATTTCTTGGTCAGAGATACTGAGAGTGAAGGGTTTGGCGGAGTCGGGGGGTGAATAAGACATGTTCGTGGTGCGAAAGCGTGTTTAGGTCGAGATGAGGCTCAACATGCACGGAGAAGACTCGATCCTTTTGTAGTCGCCAACTTACACACAAATCCTAGCGGGGTTCGCTAGGCAGCTGCCAGAGAGGTGGGGTACATGTGCTACGCAGAGCTACCGAGTACAGAAGTCCAACCGTCCGCTGAGCATCTCTCCGGATCAAGATGATTCCGTGGATGCGAGTGTTTGAGGTAGCTCCGGTGCTGCTGTTTCCGTTCCGAGAGGCATCATCGCACACTTCCAGGGTTTGCTCGACCTTCGTCGGTAAATTCGGAAAGAGAATTCCGCGCATCAATTCTGTGCTGGCGAAACATACGAACCGAGGTGCAGCTCGAAGCGTAGCTAACTAGCAAACTGTAATCACCAGCATGGAAAACCAAGGCACCACCACTATCGGAGAAGGCCTAGGCTACTCGGAAGCATCCCAGAGGTTATATGTCGAATCGGGGCTTTCCGGTAGCACGACGCGACTGAAGCGCGTCGGTGCTTACGTTGTCGTCATTATCGTAGTGGGGCAGCCCGCCCCGCGATTTGGCATCTGCTAGTTCTGGAACTTTTTCTACTATCAACTAGCGACTCACGCATCAAGTGTGAATCACACTTTCTGTCGCAGCTTCAATCGCACAAAAATCTACACCATGGCCCCAAATCTGGTTGCTGCGATTGATCTGGCTGCTTACACTACATCTACCCAAGGCCTTGATGTTCAAGCGTTGTCCTTTGTCGGCAACGTTTTTGTTCGAGTCACCGACGAGACCATCGATGAGACCCTCTCCCACCTTAAGCAATCAGTAGGCCGCTTCGCCAACTACCTCGGCGTGGCATCCATCACCTCAATCGACGATGTCGTATCTCTCCTCGATGCCGGCGCTGCCAAGGTCTTTGTCACTCGCCAGCAATTAGATCAGCTCAAGACATTGAAGATCGACCAAGACAGGATAGCGCTGTGCTTGCCGGGTAACACAAAGGAGGAGATCATAGAAGCTATTGCGGGCACATCAGTGGACATCTACGTCCACCAAGTGGAAGATGTTGGCCTTGTCGAAGCATGGCTAAAGGACTACGGAGCAGATCGCCCCAACGTCTTCGTCTCGTTTGCGAAACCGAGCATGGAGAGCGTTCTGAAGCTAGCAAAACTATCCGCGATACCCATCATCTCCGCCGAAAACCTCACGGTCGACCCCTCGAAACAGACGAACGCCTTGAGCGTGGCGAAGCTCTTCATGGCCAACGCAACGAGCGACCGATCCGACGGCCTTTTCACAACCCTCGTTACAGATGAGCGGGGAGTCGCCCTTGGGCTTGTATACAGCAGCGAGGAGAGTGTTGCAGAGAGTCTGAGGACTGGTAGGGGTGTATACCAGAGCCGGAAGCGAGGTTTGTGGTACAAGGGCGAAAGCAGTGGTGATGTCCAAGAGCTGGTGTCATTAGCGCTGGACTGCGATAGCGACTGCTTGCAGTTTGTGGTGCGCCAGAAGGGCAGAGGGTTCTGCCACCTCGCGACTCCCACTTGCTTTGGCGAGTACACCGGCTTGTCGAAACTGCAAAAGACTCTCCAAAGCCGGAAAGACTCAGCACCGGAAGGCTCATACACTGCGCGACTCTTCAACGACGCACAATTGCTGAGGGCGAAGATACTAGAGGAGGCCACCGAGCTGTGCGACGCGAACACCAAGGAGGAAGTCGCATTCGAGGCTGCCGACCTATTTTACTTTGCCCTCACCAAGTGCATAGCATCTGGCGTGTCATTAGAGGATGTCGAGCGCAATCTCGACGCGAAGAGCATCAAGGTCAAGAGGCGACAGGGTGATGCTAAGCCGGCCTTTGCCGCGCAAGCAGCTGCAGCAACGAACGGTGCGACCAACGGTACAACAAACGCGCCAACGAAGGAGGAGGTCAAGGAAGCCGCTTCAGTACCTAAGAGCAAGGACGACCCCGCCGGCACAAAGGACGGTCGCATCGCGATGCGAAGATATGCAACCGCAAACGAAACACCAGAGACCATCAGCGCCACCCTTCAACGCCCATCACAACGCTCGACTGACAAGATTCTGGGTATATGTCTACCGATCATCGAGGCGGTTAGAACTCGCGGAGACGCTGCATTGCTAGAATACACACACAAGTTCGAGAAGGCTACGTCGCTTACCTCGCCGGTACTGAGAGCACCGTTCCCTCCGGAGCTCATGCAGTTGAGGCCTGAGACGGCCAAGGCCATTGATGTGTCATTTGAGAACATCAGGAAGTTCCACGCTGCACAGAAAGAGGACAAGCCACTGAGAGTAGAGACTATGCCCGGCATTGTGTGCTCACGATTCGCTCGACCGATTGAGAGGGTCGGCCTGTACGTGCCTGGTGGAACAGCCGTGCTTCCTTCTACAGCGCTCATGCTCGGTGTACCTGCCATGGTCGCTGGCTGCAAGAAGATCGTTCTTGCGACACCGCCACGATCTAATGGCCAAGTTACCCCAGAGGTCGTCTACGTTGCCCACAAGGTCGGCGCGGAATCTATTGTCCTTGCTGGCGGTGCGCAAGCCGTCGCAGCCATGGCATACGGTACCGAAAGCGTGACCAAGGTCGACAAGATTCTCGGCCCCGGTAACCAGTTCGTTACCGCAGCGAAGATGCATGTTTCCAACGACACAAACGCCGGTGTGAGCATCGACATGCCTGCGGGACCGAGTGAGGTGCTCGTCATTGCGGACGCGAACGCCAACCCTGCTTTCGTTGCATCAGACCTTCTTAGCCAAGCTGAGCACGGTGTCGACTCTCAGGTCATCTTGATTGCAGTTGGAATGAACGAGGCACAGCTTGTCGCAGTGGAAGACGAGCTTCACAAACAGGCAAGCGCACTACCACGAGTAGACATTGTCCGTGGGGCTATCGAACACTCCTTCACACTTGCAGTAGACACGATGGAGGAGGCTATGCAGCTAAGTAACGATTACGCGCCTGAACATCTCATCCTGCAAGTCGATGATGCGGAGAAGGTAGCTGAAATGGTGGAGAATGCCGGAAGTGTGTTCATCGGCCAATGGACCCCGGAGAGTGTCGGCGACTACTCTGCTGGTGTAAACCACTCTCTACGTAAGTCAACCTGATACTTTCTCATCAAACCACCTGCTAACATTGAATAGCAACTTATGGCTACGCTAAGCAATACTCCGGTGTCAACCTCGCGTCATACGTCAAGCACATCACCAGCTCCCACCTGACTAGGGAAGGACTTGAGAACGTCGGACCTGCTGTCATGGAACTCGCGCGCGTTGAGGAACTAGAGGCCCACCGAAGGGCTGTCAGCCTGCGACTTGGTGTAGCGTAATTGTTCTGGAAAATGAAGCACATGTATTATCATTTCATCATCACGTGGTTGTCTGGATAGAGAAATATAGTTAAGTGATTCAAATGATCAATTGAAAGATGATGTTCTCATCTCAAAGAAGTAAATATATATACGATAGAATACCATCCCATCTCAACAAAACAAACACTCAACGTCTA
>Ga0265797_10008614_pt1 | contig 13523 bp, 13 predicted proteins | sample P2T30metagenome_FD_192433 | JGI IMG/M metagenome (GOLD analysis project Ga0265797, IMG submission 192433) | Plant litter microbial communities from East Loma Ridge, Irvine, California - P2 T30 | ecosystem: Environmental > Terrestrial > Plant litter > Unclassified | place: USA: California... | reverse complement strand
CGCTGGCCGTGGTCAGCACCAGGCCGATCAGGCTGCTCCACAGCACGGTATAGGCCAGGTCGCGCAGCGGCGACGGCGCCCAGTGGCGGAACAGCGGAATGATTTCGAGCGGGTGCGAACCGCGCACGCGTGGACTGGCCGGCATCGTGTTCTCTATTATTAGACAGGCAAGAAGTTACCATGAAAACAATGCGGCGTGCGATAGGGCAAGCGCGCCAGCGCCAGCGGCCCGGCGCCGACCCGCGCCGCATCGAACACGGCCAGCACGCTGTGGCCGCGCCGCGTGTCCTGGGCCACGCCGACCAGCCAGCCGTCGAGTTCGCCGCGCGCCCCCGGTTTCGGCACCAGCACGTGTTCCTCGGCACGCCAGCCCGGGCCGAAGCGCCAGCTGTCGGTGCGGCCGGTGTCGACGTTCACCAGGTTGACCGTGTCCAGCACCAGGGACGCATTGCGGCGGTCGCTGCCGAGGACCGCCAGGCGGCGGTGGCGCCGGCCGACCACCTGCGGCATCACGCGCGGGAATTCCGCGCCCTCGAGCAGGGTGGCGCTGCTGGCGCGGCCGCTGGCATAGTCCAGGCTGACGCGCACCGCGCGGTGGGCGGCGGGCCGGTTCGGCTCGCGCTCGCCCTGCATCACGTGGCCCAGCGCCGCCAGCTCGTCGCCGTCGTGCAGCACCAAATCAAAATGCGTGACGCCGCCTCCGGCCTCGTCCCAGGCATTCCCGAAATGGAAGACCATGCGCGGCGGCAGCTCGAACACCTGGCGGATCGTCAGCGTGTCCTTGGCCACCACCACGACCCGGGTCGGCCGCGCCGCCGCGCCACCGCCGGCCCAGGTGTGGCGCTCGGCCAGGCTCAGGCTGGCGTCATCGACGATGTCGTAGGGCGGCACGACGAAGATGAGGTGGCGCTCGCTGACGGCAAAGTCGTGCAGCAGCGCCAGCTTCGGCACCTGCACCATGCCGGCCTGCTGCACGCCGCCGTCACGGTCGATGCGGTACAGCGCCAGCCGGTCGGTGCCGGGCAGGGCGCCGAAGTTCCACAGCGTGCCCGTGGGGTCGACTTTCGGGTGGGCCGAGAACGGCATCGCCTTCAGGTCCGGCCGCCAGGTCTTGATGCCGACCGTGGCCAGCGTGCCGGGATCGACTTCGGTGGCGGAGCCGCCTTCCCACAGCGCATATAGCTTGCCGTTGAAAGGTACTAGGTTCGTGTTGGCGGCGTTCATGGTGTCGTTGTCGCGGATGCCGCGGCGGTTGACGCGGGTGCCGAAGGCCGGGTACAGGAACTGGCCGGCGGCGGATTCGTCGAGGAACTTGCGGGTCTCCACGAAGCGGCCCTGGTGGGCGACCTTGCCGCCTTCGATCGTCCAGCGCTGGGCAAATCCATCGCCGTCGAACCAGTGGTGGTAGCGCTCGCCGTCCAGTTCGAAGCGGCCCGGACCGTTGCGATAGAAGCTGCCCCGCAGCCCGGCCGGCAGGCGGCCTTCGATCACGGCGTCGCCCTGCTGGCTGCCTTCCAGGTTGGCGTAGACGGACAAGCCCGGGTCGCGCTCGAGGGCGGCGTGGAACAGGCGGAAGGTCCCGGCATCGGCGCGCGCAGCGCTGGCGAGGGCGGTGGCGGCCAGGCCCAGGCCGGCCTGCAGGCATTGGCGGCGTTGCATGGCGCTCTCCTCAACGCAGGGTGACGGTGGCGGCGCGGCCGGCGGCCGGGACGTTCACCTTGGTGGCGTCGAAGGAGGGCGGCCCCATCTCGCCCTGGGCGTCGTTGCCGAAGCCGAAGGGTTCCGTCGGGATGCCGAACGGGTTCCTTTCCAGCTGGCCGTTACCGTTGACGTCTTGATAGACCGTGATGGCATAGTCGCCCGGCGCCAGGTCGGGGATCACCACCGTGGTCGCACCTGGACTGGCCGGTACCTGCGCCACGCGTACCGGGCGCTTGAAGTAGCTGGGGGCGTTGTCGTACAGGGACACCATGATCGTGCCCGTGCCGGCCTGGACCTTGTCTACGCGGAGGGTGAGGTCGCCGGCGTGAGCGAGCGGCGCCAGAAGCAGTGCGGCAAGGAGGGCGGTGCGGATGGTGTTTTGCATGGTGTGCTCCGGTGATGGTGGTCGGGATGGGCACACTGTACGGAGGCCGCGGCGGAGCCGGGATGGCATGCGACGAAACGGCAGCGGGCGGCGCGAAATGCACGGGAGACGCGCGAAATGCCGCGGCAAGCAGGCAAAAAAAATGCCGCCACGGAAACCGGGCGGCATGTTGTGGGGTACCCAGCGTTCAGCTGTAGCTGGTCCAGCGTTGCGGGATTTCGATCTGGCCGGACTGGGCAGCCTGGGCATAGGCGCGCATTTCCGCGACGACCGCTTCCAGTTGCTCATTGTCGGGATTGGCGATAAAACCCTTCATGCGCTCCTGGAGCGCCGCTTGCTGGTCTCGCCATTCGTAACGGGACGACTTGCTCATGCACCCTCCTTGCGGCGAAGCGCCGTGCTTTTAATTATGTTCATGACATCCTCCTTCAAAGACCACATCATGCCAAACGGGTGACCTTGGTTCAGTGCGCTGGCGCACGTTGACCCGGTCGTTATCAGGAGATTAACACGCTTCGATAGAAAAGGTCGAGCCGCGCCTCGAGTTCGCGCTGGGCGTCCTCGCTGCGTTTCAGCTGCGGGGAAATCAGGCCCAGCAGCTGTTCGCCGGCGATGCAGGTCATCAGGAAGCCGGGCAGCATGTCGAGTGGAACGTCAGGCCGCAGTTGGGCGCGGATGTCGGGGCGGGCGAAGAAGCGTCCCAGCATCTCGCGCGTCCTGCCGGGGCCGCCGTTCCAGAAGGCGTCCGCCAGTGCCGGGTTGGTGGGGGCCTCGGCCACCACCACGCGCTGCAACTGCATCGCTTCCTGCGAGGTCAGCAGGTTGTACATATGGCGCGCGAAGTCATCCACGATCTCGCGGAAGGGGCGGGTATCGGTTTCCATCGCCTGGTTGCGGAAGAAATTGCCGTGCTTGGCCGCCAGCACCGCATGCAGCAAGCCTTCCTTGCCGCCGAACTTCACATAGATCGTGCGCACGGCAACATGGGCGGCGCGCGCGATCGATTCCAGGCTGGTCTTGGTATAGCCGTTCTTCAGGAACAGGGTAGCGGCCATGTGCAGCAGTTCCTGCATGCGCGACTCGACGTCGGCGGCCTTGGGGCGGCCCGCGCCCTTGCCGGGACAGCCGTAGTCGGTGGTGTCTTGCTTGGGTTTGTCCATGGCGCCACTGTAGTCGACTTCAAAATGAAATGCAACCGTTTCATTTCTTGACTTCCGGTGGTCTTTGTCGAATAATGCGATGAACCCATTTCATTTTTTTCCTTCGGAGTCATCTTCATGGCAGATTCGCAAACCACGGTTCAGCAGAAACCAGGCGCACCGGCAGGCGGCCCCGCCTCGGCGGGTACGCCTGCCGGCGCGCCTGGTGCTGCTTCTAAAAACGGTCCGCCGAAGCGCGTGCTGATCGTGGTCGGCATCATCGCCGCCGCCGCGCTCGCGGCCGGTGGCCGCATGTGGTACCGCAGCGCCAACTTCGTCGATACCGAAAACGCCTACGTCACCGGCCACGTGCATCCGGTGTCCTCGCGCATCCCGGGCGTCGTGACCAAGGTCATGTTCGACGACAACCAGGTGGTCCAGGCCGGCAGCGTGCTGGCCGAGCTGGACCCGGCCGACCAGGGCGTCAAGGTCGAGCAGATCCAGGCCCAGATCGCCAGCGCGCAGCAGCAGATCGTGCAGGCCGACGCCGCCGTCGAGCAGGCCAGGGCCCAGGCCTCGGCCGCCAAGGCCCAGGTGGCGCAGTCGCAGGCCAACCTGGTGCGCGCCAACCAGGACGCCGAACGCTTCGGCCAGCTGTACAACACGCAGATGAAAGCCGTGTCGAAGGCCGAACTGGACGCCGCCACCGCCGCGCGCGCCAGCGCCAACGCCGACGTCACCGCGCGCCGCGACAACGCCAGCGCCGCCCAGGCCCAGATCGCCGCCGCCCAATCGGCACGCGGCGTGTTCGAAGCGCAAGTGAAAGTGCTGCAGGCGCAGCTGAAGGACGCCCAGCAGCAGCTCGGCTACAACCAGATCGTCGCGCCGGTCACCGGCCGCGTCGGCAAGAAGAACATCGAAGTCGGCGCGCGCATCCAGCCGGGCCAGCAACTGGCCGCCATCGTGCAGGACGACGTGTGGGTGACCGCCAACTTCAAGGAAACCCAGCTGCCGGGCCTGCAGGTCGGCCAGGCCGTGAAGGTCGAAATCGACGCGCTGCCGGACCACGAGCTGATCGGCCGCGTGGACAGCTTCTCGCCGGCCTCGGGCAACCAGTTCGCGCTGCTGCCGGCCGATAACGCCACCGGCAACTTCACCAAGATCGTCCAGCGCGTGCCGGTCAAGATCACCTTCAAGCCGGAAGACCTCAAGAAGTATTCCGGCCGCCTGGCGCCGGGCATGTCGACCATCGTCGAGATCGACCTGCGCCAGAAGACCCAGGCGACCCAGACCGCCGCCAAATAAGATCGAGGGAATGTCCATGACGAGTTCCACCCAGGCAGCCGCTGGCGCCCCGCCGGCGCGTCCGGCGCATCAAGGGCCGCCGGGTGCGCCCGCCGCCGGCACGCCGGTCGACATGCGCACCTGGATCGCGGTCGCCGCCGGCCTGCTCGGCGCCTTCATGGCGGTGCTCGACATCCAGATCACCAACTCCTCGCTGCGCGACATCCTCGGCACACTGTCGGCGACGCAGGAAGAGGGCTCCTGGATTTCGACCGCCTACCTGTGCGCCGAGATCGTGGTCATCCCGATGACCGCGCTGTTCACGCGCGCCCTCGGCCAGCGGCGCTACCTGATGGGCACCACGGCCCTGTTCCTGCTGTTCTCGACGCTGTGCGGCTCGGCCTGGAGCCTGGAGAGCATGATCGTGTTCCGCATGCTGCAAGGCTTCACCGGCGGCGCCCTGATCCCGATGGCGATGACCCTCGTGCTGACGCGCCTGCCTCCCGAAAAGCGCGCCACCGGCATGGCCATGTTCGGCCTGACCGCCACGCTGGCGCCGGCCATGGGCCCGACGCTGGGCGGTTACCTGACCGAGCTGTATGGCTGGCCCTGGATCTTCTACATCAACTGGGTGCCGGGTGTGCTGCTGATCGGCGGCATGTACTGGGGCCTGGACAAGGAACCGAAGAATCTGAAGATGCTGCTCAAGGCCGACTGGCTGGGCATCGCCTTCATGGCCATCGGCCTGGCGAGCCTGACCATCTTCCTGGAAGAGGGCAACACCAAGGACTGGTTCGATTCGAGCTTCATCATCACCTTCGCCGCGCTGGCGCTGTTCGGCATCCTGGGCTGGGTCGTGATCGGCTTTACCCGGCCGGACCCGTTCGTGAACCTGCGCCTGTACGGCAGCCGCAACTTCATGGTCGCCACCATCCTGTCGTCGGTGGTCGGGATGGGCCTGTATGGGTCTTCGTACCTGCTGCCGCTGTTCCTGGGCCAGATCGCCGGTTATTCGCCGATGCAGATCGGCGAGGTCATCGCCTGGATGGGCATCCCGCAGCTGTTTGTGATGCCCTTCGTGGCGCGCCTGTCGCAGCGCATCGACAACCGCATCATGTGCATGTTCGGCCTGGCGCTGTTCGGCATTTCCTGCCTGATGAACGCCTACATGGACGCGTCCACCGGTTACGACCAGCTGCTGGTCTCGCAGATCATCCGCGCCATCGGCCAGCCCTTCGTGATGCTGACCATGTCGAACTTCGCGATGAATCGCGTGATGCCGAAGGACATGCCGTCGGCCTCGAGCCTGTTCAACATGACCCGCAACCTGGGCGGTTCGATCGGCATCGCGATGCTGGCGACCGCGCTGACCAACCGCGAGCACTTCCACTCGGCGCGCCTGGGTGAAGCCGTGTCGCTGGCCTCGAGCGCGACGCAGGCACGCCTGGATTCGATGACGCAAGCCTTCATCGCGAGCGGCATCGACCCGGCGACGGCAGCCAACCAGGCCCTCGCCGCGATCGACCGCATCGTGCGGCGCGAGTCCTACGTGATGGCCTACAACGATGGCTTCTGGCTGGTCGGCGTGATCCTGCTGGGCGCGATCATCCCGCTGTGGTTCGCGGACAAGGTCAAGTCGCCGGGCGGGCCCGGTGGTGGCGGTCACTAATAATTGATACGTCCCTCCGCGGAGGGACAACATTCCATGAAAACTATTATGTTCAAGCCTGTCATTCACACCGCCCTGGCGGCCGCCGTCGCCGCGCTGGTCAGCGCCTGCGGCACCGTCGGCCCCGACTTCGCCGCCCCGAAAGGCGTCGATACCCCGGCCTACCGCCACGCGCTTGATGCCAATGCAACGCAGCAGGCGAGCGAGGCTGCGCGCCTGCCGGCCGACTGGTGGACCGTGTTCAACGACGCCACCCTCAGCCAGCTCGAGGGGCGCGCCCTGCACGACAACCCGAACGTGCGCGCCGCCGCGCAGCGCCTGCTGCAGGCGCAGGCCCAGCTGGGCGTGACGCGCGCCGGCCAGCTGCCGCGCGTGAACGCGTCGGCCGGCATCTCGAACTCGCGCACCTCGGCCGAGACCGCGCAGGGCCTGGCCCTGGGCCACCGCTCGATCTCGGGCAACAACTACTCGGTCGGCGCCGACTTCTCGTACGAGCTGGACCTGTGGGGCCGCGTGCGCCGCGTGGTCGAGGCGTCCGATGCCCAGGCGCTGGCGGCCCAGGACGACCGCGACGGCGTGCTCCTGATGCTGTCCGGCCAGGTGGCCACGACCTATTGGCAACTGCGCGGCCTGGATACCGAGATGGCCATCCTGAACAACGCGCTGGCGACCCGCCGCGAATCGCAGGAGCTGATCGAGGCGCGTTTCAATGCCGGCCTGTCGAACGAGCTGGACGTCTCGCGCGCCCGCATCGAGCGCGCCAATGCCGAAGCCGACCTGCAGGAAGTCCAGCGCCAGCGCAACACGCTGGAACATGCGCTGGCGGTGCTGGTGGGCGTCTCGCCGAGCCAGCCGGTGCTCCCGGCCGCGCAGGCGCAGTCGCCGGAGCTCGCGCTGCCGCTGCCGCCGAGCATCCCGGTCGGCCTGCCGGCCAGCCTGCTGGGCCAGCGTCCGGACCTGGCATCGAGCGTGGCGACGCTGAAGGCCTTCAACGCCCAGGTCGGCGTGGCCGAAGGCGCGTTCTACCCGTCGGTGACCCTGACCGGCAACTTCGGCTTCGCCTCCGAAAGCCTGAGCAACATCGCCCAGGGCAGCGCGCGCCAGTTCTCCTTCGGTCCGCTGGCCCTGTCGCTGCCGGTATTCGACGCCGGCCGCAACCGCGCCAACCTGAAGCTGTCCCAGGCCCGCTACGACGAGGCCGTGGCGAATCACGAAGCGCGCCTCCTGACCGCGCTGCGCGAAGTCGAGGATGCGCTGTCCGACGTGGCCCAGCGCCAGAAGCAGGGCGACGTGCAGGCGCAGGCCCAGCAAGCCGCCGCGCGCGCGCTGCTGGTGGCGCAGGCCAGGTACGACCGCGGCGTCTCGACCTACCTCGACGTGACGGACGCCCAGCGCAGCGCGCTGGCGGCCGACCGCGCCGCCGCGCAGATCCGCACCCAGCGCCTGGTGGCGGCGGTGTCGGTGGCGCGTGCGCTGGGTGGCGGCTGGACCCAGGGGGCGCCGGAGGCGACTATCGCCAAGGCCGGGAACTGACTCACAGTCCTGATTCGCTCAAGCCCGGATGATCGTCCGGGCGGCGTCCCGGCGGCCAGTGGAACTTGCGTTCCGCGGCCTGGATCGGCAGGTCGTTGATGCACGCGAAGCGCCGCTGCATCAGGCCCTGCTGGTCGAATTCCCAGTTCTCGTTGCCGTAGGAGCGGAACCAGTTGCCGGAGTCGTCATGCCATTCGTAGGCATAGCGCACGGCGATGCGGTTACCGTCGACGGCCCACAACTCCTTGATCAGGCGGTAGTCGAGTTCCTTGGCCCATTGAGGGCGAGGAACTGGACGATCTCGGCACGCCCGTTGACGAACTCGGCGCGGTTGCGCCAGCGGCTGTCCGTCGTATAGGCCAGGCTGGGCAGTGTAATATCGGCATTCCTCCACCACGTGCCGCCATCGACCCATGCCCTCGTTTTCGCGCTCGCTCTTCCTCGTCTCCCTCTTCGCCGCCGGCAGCGCCTGCGCCCAATCCTGGCAAGCCCAGGCCAGCGGCACCACGGCCGAACTGCGCGGCCTCTCGGTCGTGAGCAGCAAGGTCGCCTGGGCCAGCGGCACCAAAGGGACCGTCCTGCGCACGGTCGATGGCGCCCACTGGCAGGCGCTGCAGGTGCCGGGCGCCGACAAGATCGATTTCCGCGACATCCAGGCTTTCGACGCCGACACCGCCGTCGCGATGGGCGCCGGCCCGGGAGAAGCCTCGCGCCTTTATCGCACCACGGACGGCGGCGCGACCTGGACCCCGATCGCCACCAATGCGTACGCCGACGGCTTCTGGGACGGCATGGCATTCTGGGACAAGTCCAACGGCATCCTGTTCGGCGACCCGGTCAAGGGCAGGTTCCAGGTTTACGTGACGGGCGACGGCGGCGCCACCTGGCGCGAAGTCGAGGCCAGGGGGCTGGAGGCGCTGCCGCTTGAGGGCGCGTTTGCCGCCAGCGGCACCTGCATCACGGTGGCGGGCACGAAGGACGCCTGGATCGCCACCGGCGGCGCGGCGAATTCCCGCGTGTTCTACTCCAGCGACCGCGGCCGCAGCTGGCGCGCGGCCACCACGCCGATTCCGGCCGGCGCGGCGGCCAAGGGCGTGTTCTCGAGCGCCTTCGCGAATGCGAAGGAAGGCATCGCTGTCGGCGGCGACTACAAGGAAAAACTGCTGGAAGGCGTGAACGGCGCACGGACGGAAGACGGCGGCGCGACCTGGACCGCGGCGCCGGTCCAGCCGGCGGGCTACATGTCGGTGGTGGTACCGGTGCCGGGCGCCGCGAAGACCTACGTCGCTGCCGGCCTGGCCGGTTCGGGCGTCACGCGCGACGGCGGCAAGCGCTGGACGGTGCTGGACCGCACGCCGGTCAACACGGTCGGCTTTGCCGATGCGGCGAGCGGCTGGGCCGTGGGTCCGAAAGGCCTCTTGATGAAATATACCGGCGCGGCGCTGGACGCCGTGCATCCTTGATCGCCCATTTGGTGCGTATTTCCACCTGGAATAATGGAAATATTGGGGAATAAGCATGCGGGATGGCGCCAATTTATTTGAAATAAAAACTGGCGCCTATTCCAGTATTCATGTATATTGAAATTCTGCACTTGCATCAAGTTGTCGTCATTGTTGGTCTCTTCCTGTCCGGTTTCTCAAGAACCTTTCCTGTCTGGATCCCTCTGTTAGATTTTCCTTGGTTACGAGTGTATCTCGGGTATATCCCCTATTCAAAGCAAAGGAAATAACATGAGTATCGAAACTGGCACTGTAAAATGGTTCAATGATGCAAAAGGATTTGGTTTCATTACCCCGGATAATGGTGGTGGCGATTTGTTCGCGCACTTCCAAGACATCCAGTCGCAAGGTTTCAAGAGCCTGGCGGAAAACCAGCGTGTCTCGTTCGAGCGCGGCACCGGCCCGAAGGGCGAAAAAGCCAGCAATATCCGCGGCGTCTGACGCCACGGCGCGACGCTTGCGCTCCACAGTCAGGCATCGCCAGGCCGGCGCCGCACCGTGCAGATAGCACGGGCGCTCGCCGGCGGTCGGCACACCACGCAGATAGCATGGGTGCCGACGATGCCGGAACGGCGGAGTGATGAATGAAAGCTCGCTTTGGCGAGCTTTTTTCTTTTGTGCGATAAATTGGAGTGGCCATGCAAAAAATAAATATCAATGATGCCGATGCTGCCATGTCCAGCATGCAATCATTGCATTCTGCAATGACGCTTGAACTGGAAGATATCGAAGAACGCATGGAAACACTGGCGGGGTTGCCGTCCGCGGATTCGACAGCCGGCATCGAAGAAATGGTGCTGTACGGTGTCACGCGGGCCGCTTTATACAGTGGCTTGGCGAGTATCAATGAAATATTGGGATGGGTTCATTTGATGACTGAAAAAGATTCCGAGGGAGATATCCATGAAGCCGTGAAAGCACTTCCTGCCTTGCAAGTATTTTCCATACATTGAAACCTGAAGGGGACACGCCATGAGTAAAAGCCAGGATGCCAAGAAAGCCACCAAAAAAGAACCCGCCAAGACCATGAAGGAAAAAAAGGCGGATAAGAAGGTGAAAAAGGAAGAAAGAAAACGCCAGCAGTAGATTTCACAGTCGAGCGCCGCCTGGCTTGCCGTCCCGGATCCGGATTACAATCGCACGATTGCAGCCGTCAAAGGGATTCCATGAAAAACCTGCTCGCTCCTCTCTTCCTTGGCCTGGCCGCCGCCGGCCTCGCCACGCTGCCGGGGGCGGCGGCCGCCGCCCCCGCCAACATCGCCGGCCCGGCCAGCGCGGCCGACCTGGCCGCCATGACCAGGCGCTACGCCCCGGTCAAGCTCAGCGCCGATACCAGCAAGCTCAGCAAGGGCGACCTGGTCGCCATCGAAAAGCTGATCGAAGCGGCCAAGATCGTCGACATCCTGCAACTGCGCCAGCGCTGGTCGGGCAACGAGGCGCTGGCCGCCGCGCTGCAGCGCGACACCACACCGCTGGGCCAGGCACGCCTCGACTACTTCTGGCTGAACAAGGGCCCGTGGTCTATCCTCGACGGCAACCGCACCTTCATGCCGGCCGAGTACGAGGGCATCAAGATCCCGGCGGAGAAGCCGGCTGCTGCCAATTTTTATCCTGAAGGCGCCGGCAAGCAGGCGCTGGAAGCATGGATGAACGGCCTGCCGGCGAAGGACAAGGAGCAGGCGCAGTGGTTCTTCACCACGATCCGCACCGGCCAGGACGGCAAATTCAAAATCGTCAAGTACGCGGACGAATACCGTCCCCAGCTCGAACGCCTGTCCAAGCTGTTGAAGGAAGCCGCGAACGCCACCGACAACGCCTCGCTCAAGAAATTCCTGAACCTGCGCGCCGACGCCTTCCTCTCCAACGACTACCTGGCGTCCGACTTCGCCTGGATGGACCTCGATTCGCCGGTCGACGTCACCATCGGCCCCTATGAAACCTACAACGACGAGCTGTTCGGCTACAAGGCCGCCTTCGAAGCCTATGTGAACGTGCGCGATGCGAAGGAAACCGCCAAGCTGAATTTCTTCGGCCAGCACATGCAGGAACTGGAAAACAACCTGCCGATCGATCCGAAGTACCGCAACCCGAAGGTCGGGGCGGTCGCGCCGATGGTGGTGGTGAACCAGGTCTACGGCGCCGGCGACGGCAACATGGGCGTGCAGACGGCCGCCTACAACCTGCCCAACGACGAGCGCATCATCCGCCAGCGCGGCTCCAAGCGCGTGATGCTCAAGAACGTCCAGGAAGCCAAGTTCGAGACCACCCTGGTGCCGATCTCGAAGATCGTGCTGCGCCCGGCCGACCAGAAGGACCTCGACTTCGATGCCTTCTTCACCCACATCCTGGCGCACGAGATCATGCACGGCCTCGGTCCGCACGCCACCACCACCAGGGACGGCAAGCCGTCGACGCCGCGCCAGGACCTGAAGGATGCCTACTCGACCATCGAGGAAGCCAAGGCCGACGTCACCGGCCTGTGGGCGCTGGCCTACATGATGGACAAAGGCCAGCTGAAGAATTCGCTGGGGCAGGGCGCGCAGGCCGAGCGCAAGCTGTACAACACCTTCCTCGCGTCCGCCTTCCGCACGCTGCACTTCGGCCTGACCGATTCGCACGCGCGCGGCATGGCGATCCAGGTGAACTACCTGCTCGACAAGGGCGGCTTCGTGTCGCACGGCGACGGCAGCTTCTCGGTCGACCTGGCCAGGATCAAGGGGGCCGTGGCCGACCTCGACCGCGAGTTCCTGACCATCGAAGCCACCGGCGACTATCCGCGCGCCCAGGCGCTGATGCAGCGCTACGTCGTCATCCGTCCGGACGTGCAGAAGGCGCTGGACAAGATGAAGGCGGTGCCGAACGACATCCGGCCATCCTTCGTCACGGCGGCCAAGCTGGTGCCGGCCAAGGCGCCGAAGAAATGGATCCTGCGTTGATCGCATGACGGGAGGGCGGCCGCACAGGCCGGGGCCGCCCTCGGGTGAGGTCGCGATGCAGATGGGAAAATGTAAATTATGCCAATTTAGTTTCCGTACAGAACTCGTTCATAGATATGTGCTATAGTTTTTTAAATTCCAATTGGAAATTACTAAACTATCCTGCCACGTTTCAGCGAACACATCATGACACCCTCTGGACTCACCATCGGCAAGCGCCTCGCGCTCGGTTTCGGCAGCGTGCTGGCGCTCATGGCCTTGCTGGCCGGGCTGGCCATCCACCGCGTCGGCCAGATCGACGACATCCTCAACCAGATCAACGACGTCAACGGCGTCAAGCAGCGCCACGCGATCAATTTTCGCGGCAGCGTCCATGATCGCTCGATCGCCGTGCGCGACCTGGTGCTGGCCGCGAACGCCGGCGCGGCCCAGCCGACCATCGCCTTGATCCGCAAACTGGACGGCAATTACCAGGACGCGGCCACGCGCATGGACGCCTTGTTCGCCGCCCGCGGCGATATCCTGCTTGAGGAAAAGGCGGCGCTGGCCCGGATCAAGGAGGTCGAGCAGCGTACCCAGCCGCTGATCGCACGCCTGATCGAACTGCGCCAGGCCGACCAGGCCACGGAAGCGGCGGCGCTGCTGGACAAGGAAGCCGCGCCGGCCTTCGTCGCCTGGCTGGCCAGCGTCAACGAATTGATCGACCTCGAGGAAAAGCTGAACGCGGACGCCGCCACCCAGGCGCGCGAGCTGTCGGGCAGCTTCTTCGCCTGGATGCTGGCGCTGCTGGCGGTGGCGGCCGGAGCCGGCTTGCTAGCTGCCTGGGTCATCGGCCGCAAGCTGCTGGGCCAGCTGGGCGGCGAGCCCGACTACGCGGTCCGGATCGCCGGCGCGATTGCCGCGGGCGACCTGTCGATGCCGATCGAGACCCGTCCCGGCGACCAGGCCAGCCTGCTGTTCGCGATGAAGGGCATGCGCGACAGCCTGGTCGACATCGTGCGCCAGGTGCGCGCCGGCACCTCGACCATCGCCAATGCTTCCAGCGAGATCACGGCCGGCAACCAGGACCTGGCCGAGCGCAGCGAGCACCAGGCCGGCACGCTGGAAGAGACCGCGTCCTCGATGGAAGAGCTGACCGGTACCGTGCGCCAGAACGCGGACAACGCGCGCCAGGCCAACGCGCTGGCCGAATCGGCGTCCAGCGTGGCCCAGCGCGGCGGCGCGGTGGTGGCCCAGGTGGTGCAGACCATGGCCTCGATCAATGCCGCGTCGCGGCAGATCGCCGACATCACCGGCGTCATCGACGGCCTCGCCTTCCAGACCAACATCCTGGCGCTGAATGCGGCGGTCGAGGCCGCGCGTGCCGGCGAGCAG
>Ga0265797_10008610_pt1 | contig 13527 bp, 10 predicted proteins | sample P2T30metagenome_FD_192433 | JGI IMG/M metagenome (GOLD analysis project Ga0265797, IMG submission 192433) | Plant litter microbial communities from East Loma Ridge, Irvine, California - P2 T30 | ecosystem: Environmental > Terrestrial > Plant litter > Unclassified | place: USA: California... | reverse complement strand
GAGGATCTGGTTGTTGACGGCATTGCTGGTCTCTCGCTTGGTGAAAAGGGCTCGGGTGCTCAGGTTGATCTCGCCAAGGTCACTGATGTTGGCACCGAGACCACACTCGTCCTCGCCACCGCACACGCGCTTGTCAAACTCGACGAGGGTGATGTCGTTGGTGAGCCTATGGAAAAGGCTACTCTTCAGTCTCTGGGCTGGAAAGTCGGGGCAAAGGATACCCTGACTGCTGCCACTACAACCGCGAAGTCTCACGCCGAGCTTGTGCAGATTCGCCGTCGCTTCCAATTCTCCTCTGCTCTCAAGCGCCAGAGCTCTGTCGCCACTGTCATCGTGAACAATAGCAAGACCGGCAAGAAGGTCCGAAGCACGTTCGTTGGAGCCAAGGGCGCACCTGAGACGATCCGCAAGATGTTGGTCAACACGCCACCAAACTACGAAGAGACCTTTAAGCACTTCACCCGAAATGGTGGCCGTGTCCTCGCTCTTGCCTACAAGTTTTTGTCTGAAGAGGGCGAGTGGGGTCAGAACCGCATCAACGACCTCAAGCGCGAGCAGGTCGAGTCAGACCTGCACTTTGCTGGTTTCCTGGTACTACAGTGCCCGCTCAAGGACGATGCCAAGGAGGCCGTCCGCGCGCTCAACGAGTCCAGCCATCGTGTGGTCATGATCACCGGCGACAACCCGCTGACCGCTGTGCACGTCGCCAAGCAAGTCGAGATCGTTGATCGCGACACATACATCCTCGATGCGCCTGAGAACGACGAGACTGGCGAGAAGCTTGTATGGCGCAGCGTTGATGACAAAGTCAACATCCCCGTTGACCCTTCCAGCCCTCTGGACCCCTCCATCATCAAGGACAAGGATCTCTGCGTTACTGGCTATGCGTTGTCAAAGTTCACCGGTCAGGTCGGCTGGAAGCAGATTCTACGCCACACCTGGGTATACGCACGTGTCTCACCAAAGCAGAAGGAGGAGATTCTCCTTGGTCTCAAAGACTGTGGCTACACGACGCTCATGGCTGGTGACGGTACTAACGACGTCGGCGCCCTCAAGCAAGCTCACATTGGTGTTGCTCTTCTGAACGGCACCCGCGAGGACCTCGACAAGATCGGCGAGCACTTCCGCAACACGTCAATGAAGAACGTCTACCAAAAGCAGTGTGATATGATGAAGCGATTCAACCAGCCTCAGCCACCGGTCCCAGTGCAAATCGCCCATCTCTATCCACCCGGCCCCACCAACCCGCACTTGGACAAGGCGCTAGAGCGAGAGGCCAAGCGGAAGGGTCTCCCGCCCCCAGCGTCGACCAATGGCACTACCAATGGAGCTATCGAACCCGCACAGCCAGAAGGAACAAAGAAGCAGCAAAACGCGCAGAACATGATGGCGCAGATGCAAGAGAAGATGATGATGAGTGAGCTGGACGAGCTGAACAACGAGCCGCCAACGATCAAGCTTGGTGACGCCTCTGTCGCCGCACCTTTCACTTCGAAGCTCGCCAATGTTGTCGCTATCCCCAACATCATCCGCCAAGGTCGTTGCACCCTTGTCGCCACGATCCAGATGTACAAGATTCTCGCGCTCAACTGCTTGATCTCCGCATACAGCTTGTCAGTTCTCTACCTCGACGGCATCAAGTTCGGCGATGGTCAGGTCACAATCTCGGGAATGATGATGAGCGTGTGCTTTCTGTCCATCTCCCGCGCAAAAGTGAGTTTTCTTTTCTGAAATCAACCACCTTTGACCTGTTTACTGACGTGAATTTTCAGACCGTCGAATCCCTCTCCAAAGAGCGACCGCAACACAACATCTTCAACACCTACATCATCGGCTCCGTCCTCGGCCAATTCGCAATTCACATCGCCACCCTCATCTACGTTTCCCAATACGTCCAGCGCGTCGAACCCAAAGACCCAAATCCAGATCTCGAAAAGGAATTCGAGCCGAGTTTACTCAACTCCGCCATCTACCTGCTCCAACTCATCCAGCAAATCTCGACGTTCGCAATTAATTACCAAGGCCGCCCGTTCCGCGAATCGATCCGCGAGAACAAGGGCATGTACTGGGGTCTCGTATCCGTCTCACTCGTCGCTTTCTCCTGCGCTACCGAGTTCATCCCGGAGCTGAACAACAAGCTCAAACTCGTGCCATTTACCAGCGAATTCAAGTGGATGATCACAAGCGTCATGGTCTTGGATTTCGGCGCGTGCTGGATCATTGAAAAGGGGCTCAAGTGGGGCTTTAGTGATAATCGGCCCAAGGATATTGCGCATCGCAGGCCGGATCAATTGGAGAAGGAAATGGATCGGAAAGCAATTGAGGAGAAGGAGGCGCAAGAGAAGAAGAATCGGGAGTTTGAGGAGAAGGCTAGGGCTTTGGGGTTGAAGGTTTGAGTTTTGGAAGAGGGGATTGGGTGCAGTGAGTAGATATTGGATTGAGGGAGGGGGAGAGATGGTGGTGTAGATGTAGAAGGTGTGTAGAATAGCGAAGTTTTATGAAATCGTTTAGACTCTGACGTTGTGTTATATATTCCGCCCTTGCGGATACACATTCCTAAGCCTATCCTGTCTCATCTCGCATTATACTTTGAACTCACTTGTGTTCTAAATGTAGCACGGTATAACAGACTTTTCTTGGCTAAGCGGTAACCGGGCGGCTAAAGCAAAACAGCTTCGGGCGCTACTTTATTACCCGCCCCGGTGTACACTAGGCTCCTCGTCCAATCGAATAGCTATAATAATGCGAGTGTACGACGCGGGTTACAAGCACGGCCTAGATATCAGGGCATCGCAAACGTAGCTATTGGGCGAACTAAAGGATTCGTAACCATGCACGCGAACAATCGGCCCCCAAATACCTGGAACTCAAGGGGCTGGCGCGTACTGTAGGTGTCGGGTCTCATAACAAGATAGATAGATGACCGCGTTCCCCCAGTTTCTCGTCTCATCTTTATCTCACATCTCACGCCAAAACTAGCATACTATCCATGACGTGCTACATCGCGCCTAATGTCCCCGGCTCCGACGGCCCATGGACGAAACCCTGCAACTCACAGGGAAACACATATCCCCAATGCTGTGCGCTCGGCGAACGCCCTGGTATCGCGCCCGATACATGTCTGCTCAACGGCTTGTGCCAGAACACGCGCACGTTTCCGGGCGGCAGGAACGTCACGGGCTTCTGGCGCCCGTTTTGTAGTGATCCGTCGTTGAATAGTGCGTATTGTCTTGGGAATGTGTGTCGCAATATCGAGGTATGTATGTATAAATGCACCTGAAGCGGAGTTTGAAGTTGATGGATTGAGCGCTAGGACCGATCTGTGCAGTTGTGTGCGGATGGCATGTATTGCTGCGTCGCGACGCTGGATGCGTCGTGCTGTTCGAATCCCATGGTTGCCAAGTTCGCGCTGCCGGATCTGAATGAACGCGTCCTGACAACAAGTCTTACGAGCGCATCCGCTGCACCGACGTCGAGTTCGCAAGCACATACGCCCGCGCCATCGCCACCGCCGTCGTCCTCGCAAGGAAGTCTCAGCATCGGCGCAAAAGCGGGTATTGGCGCGGGTGTCGCGCTGGGCGCAATAGCAGTCATGGCTATTTTGCTGCTGGTGTGGCGGCGCAGGCGGTCGACACCGGCACAAGAGGCGTACTATCTGGGGGCGGAGATGGAAGCACCAGCGGCACGGAGCGGAGATGACATGGTAAAATACGCGTGCGCTACAGAGGCTATGTCGGGGAAGAGAGGGGTGGGAGAGTTACATGGCGATGCGAGGCCGCATGAGCTGGCGGCGAGTACGTATCGTGGCTAGTGTTTGGCTGGTTGGTGGGTTTGGGGGTGCGGGACTTTGGGCGATGGAAAGGTGTTGCAGGTGGATGGCGGGTTCGTGGTGAGATGAAGACTGTTTATGGCCTTGTGGCGTTTTGCGAATGTCTGGCGGAGCGCTGTTGTGGATTGGTTGTTGTGCAAGGCTTTGACCGCGTCGATCGTGATATGGGCACTGGCTTTGTATTCCAACTACGGGATCAGCGTGTTGTGCGTCGGTAGATCGAAGTTCAAGGGCGAAGGGTTGGACTGGAACATGGCGAAGACATTCAAAAGCTGGCAATGGAGTTGGTGTCGCGCCTACGCTTGGAGCGATGGCAATTGTGGCTATCATCTTCCCATCATGGCGGGGACAAAGAAAGTCGCATCTTGAAGCTGGTGCCGTGTAACATGCGAAGGTGGTATTGAAGGCGAGAGATCAGATTGAGGCTGTCGAATACGCGTACCAGGTACTAGGAAGGAGACTCCAGCCATATCCTCCCCAACAAGGATTTGCAGCAGAGTTGAGCGATATACATGCGAGAGCCATTCCGATTGAATAAGACAGTGGACCGACATTAGACTTCGGGGTGTCGAAAATGGGTACAGGTTGCTCTGTGAGGATTATCGGTGATTTTGATACAATGTTAGCATGATGTGTCTTCGTACGAGGCTACATGAGTAGAACGGCCTGGCCAGTTTCCAAGATCAAGTTTTAAGTCTGCTGACGCCCAAGTTCCGTCTTCGTCAAAATATCGTTGACTACCTTTGCGCCGGTGAACCCGTATGTATAGAACCATGGCCGAGTGGACGCAAGGACCATATTGATCCTGCTTGTAGTGAAGTAGAGGCGGGGCACCTCAAAGACTTCGAAAGTTTTGTTGTTGTCTCCACTTTGCTCGCAGCGACATTTCTGTTTGTATCCATGCTATCAAGGCGGCGTCAGAGTTGCGGTTTCGAAGGTGGTAGTGGCTATGTTGTGGACGCTGTCGTGTTGAAAAGCTGCGAGGTCTGACATCATCGACCGAAGACCTATTTGCTGCTTCCCGTTACAATATTTGCATACTGCACACCACCTTTTTACCTCCTGTGACAATGTGGCTGGTACGCGCAAGCACACGTGAAGTTGGAATACATTCTAACAGTCCTACAAAGTCCGCGCCGTTCAAATACATACTGCAACTACGAGGCTCATTTCCCAACGTTTACATCTTGCACTTGGTGGACAAGTCTGTTAATCCAGGGCTGTACGTGAATAAGCCAATATCGTATCCAGAAATCACTGATCCAGAATCTTTCGAAACCATGTTCCAAGCGATGCTCTTTTCTCTAGCTGCGAAGTCGTCCGCGCAATTCCGCAAAGGCTTCTGTACAGAAGTATTCGGTAACACCTCTTCCAACACCGCAACATTCCGGACATAAGCCGTGCCGCGAGATGATAAGGGCTGCGAGGCGACTATCGCGCGCTAGAACCACGCGGCGAAGCATGGTTGTGAGCCTTGCGCAAAGTAGCCGATCCTACTTCACGAGGCGCAGTTCTCGAGGCGAAGCAATCAAGCTGCTGCTCCATCAACATGCACTGGAACATGCATGTTCGTCTTCACAGACATCAAATCAGATCCCCCTCTCCTTTCGCATAAAATTGCGGAAATAGCCATCTCTTTACAACAAACAGCAGGACGTTGCTCGTGGTGATCGAAGTGGTCGAGTTCAGCTAGCGGGGCTGTGTTTGGAACAAACTTGCGACAAGCACCTCGTCTCAAGGGGCGCGGCACGGAAACCAAACGCGCAGACCCAACGAGAGACCTTGCTGCCTCGTTTCCCGGGAACACTGTTTGCTGACTGGATCCCGGGCTTGGGCCACGTTGTGACTCTTGATCGGCAGCTGGCCTGAGCCGCATGAAGACGCGTCGGGTTTCAAAGTTCATGCGAGCATGAGATGCATCGCACATACAGTTTGCAAATGAGTTGCAATTGTAGTGTCGCAAAGGCGGTGGTTGGACAGTAGACTCGAGACCAATGAAGAGGCCGACATCATGGCCTATCGAAGGTGATGTCGTACAACGACTGCGAGCATGACGGAATGAAGCACGGACTTTGTGGCGGACTTCACGCCGCCCTGCGCCCCTGCCCATGAGGCCACCACCTTGGCGTGGAGAAATGAGTGTCGCTCCTGACGGCACATTTATATCTCGGTCGCCGTGGGCCGCAGGTCGGCATAAATCGACTACGCCTCCCATTCAATGCTTGGTTCACCTTGCTAATTCAAACATATATCTCTTGTTTCGTTTGCTTCATCTACATCGGACGTTTGGTAACCTCACCATCCGGGCTTTGCTTCAATATAAACCACTCGAACACACACTTTTTTATTTGGTAAACCTCGCAAACATGTTTGGCCCTCCACCAATCTCGCCATACGGCCTTCCAACCACCACACGCGCAAACCGCCAAATGCTCGCATACCTCGAAACCACACTGCCCGCCTCGCGCGATCAAAGCCCCACACCCAACTCAGCACTATCCTCAGATCCCTCCTATTCAGAAAAATCAGCACATTACTCGGACAAAACCTCACCACACCCCCTCATCAACACACGGCACCGAAACCGCGACTCCCTCATCTTCATCAACGCGACAGTACCACTCAGCCCAACATCGTCATCTAGCTCTCACACCCGAGAAAACCCATACGCTGGCCTAGCACCCAAGAAGCGCAATGCTTTTGGTCGGTTGTTTTGCTGCTTTGGACGGCAGGAGCGTGCGCGGAGGCGCGTTGTGAGGGATACTGAGTTTGAGAAGATTGGTGAGGTCGGGCATTGGACTGAGTACTGAGGAAGGAGGTTTTGGATGTTGTGCGGATGTTGTTGGTACCGGGAGCGATGACGTTGGACGGTACAGCGCTGAATGGTGCTGTGAAACGGTGACAGCTCGGATGGTTCCCACCCACACGGATACTCCCACGCCGAGCGAGAAAAAGGGGTGCGAGGGAGACATTGCGTCGCATTGTCGCGGACTTGTTTTCTTTTGTACTTGCTGTTGTTACTTTCTCGTTACATACTTTTAGACGTTTGTTCCACATCTGGCAGCGAGCAGCTGTTGCGTAGACTTGTTTCTTATGTCGCATTAGCGTAGGCGTCACTCTTGCAACTGAAGTTTTTTCGGTCGTCCATAACGATGATCAGGCAAAACGTCTAGATATAGCGAATGATGATTCTTGTTGTCGTACTCGAAGCCCTTGCGAATCGCACTTCCTTCAACCCGTGATCCCCTTCTTGGTGACGGTGCCAACTCTTAGAGAAGCAGAATTTCGGTAGGCCCCAAAGGTCTGCTTTCGCTTCGAGGGATGATGGATCTATTCAATTCTGGAGTGTACCAAGCGAGGCCGATCCTGTGGAAGGCGTCTAAATGGCCGTGATTCTCGAAAGGATTGTCGCATTTGCGTATAATCAGCACATAATACCGCATAATGTAGCCGATACCGCCGTTCCAGGCCTCTTCGCGACCACACTGGTGTGCAAAGCGTATACAGTATCGGGGAACAGCGTATAGATTGAGTCGCGATCCGTAGTCTGTGTGAAGTGGCAGAGGACCCAAACCTCGGTAGAGTGTATAAGGCGCCTAGCGTACAGGTTGACAGCGGTGTTGACCTTGAGGAACGAGTTAATCTGATCTTTCTCTGTGCCAAACATAGTGCCGATGTTGATCGTGTTCTGGGTGATAGCGAGGTCGGACGGCTGAGGTGGCGGACGAGGAACGTCGACGAAGGAATTGGCGATTTGGATAGCAGGAATCTGAGTGACGACGGAACTGACAGCCCATAAAGGGCGCATATGGTGTTGGCTGCCTCTAGAGGACACAATGCTGAGGTTCACGAGCGAGTTATCGTTAGAGATAGGTTAGAATGCTTCGACAGATGATTCTTGCTCTTGATATTACGTCTTGTATCAGCGCCCAAAAGATCTGGTTACATTGAATCAATGTTTGCCTGTTTACGCTCTGCCTCATCGAGAACACGAGCTACGTCCGTGAAGCCCTCCTTTTCTGCCCAGTAACGTGGCGTTCGACCTTTGCTGTCCAACTTCAGGGGATCGGCGCCCATCTTCAACAAGTACTCAACAACGTCCTTCTTGCCAAACTCTGCAGCTCGATGAAGTGGTGTTCCAAGGCCAAATGGCTTGCGCTCGATATATGTCTTAAGCTTCGTTTCGTACTTGATCTCGTTGATTGATACACCTTTCTCTACAATCTTGCAGACCACCTCTAGAGCGTCAGATGTATCCCTTAGAACAGCATAATGGAGGAGTTGTCCACAGAGTGGGTTTGCTCCTCGTTCGAAAAGAGCGTCGATAGTTTCGAGAGGAGCAGCAAGCATGGCGTATGATGTAGGTGTAAAATCCCAATCGCAGCGGCTGTTCGGATTGGCACCATGGTCAAGCAACCACATAACCATCTCCTTATCAGAGGTACACAGAGGGATACTGAATGTGTAAGTAAAGGATGAGACCATTAGAGATTGGCAATACTACCTCAACACGGGGGGCTCATCTCGGCTCATTGGCTGGTTGATATCCCATCCACGTTGAAGGAATAATTCCAGTACCTTGAACGCTCGACTACGCACAGCAACCTCAACTGGAAGATCGCCATTATTCGCAACGTTCTCATCCAACAGGAACTGAACCATTTCTATGTTTTGTTGCCGAATCGCCTCAGCTAATGAACGATATAGCCATGCTGGATGCGGTTGCTCAACAAATGCCGCCTCAGGGTTGTGGAGAAGCTGCCAGGCCTGTTCTTTAAGAGTATCAAGGTCACCGTCACAGGCAGCGCGATAGCAGATATCTACTTGTTCAGGCCTTGGCCTTGCATAATAGGGAGGTTCGGGTCCAAGGGACGGGGAAAGCTGAGGAGATTGCATTTTACAAAATTGAAGAAATATTATTATGGCGCGAGGAAGGCCAGAGCTGCCCCCTCACCCTATGAGCAGGAGAAAAGCGGGGTAATGTTCTTTGCCGCAGCACAACCAATGATCTATAGATGGCTAAGATCTAAGATTAAACGTTACATCCGGAGATGCTCAACGTCGTGATCCATTAATCATGCACTCGACCATCTCACGCGAGACACAAGCGCTGTCTTAGGTATACATCATAGCCTGATACCCAACACCCAAGTCCACGCTGTACCCCACCACACTATTTCCCCTTATCCTCCCTCAAGCTCACGATCTGATTCAGCACAATCCTCTCCTCGCTACTCTCAATATCCACACAAAAATACGCCGTCCTCAGCGCCTGAAACCGCACCAACTTATCCGAGCTCCCACTCGGATTCAACTCATTCTCCGTGATCAAATCCCGCAATCCCCTCTCAATCACCGCCTTGTCGTACGTAATCTCAGAATCCGGCCTCAAGTCATCTGCCCAGCCACCATTCTTCCAGTCCAGCGTGTTCGGCGACGCGGTCTTAAATAGCGTGTTGTATAAGCGTGCTGTGACGGGTATGGCGGTCGCGACGTCGACCCATTGGATGTAGGCTTTTGGTTTCTCGGAGCTGGGGACTTTGACGGCGCGGATTTGAGTGACTGTGCCTGTGGAATCTGTGGAGAAGGAGGTCGCGCGTATGGCGAAGGGGACGTTGTATAATCCGACAGCCTTATCTGGCGCGAGACGGAAGTAGTCCTCGCTATCCACTTCTCTCCAGTCGCTGCGGTCGATGTACACTGCGCTGCCGACCTTGACTTTGCGCTCACCGGGTATGGTGCCCTTGGGGTCGTACGGGACTGTCATATCTTGCTCGTCGTCTGCGGCGAAGTCTTCGATGACGACTTTGATGGGGTCCAGGACAAGCATCTGGCGGGGCACGGTGCGCTCTAGGTGCTTGCGGATCGAGGCTTCGAAGCGCGGAGGCTCGATTTCGGTGGTGGAGTCTGTGACGCCGAGCTCGGAGACAAAGTTGAGCATGGCTTGCGCTGGGATGCCGCGGCGGCGCAGGGCAACCATGGTGTAGAGGCGTGGGTCGTCCCAGCCGCGTACTGCGGGCGGAATCTTGCGTGTCTCGCCGCTTGCAGTCTCAACGGTCGTGCCTTCGACGAGCTGGAGGATTCGTCGCTTTGAGAGGATCGTGCCGCCGACACTCAGGCGCCCGAACTCGCGCTGCATAGGGCCCTTCTCCTCCGACTTCGGGGCCTTCATGTCCAGCTTCTCGAGCAGCCAGTCGTACGAGACGCGCGACTGGCGGAATTCGACTGTGCATAGCGAATGCGTCACGCCCTCCAGCGCGTCGACGATGCAGTGTGTGAAGTCGTAGGTGGGGTAGATCCGCCACTTGTCGCCGGTGCGGTGGTGGTGGTTCTCCTTGACGACGCGGTAGGCGGGCAGGTCCCACATCTGCGGGTTGCCCTCGTTGGGGTCGGACAGCTTCTGCTTCATGCGCAGGAAAGCCTCGCCTGCTTGGTATTTGCCGTCGCGCATCGCTCGAAACTCGGTGATGGACTCTTCGATTGGTCGCGTGCGGTGGTCACAGGCGTAGCGCTTGCCACGGTTGTCTGGGCCGCCGCGCTGCATGTTGATTTCCTCGCCTGTGAGGCCTTAGTTGTATGTTCATGTGCAATAGTGAGGTATTACATACGCGAACAATGGCACACGTAGGCGCAGTCCTTGGTGACCAGCTCCTCTGCCAGCTCGTACAGCTTGTCGAAGCAGTCGCTGCTGTACGTCACCTTGGACGGCTCGAAGCCGAGCCACTTGATGATGTCCAGAATAGCCGTGAAGTACTTCTCCTCCTCCTTCTCCGGATTTGTGTCATCATATCGGAGGTTGCAGGCGCCGTTGTGATGCTTTGCGAAGCCAAAGTCGACCGCAATCGCCTTGCAGTGCCCAATGTGCAGATAACCGTTGGGTTCGGGCGGGAAGCGCGTTTGGACGTCTTTGACTGGTTTTTCTTCATATACGCGCTTCAACCAGCCCTCAGAGAAGACACTTGTCGGCTCTTTGGTAGCTGCTGGTTTCGCTTGCTCTTTTGGACGCAGAGCATATGCAGCTTTCTTCGCTTTAGCTGCGGCCTTTTTGGCCTCTTTTTCCAGGGCGCGCTTGGAAGGCCCCTTGTCTTCAGCTGGTCCTGCTGCGTCGGCCATTGTAGTGTTTAACGAGGGCTGAAGGTAGACGAAGTTGAAAGTTGAGCGCGTGGGCGTGGGGCAGTGTTTGGAGGGGTGTTGACTCAAACGCGCTAAAAGTCACCAGCCACACATGCGCCACAACACCAGGAATGCGAGACGCGGATCATTTTCTTCCGCCCAAACATATAGAGTTTTTATTGTGTCACCCTTCAGAACACACTGAACGCAAAAGTGGTTGATTCAAAAATGACGGACAGCTTCGCTCAAACGCGCGACGCGGACATTTTCATTCCGCCCATCCCACACCTCGCTCGCTTCATCTGAGCTCCCAATCCGCTACGAAGATGCTCGTATCCACTGTATCAACCTTCAGGAGAGAGACACTCAGCCCTAAACTTGATGGCTCAACACATTTGAACACCATCATGAACGAGCTAGACGCGGATCAACTTCATCCGCCACTCTCATGTCTCAATCGCTTCTTCTGCGCATCGGCTCCGCTACACAGGTGCTCTGTCAACCTTCAGGCCACACTGAACGCCAAGGTCGATTTTTCTCAACTCACGAGCACCTATGTAGGTGATCACCTTGCGCGATGCGTGTGATAGCAGTTTGATGGACTGAGAGGAGAAAGTGGGGGAACTGAGTGATAGATTGTGAGGCTACTGAGGCTCTGAGGGAAGCGCAGAATGACGCTAGTCCAACTTGAGTGGAGCTAAGCCCTCACTGGCTTGGCACCTGCGAACACATTTACAGCGCGCGGAGGAGCCTTGCGGCAGGACCACGGTGCTCATATTTCAGTCTGTCGAACTTCAGGACACACTGAACGCTTGTGGTGATGACTCAAACAATGCGAGCGCCCTCCTAGCGATCAGTGTGTCCTGAAGTCCGACAGACTAAATATGATGCGAAGGTAACCTTACATGCAATGACAGTGTGAAGAGGCTCGTATCTATTGTGTCGACCTTCAGGACACACTCAACCCCGAAGTCACCCTCAGTCCCCAACCCTCGCCCTCCACCCTCCACGCGCCATCCCCAGCGTCTCCATACCCAACGCCATCCCCAGACTCTCCTCCCTCCTCCCCCCATACTCCCGCCCCACACTCCCGCCCCAAACACCGCCGTACATCCAGTCTTCTCGGCCGCCTCCGTGCCCTCGCTCGCCGTCGGTATAGTGAAATGTGTGCCCGTCTTCTTTGGTCTATCTCTCCTATACAGCAGAGAGGACATGGCATGATACTCCTGTCGTGCTTTCGCCATTGGAAACGTCTCGCGATTATGTATCAAGCGGCCTGGTACGTAGCCGTATGCTAACCATTCATACGGCGATCTAGGTAGCTTCATCGTAAGAGAGTCTTTGAGTTCGCGCGCGCAGATCTAGATGCTGATGTGGGGCACGCATGAAAGCATGTCCTCCGCCAGTATGGGATCCAGATCCGGAGACTCGCTGCGCTCGATTCAAATCGGTATGCGCTCAGTCTCATCGGTACCCGGAACAACCCACCCCGAAACGAAGGTCCTACATGAAAGTGTAGCGACGGTGATGGTGGGGCGTGTCTTCAAGGAGAAATTAGTGCGGTTGTTGGTGCGCGCATGATATTAGTGACCAGGTGTTGATGAAGGTGGTAGTTGTGATTGAGCAGGGCGTAGAGATTCTGTGTCGAGAGGTGGAACCAGGAGAAGAGTGCGGAAGTGAGAATGTCGGCATTGGTGGCTTCTTTCATGGAGGGGAGTATGGGTGTGTGTAAATACGGGGGCACAGATTGGCGTGGTTGTTGGGCTTGCGCTGGGAGGTTGAAGGGCGCTTTTGCGCGTTGGTACTTGTACTTGAAGAGGGAAGGGTGGCGATGCGTACATGTACATGGTACCTAGGTAATGAAGTGTGGTTGGTGAGATGGTTAGATGGTGACAAGTGAACCATACTGGTGTGAAGACGCTGACGTTGAGCTTGTCGTTACCAGGCATTCTGAAATTCTGGTCGTGGTGATGCGAGCTGATGGACAGCGTGCCGGGACGTTGTGGGTAGTTGGTGGAGTTTGAGTCGGTATCGGTACCAAAGAAGCGATGAGGGGGGGTGGTCATTCGCATCTAACAGCTATCGTTAACGTTCTTGTCTCACGCATCAGCGAAATTCGTTTGGTATTCTGCCCACATAGTGTTCGCTGAGAGGACCAGGACACTCAGTATCCTGGGTAGGCTCCCCGAGAATTCGTGATCGATCATCTCCATCAAGCTCTACCAGCAACACTAGGAGTATGCTGAAAGTAGAGCCTGGCTATCCTCGATGTGTTATGTGTAGTTTCTTACCTTACCAAAATGTTGTTGAAGATAGACAGGCTACTAGTTCGCTATACAGACTTTGTTCTTTGGTTGGTGAACTTTGCTGGTCTTGTCAGTCACGAAGTCTTGCGGCATTCGGTGCTTGGTACTACGAACACAGCCTTCGTGAGCAGCTCATCTGTACTGACCACCTCTGAGCATCACGAGATCCTATTGACTATTCAACGCACCTCATCATCAGCTTTACATACTCTGCGCTGTACCTCCTCGCGACAGTATCAACCATCGCCCATCAACTCGTCATCCAAATCCTCGCCCGCG
>Ga0265797_10008609_pt1 | contig 13527 bp, 10 predicted proteins | sample P2T30metagenome_FD_192433 | JGI IMG/M metagenome (GOLD analysis project Ga0265797, IMG submission 192433) | Plant litter microbial communities from East Loma Ridge, Irvine, California - P2 T30 | ecosystem: Environmental > Terrestrial > Plant litter > Unclassified | place: USA: California... | reverse complement strand
CAGCGCGTAGGCATAGCCGTACTGGCCCTTGCTGGCCGGGCGGGCGGCGAGCGTGTCGACGATGAAGCGCTCGGCCAGGTCGTTGACGGCCATGGTCGACATGCCGATCAGGTCGAGCTTGTCCAGCTGGCCGAACACCATCGCCAGCAGCTTGCCGGATTCCGCCATCAGCGCGATTTCCTCGGGGCGCTTGGTCATGGCTAGGCCACCCGGATGGTTTGCGCGACCACCCCGGCCGCGCGTAGTTCGCGGGCGACGATCTCGTTGAAGCTCATGGTCGGGCTCATTTCGCACAGCATGCCGATCTTCAGCCAGAACGCCGCCTGGGCGTTGATCGATCGTACCGAGACCGTGCTGGCCTTGCGCAGCTGGTCGTGCAATTCGTCGTCGATGTTGACGATACCCATAATACGCTCCGTATATTGATAATATACGAATCATATATTCGCGGTGCGAACAATGCAAGCGTTGGTGTAGCGCTATCTGGTTTGATCAATCGTGGAAACTGACGCTGGCGCTGCCGTGGCGGTTGATGGTGCGCCGTTCCGGGTTGCCATATACCGTGGCGTCGCCGCTGCCCGACAGGGTCACGCCGACTTCGCGGCTGGCGTACAGCGCGCTCGAACCCGAGCCGGTATGCGACAGGGTGACTTCCTCGGCGCGCAAGTGGCGCGCATCGAGCTCGCCCGAACCTTGCAGCTCGGCGCGCAGCGCGCGGGTGGCGCCGACCAGGGTCAGGTTGCCGGAGCCGACGCATTCGGCGGTGACGCGCTCGCTGCTGCCGCCGGTGAGTTCGAGGTCGCCGCTGCCGTGCAGGGCGACCGTGTTCTCGCGGTAGCGGCCATTGAAGCGCAGGGTGCCGCTGCCGCCCAGCGACAGATCGAGGCGCTCGCCGGAGAAGCCGCTGGCAGTGGCGTCGCCGCTGCCGTTGACATGCAGGGTATCCAGCTGCGGCAGCGTCAGCGTGACTTCGATCGGCTGGCGGTGGCGCAGCAGCAGGCCGCGCGGCCCGATGTGCAGGGTGGCGCCGTCGACCGAGGTGTCGATATTGGCCAGCAGGCGCTGTTCGCCGCGCACTTCGAGGGCGGCTTCCGGGCCCTGGCGCAGGGTCAGGTTGATCGGACCGCTCAGCTCGACGGCGCTGACGTGGGCGGCCAGCGGCCGCTTGTCGGTGGCCAGCAGGCGGTTGCCCGGGCTGGAGGGGCCGTTGCTGCCCTGGGCGCGCAGCACGGTATAGGTGGCGCCGATCAGGCCGAAGGCGATCAGGAGCAGGACGAAGCCGGTTTTCAGCAATGCGCGCATGGGGGGCTCAGTGTCCTGCGAGCAGGGAACGATTCATCTGGAAGTAGCGCTTCAAGCCGACCAGGGTGAAGCGGGTGACCACCAGCGAGACCAGGCACAGGAGAATGCCGCCGAGGACCATCGCCAGGCCGATCGCCGTCTGGGTGGTGCGCGATTCGACATCCATGTCGGTGCTGATGCGCAGCGAACCGTCGGTGACCGCTTCGGCGCCGCGCAGCACGCGCGATTGTGCACGCCTGTTTGCACCCCGGTCTGCACGTTCGTCCGCGCTGTCATCGGCCGGCTCCGTGTGTTCGCCATCGGCCGGGCGGTCGCGCGTGATCTGGATGTCGCCGGCGCCGATCGTGATGCGGGTCTGGCGCTCGCCGCGGCTGTCGGGGTCGATGGCGACGAAACGCGACGGCCAGTCGAGCACCAGTTCGTCGGTGCCGGCCAGCCCGCTGGCGGTGGTGAGGACGCCGCCCAGGTAAAACGCCAGCGCACACACGTACAGCGAGAACAGCAGGGCGGAATACACGATCGCCGGCACGATCATGAACAGGTTGAAGATCGCCAGGCCAACCGCCGACACCATCATGCGCGGCAGGTTGGCCGGGGCCTTCTTTTGCGGGGCGGCGCCGGGCTTGTCGGCGGCAGCGCCGGCGGACAGGGCGCTCAGGTGAGAACTGGCGCGTAGCGTCATCGCGATCTTTTTTGGATCGTCCAGTTCGCGCGCCACGTCTTCTTCGCCGCGGCCGAGATTGGCGGCATCGACGAAGCGCTGCTCGTAATAGGCCAGGGTCCTGGCCTGGACCTCGGGCGCCAGGCCCAGCATGGCACGCTTGAGGGCGTCGAGGTATTCCAGTTTTCCCATGGAGTTTTGTGTTGCAGGTTTCGATGCTGCCAGACTACGTCGTGGCGGCGCCGGGCGCCAGCGCCGTGCGACAGGCTGCAGGAATCGCGGCGCAGGCCGCTGCGGGCGCCGATAAACCCGGCGTGGATACGTGCTGAATCAAACCGCGGTCCCGTCCAGCGCGCGCGCCGCCGCCAGGCCGCTGCGCACCGCCGATTCCAGCGTGGCCGGGTAGTCGCAGGCGGTGTAGTCGCCGGCCAGCAGCAGTCCCGCCAGGCCGCTGGCGTTGCCTGGCCGCGCCAGCCCCGGGGTGCAGCTGAAGGTGGCGCGCTTTTCCGTGATCACCTGGTGCCAGGCCGGCTGCGCCAGGGGCGGCATGCCGAAGGCATCCGCCAGCTGCGCCGCGACCTGGGCCGCCAGCTGGCCGCGTTCGAGGTCGGCGGCGGCCGAGGCGCCGCTGATCACCACTGCCAGCAGGCCGTCCTGGGCCGTCCCGCTGCCACCGCTGCCGGTGCCGCCGCTGTTACCGGTCGGTGGTCCGCCGTCAAGCTGGCCGCGGTCGAACACGAACTGGCCCCAGCGGCCGTGTTCCGGCTCGTCCAGCAGCGCGCAGAAGGGCAGCGGCAGGCGCAGCGCCGGCGCGTACTGCAGGTAGACCGTGGAAATCGGTTCGTAGGCAAAGGCATCCAGCTGGGCCGCCAGCGCCTCGGTGCCCGGCAGCGCGCGCAGCAGGCCGGCCGCCTGCCAGGGGGCGGTGGCCAGCACCACGCCATCGTATTTGACGCAGCCGGCATTCGTGCTCACGCGCCATTGGGCGCCGTCCTGGCCGAGGGACTCGACGCGGGCGCCGGTCTGCACCCGGCCGCCATGGCGCTCGATATGGGTGCGCGCCGCTTCCGGGAACAATTGGTCGAGCAGCAGGCGCGGCAGCAGCATGTCGGATGCCGCCCGCCTGGCGCCCAGGCTGTCGCGCAGCACGGCCAGGAACACCTGCGCCGAGGCGTGTTCCGGGGCGGTGTTCAGCGCCGCCAGGCACAGCGGACGCCACATCAGGCGGATCAGGTCCGGGGTCTGGTCGAAGCGTTCCAGCAGTTCGGCCACGCTGCAATCGTGGTGCAGCTGCCAGCCCATCCAGCGCGCCGTCGTCGAAAAGCGCGCCAGCGCCAGCTTGTCGGCACCGGCCAGCCCCTTGGCGCGCAGCAGCGCGGCCAGCATGTGCAGCGGCGCCGGCAGCGGCGGGGCGACGAAATCCATCAGGCCCTGGCCGGGCGGATAGCGCATCTGCAGGGGCAGGCGCAGCAGGGCGTCGCGCGGCCGGATCCCGACCCGGCGCAGCAGGCCCAGGGTCTGGTCGTAGGCGCCGAGCATGATGTGCTGGCCGTTGTCGAGCTGGCGGCCCTGCGCTTCGACGGCGCGGGCGCGGCCGCCGAGGGTGCGCGCCGCTTCGTACAGCGTGACCGCATGGCCGGCATCGGCCAGGGCCACGGCCGCGGCGCAGCCGGCCCAGCCGCCGCCCACAACGGCGACCGCGCGTGGCTGCGCAGGCTTCTTAATTGCGGACATAGGTTTTCCACGCCAGCCACAGCTTGCGCAGCGGCGTCAGCGAGATCCGCTGGCTGAGGACGTGGAAGGCGTCGCGCTCGATCTCGTCGAGCAGCGTGCGGTAGATCGCCGCCATCATCAGGCCGGGACGCTGGGCGCGCCGGTCCTGCTTCGGCAGCAGCGCCATCGCTTCGTCGTAGCAGGCGCGCGCGCGCTCGGTCTGGAACTTCATCAGCGCTTCGAACTTCTCGCTGTGGCGCGCGTTGAGCAGGTCGGCGGCGGTGACGCCATGCTGCTGCAGCTCGTTGACCGGCAGGTAGATGCGGCCCTTGCGTGCGTCTTCGCCGACGTCGCGGATGATGTTGGTCAGCTGGAAGGCCAGCCCCAGTTTTTCCGCATACTCCAGGGTCCTGGGATCGGTCACGCCGAAGATGCTGGCCGACAGGATGCCGACCACGCCGGCCACGTGCCAGCAATATTTGCGCAGGCCCGGGTAGTCGAGGTAGCGCGACTGGTCGAGGTCCATCTCCATGCCGTCGATGATGGCCTGCAGGTGCGCTTCCTTGAGGTCATACACCGACAAGTGCGGCCGCAGCGCCAGCATCACCGGGTGGGTCGGCGTGCCTTCGGGCGCGTACATGGCGGCGACTTCGCTGCGCCACCAGGCCAGCTTGATGCGTGCCAGCGAACCGTCGGCGGTGTCGTCGACCGTGTCGTCGACTTCCCGGCAGAACGCATACAGCGCCGTGATCGCGCGCCGGCGCTCGGGCGGCAGGAACAGGAAGCTGTAATAAAAGCTGGAGCCGCTTTGGACGGTCTTTTGTTGGCAGTATTCGTCGGGAGACATATCAAGGTGCAAAGTTCTGGAGCAAGTCCGCTATTCTATCTCTGATAAGCCTCCAGATGAGGCCATTGCGGCGGATTTACATCCGCATCACATTCTGAGTGCGCGCCAGCCGATGGCGAACCAGTCCGTGCGCCCCAGCTTGGGACGACGCGCGAACACGTCGTAGTCGACCCGCTCGATCGCTTCCAGGATGCGCAAGCCGCCTTGCACCACCATGCGCAGCTCCCAGCCGATGCGGCCGGGCAGGCGGGTGGCGAGCGGGGCGCCCGACAGCATCAGGGCGCGCGCCCGTTCCACCTCGAAGCGCATCAGCGCGCGCCAGGCCTCGCCCCGGCGGCCGTTGCGGATGTCGTCCTCGCTGACGCCGAAGCGCTGCACATCTTCCAGCGGCAGGTAGATGCGGCCCTTGTCGATGTCGATCGCCACGTCCTGCCAGAAGTTGATCAGCTGAAGGGCGCTGCAGACGGCATCCGACTGGCGCAGGCTGAGCGCATCGTCGACGCCGTACAGGGCCAGCATCAGGCGCCCCACCGGGTCGGCCGAGCGGCGGCAATAGTCGAGCAGGGCGGGGTAGTCGGCGTAGCGGGTGGTGGTGACGTCCTGGCGGAAGGCGCTCAGCAGGTTGCGCAGGGGCTGCAGGTCGAGGCGGTAGGCGGCGATGACGCCCGCCAGGCGCGCGAACATCGCGTCGTGCTGCGGCTCTTCGGCGGCGATGCCATCCAGCGCGGCGTCATAGGCCGCCAGCGCCGCCAGGCGCTGTTCGGGAACGGCATCGCCCTCGTCGGCGATGTCGTCGGCGCTGCGTGCGAAGGCATAAATCGCTTCGACCGCCGGGCGCAGGCGGCGCGGCAGCAGGATCGAGGCGACGGGGAAGTTTTCGTAATGATCGACGGCCATCTTTGTAAAGTCGTTTGCCGGTTGTGTTTGCATGATTATAATTGCTCGGATTAAAAAATTAGAAATGCCCGGCGATGCTGCCCGGGCCACCGAGGAAGACACTGTGCCCGTTCGCGAATTTCGCTTGTCCCACTTTCCCCTGCCGCTTTCCCTGCTGCTGCCGTTGATGTTCTCCGCCCTGCTGTCCGCCTGTTCGAAGCCGGCGCCCCCGCCCTCTGATGTGCGCCCGGTGCGCGCCATCACCCTGGCCGCCGCGGCCGCCGGCAGCAGTGCCGAGTTTTCCGGCGACGTGCGCCCGCGCTTCGAATCGCGCCTCGGCTTTCGGGTCGGCGGCAAGATCAGCGCGCGCAAGGTCGACGTCGGCACCCTCGTCCATCGCGGCACGCTGTTGATGCAGCTCGATCCGCAAGACTTGCGCCTCGGCCAGGCCCAGGCCCAGGCGTCCCTGCGCGCGGCCGAGACCAGCTCCGAGCTGGCCCAGGCGGAGCTCAAGCGCTACCAGGGCTTGCGCGCCCAGAATTTCGTCAGCCAGGCGGTGCTTGACGAAAAAGTGGCAGCGGCGCGTTCCAGCCAGGCCACGGTGGAATCGAACCGCGCCGCGCTGCGCGAACAAAGCAACCAGGCCGGCTATGCCAGTCTGGTGTCGGATACCGACGGCGTGGTCACGGCGATCGACGCCGAAGTCGGCCAGGTGGTGGCCGCCGGCACCCCGGTGGTGCGGGTCGCGCGTACCGACGAGAAGGAGGTCGTGATCGGGGTGCCGGAAGACCAGGTCGGCGCGCTGCGTAAAGTGAGCGTGATCAGGGTCAGGCTATGGGCCGATCCGAACGCCAGCATCGACGGCCGCATCCGCGAGGTGTCGCCGATGGCGGATCCCGCCACGCGCACCTATACGGTCAAGGTGGCGGTGCCGGCGCGCGAGGACGTGCGCCTGGGGATGACGGCCGTGGTGCAGCTGGTGCACCGCGCCGAGGGCGCCGATGCGGCCCGGCTGCGCGTGCCGACGTCGGCACTGCACCAGGACAAGGGCGTGACCTCGGTCTGGGTGGTGGAAAACGGCGCGGTGCGCCTGGTGCCGGTGCAGGTGGGCGGCGTGGCCGGCAACGACGTGGTGCTGGCCGGCGGCGTGCAGGCCGGCCAGGTGGTGGTGACGGCCGGTGTCAACCTGCTCAAGAACGGACAGAAGGTGAGGATACTCACCGCCGACGTGGCGCGCCGCGGCGATGCCGAGGCGGAAGCGGCAGGCAAGGCGGACGAGGGGGCGGGTGCAGCTGCGGGGACGGCAGTGCCGGCGTCCGGCGCTGCCGCCGGAGGCGGGCAGGCTGCGACAACAGCCGGGAATGCGAAGGCCGTGACGGCCGATGCCGTGACGCCCGCGGTGCCTCCGGCAGGGGCTCAGGCCGTGACGCCCGCAGTGGCGCCGACGCTGGCGCCTGTAGCAGGTGCGGCGGTGGCCGGCGCTGCGATGGCCGGAACGGCGGCTCTCACCAAGGCGCCGCCGTCGAGCGAAGCCGGCAAGACGGCCGGTCAGCAGAGCGGTGTGCAGGCCACTGAGCAGGCCACCAAGCAGGCCACTAAGCAGGCCACCAAGCAGGCCGGCAAGGAAGAGGCCAGCCCCGCCGCCAGGCCGGCCAAGCGCACTGCCAGGAAAGAGACCAAGAAGCCGTCGCGCAAAGAGACCAAAAAGAAGTCCGGCGAACGCGCCGCCAAGACCGACCGCCACGCCAGGGGCCACACCGCCGGACGCAGCGACAAGACGTCCGCCAAAGCCGCCGACAAGCATGGCCGCAAGCACGCCGCCGCCCATGCCGGAGCCGCGCAATGAGGGGGTTCAATCTGTCGCGCTGGGCGTTGGAACACATCCCGCTCACGCGCTACCTGATCGCCATGCTGCTGATCGGCGGCATCCTCAGCTACAACGTGCTGGGCCAGGACGAAGATCCGCCGTTCACCTTCCGCGTGATGGTGCTGACCGCTTACTGGCCGGGCGCCACCGCGGTGCAGATGGCGCAGCAGGTCACCGATAAACTGGAGCGCAAGCTGCAGGAAACGCCGTCGATCGACAAGATCTCCAGCTTTTCCAAGCCGGGCGAGACCACCATCATCCTCGAACTGAAGGAATCGACCGCGCCGAAGGACGTGCCGCCGACCTGGTACCAGGTGCGCAAGAAGGTCGGCGACATCGTCGCCACGCTGCCGGCCGGCGTGATCGGCCCGTATTTCAACGATGAATTCGGCGATACCTACGGCTCCATCTTCGCCCTGTCCGGCGACGGTTTCAGCTACGCCGAGATGCGCGACTACGCCGACTTCGTGCGCCAGCAGTTGCTGGCGGTGCCGCTGGTGGCCAAGGTCGAGCAGTTCGGGGTGCAGGAAGAGAAGGTGAACATCCTGTTCTCGCAGCAGAAGTTCGCCCAGCTCGGGGTGCCGATGGACGCCATCGTCAACCAGATCGCGACCCAGAACGGGATCGAAGCCTCGGGCGTGCTCGTGACGCCGGGCGAGAACCTGCAGGTGCGCGTGAGCGGCGGCCTGAAGACGACCAGGGACCTGGAAGACCTGAGTTTGCGCGTGGGCGGCACCACCTTCCGCCTGGGGGATTTTGCCAGCGTCCAGCGTGCCTACCAGGACCCGCCGCACGACAAGATGCGCTTCAACGGCAAGGAGGTGATCGGCCTGGGCGTGTCGATGGAAAAAGGCGGCAACATCATCCGGCTCGGCGAGGGACTGGAAGCGACGGTGGCGCGCATCCGCGCCCAGCTGCCGGTCGGGATCGAGCTGGATCGGGTGTCGAACCAGCCGGCCGCGGTGACCGCTTCGGTGAGTGAATTCATGCACACGCTGGTGGAAGCGGTGGCGATCGTGCTGATCGTCTCCTTCGTGGCGCTGGGCCTGCACAGCAAGCCGAAGCTGCGCCTGGACGTGCGTCCCGGCCTGGTGGTGGCGCTGACCATTCCGCTGGTGCTGGCGATCACCTTCATGTTCATGCGCATCTTCGACATCTCGCTGCACAAGGTGTCGCTGGGGGCGCTGATCATCGCGCTCGGCCTGCTGGTGGACGATGCCATCATCGCGGTCGAAATGATGGTGAGGAAGATGGAGGAAGGGATGTCGCGCTTCGAGGCGGCCACCTTCGCCTACACCTCGACCGCCTTCCCGATGCTGACCGGGACCCTGATCACGGCGGCCGGCTTCCTGCCGATCGGCCTGGCCAGGTCCGCCGCCGGCGAATACACTTTCTCGATGTTCTCGGTGAATGCGATCGCGCTGATCGTGTCCTGGGTGGTGGCGGTGACCTTCACGCCCTACATCGGCTTCGTGCTGCTGCGCGTGACGCCGCATGCGCCGGGCGACCCATCGCACCACGACGTCTTCGACACCCCGGCTTACCGCCGCTTCCGGCGCCTGGTCAACTGGTGCGTGGAGTGGCGCATGACCACGATCGTGCTGTCGCTGGCGGTGTTCGCGCTGGGCGTGTTCGGCTTCACCTTCATCGAAAAGCAGTTCTTCCCGGATTCCAGCCGCCCCGAGCTGATGGTCGAGATGTGGACGCCGGAAGGCACCAGCTTCGCGGTCAACGACGCGCTGGCGAAGAAATTCGAAGCCTTCGTGCGGCGCCAGCCCGAACTCGAGAGCGTGACCAGCTATATCGGCACCGGCAGCCCGCGCTTTTATCTGCCGCTGGACCAGATCTTCCCGGCCTCGAACGTCTCGCAGTTCGTGGTGCTGCCCAAGACCCTGGCGCAGCGCGAGGTCCTGCTGCGCAAGATCCAGGACGTGTTCAAGAATGACTTCCCGGAGGTGCGCGGACGCGTGAAGCTGCTGCCGAACGGGCCGCCGGTGCCGTATCCGGTGCAGTTCCGCGTGACCGGGCCGGACATCGCCGTAGTGCGGCGCCTGGCCGACCAGGTCAAGGAGATCATGCGCGCGAATCCGAATACGGTGGGCGTCAACGACAACTGGAACGAGGCGGTGAAGGTGCTGCGCCTCGATCTCGACCAGGACAAGCTGCGCGCGCTCGGCGTCACCTCGCAAACGGTGCGGCGCACCGTGGCCACCGTGCTGTCCGGGACCACCATCGGCCAGTTCAGGGAAAGCAACCGCCTGATCGACATCGTGGTGCGCCAGCCGATCGAGGAGCGCTCGACCATGTCGGTGCTGGCCAATACCAACGTCGCCACGGGCAGCAACGGCGCCGGCAAGCCGGTGCCGCTGTCGCAGCTGGCCCGCATCGAGTTCGTGTGGGAACCGGGCGCGGTATGGCGCGAATGGCGCGAGTGGGCGATCATGGTGCAGGCGGACGTGGTCGAGGGTATCCAGGGACCGACCGTCTCGACCCAGGTCGACGCGCGCCTCGCAGCCCTGCGCAGGGTGCTGCCGGCCGGCTACCGCATCAAGCTGGAAGGCGCGGCCGCCGACAGTGCGGAAGCGGAAGCCTCGATCACGACCAACGTGCCGCTGGTGCTGTTCCTGGTGTTCACGCTGTTGATGCTGCAGTTGCACAGCTTTTCGCGCTCGCTGCTGGTGTTCCTGACCGGGCCGCTGGGCGTGGCCGGGGCGGCGATGGCGCTGCTGGCGCTGGGCCGGTCCTTCGGCTTCGTCGCCAACCTGGGCGTGATCGCACTGTTCGGCATGATCATCCGCAATTCGGTGATCCTGGTCGACCAGATCGAGACCGACATCGCGGCCGGGGTGCCGCCCTGGGATGCCATCGTGGAATCGGCGGTGCGGCGCTGCCGGCCGATCCTGCTGACGGCTGCGGCCGCGGCGCTGGCCATGATTCCGCTGTCGCGTTCGGTGTTCTGGGGACCGATGGCGGTGGCCATCATGGGCGGCTTGCTGGTGGCGACGGCGTTGACGCTGCTGTTCCTGCCGGCCCTGTATGCCGCCTGGTTCCGGGTGAGGAAACCGTAGGGTGGACGGGTTTCCCGTCCACGCGTAATTCCTAAGTAATTGATATAACAAACAAAAATCCGAGTAATAAAAAACCGATAACTCAGCAGCACGGTACGATTTAAAAATCATCCAATGCTGTCAGAAAATCCAGTAAAATATCGGGTTGAAGTTGTAGCCCCTAAACAAATGGATGCAGGGCGGCCGGGTAGATAATCGGGCGCCCTTTGTTTTTGTGGCAAGATGCAATCCTGCGCGAGGATGGCGAAATTGGTAGACGCACCAGGTTTAGGTCCTGACGCCAGCAATGGTGTGGGGGTTCGAGTCCCCCTCCTCGCACCACGAATAATTATTTTTTTGGACGATTTTTACAATGGCAACTGCAGTCGAAAACCTGGGTAAACTCGAGCGTCGCCTGACGCTCACTTTTCCGCTGAGCGACGTTCGTACGGAAGTTGAGAAGCGCCTCAAGCAGCAGGCCAAGACCGCACGCGCACCGGGCTTCCGTCCGGGCAAAGTGCCGCTCAAAATGGTCGCTGCCCAGTACGGCTACCAGATCGAGTCCGACGTGCTGAACGACCGCGTCGGCGCCGCCTTCAACCAGGCCGCCACCGAAGCCGAGCTGCGCGTTGCCGGCATGCCGAAAATCGAACCGAAGCAAGACGCACCGGAAGGCATGCTGGCCTTCGACGCGACCTTCGAGGTCTACCCGGAAGTCGCCCTGCCTGAACTGGCCGACGTCGAGATCGAAACCGTCAAGGCCGACGTCAGCGACGCCGAAATCGACAAGACCATCGACATCCTGCGCAAGCAGCGCGTGCACTTCCACACCAAGGGCGAAGCCGGCGAACACGGCGATGGCGGCGAAGCCGTTGCCGCCAACGGCGACCGCGTGACCGTCGACTTCACCGGCGTCATCGACGGCGTCGAGTTCCCGGGCGGTAAGGCCGAAGACTACGCCTTCGTGCTGGGCGAAGGCCGCATGCTGCCGGAATTCGAAGCCGCCACCGTCGGCCTGAAAGTCGGCGAAAGCAAGACCTTCCCGCTGGCCTTCCCCGAGGACTACCACGGTAAAGATGTGGCCGGCAAAACCGCCGAGTTCACCATCACCCTGAAGAACCTGGAATGGGCGCACCTGCCGGCCATCGACGAAGAGTTCGCCAAGTCGCTCGGCATCGAAGACGGCAGCGTCGAGAAAATGCGCGAAGACATCAAGGTCAACCTGGAGCGTGAAGTCAACGCCCGCATCAAGGCCCGCAACAAGGAAGCCGTGATGGACGCGCTGGTCAAGCACACCGAAATGGACGTGCCGCAAGTGATGGTTGCCCAGGATTCCGAGCGCCTGGCCGAACAGACCCGCCAGGACATGGCTGGCCGCGGCATGGACGTCAAGAGCCTGCCGTTCCCGGCCGACCTGTTCGCCACCAAGGCCGAGCGCCGCGTGCGCCTGGGCCTGATCCTGTCGCAGCTGGTGGGCGACAACAGCCTGCAAGCCACCCAGGACCAGGTGAAAGCACAGATCGAAGACTTCGCGCAAAGCTACGAAGACCCGAAAGAAGTCCTGAAGTACTACTATAGCGATCGCCGCCGCCTGAGCGAAGTCGAAGCTCTTGTATTGGAAGAAAACGTCGTTAACTATGTGCTTGGCAAGGCAAAGGTGACTGCGAAAGACATCGCCTTTGACGAACTGATGGGAAGCAACGCCCAGGCTTGATTGCCTGGCGTATGCTCCTTGATGGAGTCACCGCCGGTGCCGCGCGTATGCGCCGCACCGGCGGCGGCGTCCCGTAACTTCTAAAAGGATAGTGACAGGTATGAATCGTAATCCCGCATTGGATACCCAAGCCCTTGGCCTCGTGCCGATGGTGATCGAGCAGAGCGGTCGTGGCGAACGCGCCTACGATATCTACTCGCGCCTGCTGAAAGAGCGCGTGATTTTCCTGGTCGGTCCTGTCAACGACCAGATGGCCAACCTGATCGTCGCCCAGCTGCTGTTCCTGGAAAGCGAAAATCCGGACAAGGACATCTCGCTGTACATCAACTCGCCGGGCGGTTCGGTCTCGGCCGGCCTGGCGATCTTCGACACAATGAACTTCATCAAGCCGGACGTGTCGACCCTGTGCACCGGCCTGGCGGCGTCGATGGGCGCCTTCCTGCTGGCCGCGGGCGCCAAGGGCAAGCGTTTCTCGCTGCCGAACTCGCGCGTGATGATTCACCAGCCGTCCGGCGGCTCGCAGGGCATGGCATCGGATATCGAAATCCAGGCCAAGGAAATCCTGTACCTGCGCGAACGCCTGGCGCGCATCATGGCCGACAACACCGGCCAGACGATCGAACAGATCCACAAAGACACCGACCGCGACCGCTTCATGTCGGCCGAGGAATCCGTCGAGTATGGCCTGATCGACCGGGTGCTCACCAGCCGCGCATAACGACGCATACGGCAACTCTCGTTTGTTGCTCAAAACGCCCGGGCGCGACAGCGGTTCGGGCGTTTTGTTTTCAAATCGAGTAGCATGGAGATGTGTGCACTTGTTGCGCCCCTGTATTAGCGTTATATTCATTGCAATTCAACAGAAACCTGCCCCATGTCTGACAAAAAATCCTCAAGCGGCGAAAAACTCCTGTACTGCTCGTTCTGCGGCAAGAGCCAGCACGAGGTCAAGAAGCTGATCGCGGGACCTTCGGTCTTCATCTGCGACGAATGCATCGACCTGTGCAACGACATCATCCGCGATGAGACCTCGAACGTCGAAACGGTGGCGGGCGCCAAGTCCGACCTGCCGACGCCGCACGAGATCAGCGAGCTGCTGGATCAATACGTGATCGGCCAGCAGACGGCCAAGCGCATTCTGTCGGTCGCTGTATACAATCACTACAAGCGCCTGAAGCACCTCGGCAAGAAGGACGAGGTCGAGCTGGCCAAGAGCAACATCCTGCTGGTCGGCCCTACCGGCTCCGGCAAGACGCTGCTGGCCCAGACCCTGGCGCGCATGCTCAACGTCCCCTTCGTGATCGCCGATGCGACCACGCTGACCGAAGCCGGCTATGTCGGCGAGGACGTCGAGAACATCATCCAGAAGTTGCTGCAGAGCTGCAACTACGAAGTCGAAAAAGCCCAGCGCGGCATCGTCTACATCGACGAGATCGACAAGATTTCGCGTAAATCCGACAATCCGTCGATCACGCGCGACGAGTCGGGCGAGGGCGTGCA
>Ga0265797_10008607_pt1 | contig 13528 bp, 8 predicted proteins | sample P2T30metagenome_FD_192433 | JGI IMG/M metagenome (GOLD analysis project Ga0265797, IMG submission 192433) | Plant litter microbial communities from East Loma Ridge, Irvine, California - P2 T30 | ecosystem: Environmental > Terrestrial > Plant litter > Unclassified | place: USA: California... | reverse complement strand
CTCAACAGTATGATTATATCAGAATGGCAAAAGAATGTCTCCCCTCGCGGGATCGAACCGCGGGCCTCAAGATAACGATTGCTCGTTGAACAGTTACAGTCTTGCGCTCTTCCAGCTGAGCTAAGGAGAGTTGAGAAGCTGAGGACAGCTGTTGGTTGATGCTTAAAAAAACATGGGGTATATGTACCTAGCAAAGAATGCTGGGACATTATATTGACCGACAAACTATCGTTACAAGATTAGCACCATGCGGCGGAACATTTGTGGTGTTGAGATATACAATTCGACGCTTCACTTCACAAATCCGTAGAAGTAACAAATGCGACAAGTAACCATCGGTCTCAACGTTACGACGGGCTCGAATCAAGGCTAACCTGATTTGACCAGCGCCGCGACGACCACCAGGATCGAACGCGTGAGAGTTTCGTGCACTTCTGATACGAACATTGTTTTAAGACTCTACCAGACGTCTCTTGCCATACCAGCATTAAAACGCACATCTACAAAATCCGCGTTCAAGATTGTGTACGACTCAAGCACCCGCTTCAGCACCAACTATGGATTTGTCGACACTCCCTGTACCACTACCAGTGGCTGTGGGCGTATTCAAAAGAATGCTAGCCGTTGAGATACTATCCACGTCGCCGCTGAATCCCAGATTCGAGAGTGCTAGTATAATCTGCCTTGGAGATTGATGACCGCTTGGTTTACCGTTGAGTACTATACATACACAAACTCGAGCGCAGCGGCTGTAGCCTTCTTTACAACGAGCGCTAGAGAGCACCCTGGCTGCGCTTTGCGCCAGGGAACTTCTCCTCGAGCACTGTCCACAATGGCTTCCCTTCCATGGTCAGATCATCCCACACTGGACAGTCAAGACTGAGCAATGGTGCCGACACGATCTTGGTGATCAACTTCAAGGGCTTGTCCAGAGTCGCGTAGAGGTTGCTCAGGTAGCTTGGCGACGCCATCTTCACCACTTGCAGGGCAAAGCAGATGAGATTGTTCGACTCAAGGAGCTTACCAGCGTTGAGCACTCCGCCTGCGATATCATCCAGGTCGACCCCGGTGAATGAGTTCACGGTACCCACGTTTCCACCGACACTGCCGAGCTCAGGGTATTGTGCAATCATGGCGAGGGTATCCAGGTTCAACTGCACGAGGCCGTAGCTGACGGGCGTATGATACCAGTTCTCGGGGATCTGCTCGTGGCCCTGACGATACTCCAAAGAGCCACCATCGGAAAGTTCAACACCATAAAAGGAGCGCAGGGTCTCGTGCGCTGTTGGCGCCTTGTTAGCATGCGGCCAGGCTAATACAACGTTCGTCTCAACTTACTCAGCAGTCCTTCTGTGGTCTCGTGGGAGTGATTCGCAAACAGACGGCCCACGAAAAAGTATCCTGCATTGCGAGCAATCATGCCGGTGAAAGGTCCGTAATAGAAGTATGGGTTTGTCTCAACCGACTCGTGCCAGCGTGCTGCTGACCATTTTGACAGAACGTCAAACGAGAATGACTCTTCGGAAGGCACAGTATTGTAAAGCTGCTGGAAGCGCGTCATGTTCATCGTCCACGCATCGTCGGTAAGGTAGAGATCGTTGCGCGTGGGCGAAGCGTCTGCTTCGAGGAAGTTGTGCGAATAGCCGATGCCTTCCGGTGTTCCCAAAAGTCCCTGCACGTTGTTCAAAGCGTTCCAGACAGCAGTTGAGTTGCCGCCGATGGAGAAGGATGGTTCCAACGATACTGGGTTACCGGTCCAGACCACTCCCATGATGGCCAGCACAAGCGCGAGATCGATGCCCATATTGTAAACTCGGTGCATACCAGCAACCGCATCTATCAAAGACACAACACCGCTGCGGTGGATGTAGCCGTGGTTGGCCATTGCGTTGAGCCCGGGACATGGTCCACGTTGGTCGGTCGATGAAGGCGCCTGGAAAGCATGATCACCAGTCACATCAATGGCTTTGTTGGTGAATGGATCAAGCCCGTCGAGGACTTTCTCGAGGTCTTGTTCCACGGTTTGCAGGATGCCAGAGGTCAGGTCGAGTAGGCCGCTAAGAAGCCCGCGTTTCTCGAAGTCTTGTAAGTGGTTGGAAGGGAAAGCTAGGGCGTTAGCAGCCCAGCTTACGATAACGAGAGTTTTAGAAAGATGCATGTTGGCTAAAGAGCGACGAGGGTCAGATGCCACGATGAGTCGCTACTCTACGCAGCGTCCTCAACATCTTTTAGAATCAACTCCTTTGTTCGCAAGCTTACTGATGCAGCTCAATACAGAAGCAACCGCAGATTTCGATCATCAATCAGCCGGCGCTCTTCCGATATTGTAGACAAAAGCTTACAAGGCACCCCCGGTCTGTCACTGAAGACGCCGTCGAGATACCCTTGTGTATGTTAGCGCAGGAACAGACGGGCCGTGCACTAACACCCCAGTATCTCAAATCGATCCCTGCATTCTTCTGTTGTCTCCTACTCTTCCTGGCCATCGCCGAAGTTAAGCTACGTTACGCTGGGAGCATCATGTCGATTTAGGTGGTAGGCTGGGCTCGTCGCGCGCCGTGCGATTTCGGATGATGGTCATGAATTTTGCGAGGCCGTTGGTTTCAGCACCGCATCCCGGAGACCAGGCAAGCTCAACGATGTCCCTGGGATGTCATCAAGGATGATGGGCTGTGTCGATGTCTAAGTTGATGTACTTGGATCTCGAATCTCATAACGTTACCTGCGACCGTACATCGACCGCTTTGTTAATGCTTCACTCCCTTTCGTGACGAATATTGACAAGCCATCGCAGGCAACAAGACACAAACATGTACTTTTGGTCCCGATGGCAGCCATGCCTCGTTCTGTTTGCGATTACTGCATTGTCCGCAACGGCATCATCCGAAACAGGTGCCAGCCACGACGTATCGTCAGCCGACACAACGGCCGCAAGTGCAGCAGCGAAGGCGGCTCAACTGCTGGCAAGTATGCCAGTCTGTGGTGTATGTTACAACGACAATCGCATCAGCTTATCAGAACGCTAACATCACTCTATGTAGCGCGATTGCCTCTTGGGAGAAATTGCTGCTTCGCCTTGTGCATTGACAGATATCGCCTGCAGTTGCAGTAACGAGCCTATTACCGCTGAGGTTGAGCTTTGTATAACCAAAGCCTGTACAGTCAAAGAAGGCCTGTGTCAGTCGGCAGTCTTACTCCCCAGCGACACCTGTACCATCCGCTGACCGCACTGCAGCTTCGCAAAATGCCACGAAAATCCTGTGCTCTGCGCCCATCCGTGACGAATCGGATTCCGTTACGTACTCCGGAGTCATTGGTGGCGTACTTGCAATCATCGCGTATGTTCTGCGTATGATCTCGCGACTGCCACGTTTTGGCGATACCCTTGGCTGGGATGACGCCGTGATTACCGTTGCTGTTCTGGAGGTCATACCACTATCGGTGCTGTCCGTTGTTTGTAAGTCCTTTGCGATGAAACCGAGAGTTGCGAGCAAGCCAAAATTTAACTCGGCGTCCACAGTGGCAAATCTTGGACTAGGCAAAGATATCTGGACTGTGCCGTTTGAAAACATCACAGCGGTTCTCAAAATCTACTATTTCGACGAAGATCTCTACCTCACGGCATTACCTCTGGTCAAGATCTCCATTCTACTCTTCTACTTGCGCATATTCCCGCAGACGTGGTTCCGATATGCTTGCTTTGCTACGATGGCCGCATGTGTGGGATACGGCATCGCATTCCTGCTGGTCTCCGTATTCCAATGTCAACCGATTGCTTTGGCATGGGATCACTGGGACGGCGAGCATTTTGGTAAATGCAATGACATCAATGCTCAAGGCTGGACTTCAGCCGCCCTGAACGTCGTCCTCGATGTTGTTGTGCTGGCCCTTCCGATGCCGGTCATTGCGAAACTGGAGCTGAACACACGCAAGAAGGCATTGGTCTTGCTCATGTTCTCGACCGGTTTCTTGGTTACCATTATCAGCATTATTCGCTTGCAAGTTCTGGTCCATTTCGGCGGCACCACCAACTTTACATGTTTGTTCCTCATTCCTTGTTGCGTTCCAGACCATTGATCTGACATTTTACAGGGCACTATCGCTCTGTGGGCTACTGGAGCACCATAGAGACTGACCTTGCTGTCATTTGCGCCTGCATGCCTGGAATGCGTGTTTTGTTCAAATGGGCCATGCCGCGTTTGATGGGCGAGTCGACACGTGGACGATCCCCTGGACCATCGGCTAGTTATGGCGCGTACGCAACAGGTCAAAGTGTTCCGTCGTATGACAAGCGATCTCAGCCGCCACGCGACGTCTTCGGCAAGGGGGAGAAGGATTGGATCCCACTCGTCGAAGCCAGCAACAAGGATGAGGTCGGACCATCATATCCTGGCAAAGCGCGGCCTTTGCGGATGGAATCTCCCACGGCGTGGGAAGAGCCGAAAGCTCCACGACGGGCATCTCTGAGGCGACTTTCGTTGAGCGGCGGAGGGAAAGCCTGGAAGGTCAGCATGGATACATGAGCATACTATGTAACCTTTACTTTCCAAGCTAGGCTATACATGACGCGAATAATCGAGTCCTCGTATATGTTCGTAAGGGATTCCGCGACCATACCATCAGGTAGTAACTACATAATTTCGACCCTGCTTCCTGCCGAAACACGGAGTGCAAGTCCTGGCGATACCTTCACACTTACAAGGATAGTTTAGACCAGACGCTAGGAAGCATGACTCAGTAAAAGCTGACTGTTGTGGCTTGGCGACTCGGCGCTTTTATATTTACTAGCGACTCGCCTCACGGTCTAGGTTCAAACCTCGTACTGGTCATCGAGCGTCAGGGCGAGTAGTACGGACTTTGAAGCTATATCGTGAGCTTGTCAACTCTGAAACATGAAGCTTTGTCCTTCGGTCCCTTCTCCGGTCTAACGAGAAACTCTCACAGTTAATATAAACTCACCTACATCTTTCACATCAGGGAAGTATGTATAGGCAATGCATTGCATTCGTTATTAGTGATTCTCTTCCAGAATATGAAGAGATTTGAAATATGATGTCAAGCTGAATCGATTCACATTCCAAGATACTCCACCGGAGCAGTATCCGTTAAGACATCCGTTTTCTAGGCGTGGCGCAGCTGTTATAGTTTTTCTTGAAACCCCCTTTGGTCTATCAAGACGCCGCAAACGCTGAACGTATCCTCCTGTGGAATTTAACAACCCTGGGCAAATCCAGACAATAGATTTTTTGTAATCAAATTCGAGGATCCTCAACAAGTGCTACGAATCTTACGATCCTTCTAATCCCCCCTACGATGGTATACTCTCGCGTCACCCAAAAAGTTCGATGAGCCACGGACAGGACAGGCGGGGGCTGTGCAAACCACGGTCAACGTCGCTAATGTGTTCCTCAAGATGAGCTGTACAGCCATCAGGCACTAGTACTCTGCCATTCCAAGAATGCCGAAGAACCCGATTAGGGATCCTCATCAAATTCGCGATACATACTAGCTCTTATCTTTTATGAGGCGCACGATGTACGCTTGACTCGACTACGCCGATGAATAGTGGATCCGACAAGGGTACCTCCGTATGCAATCAGCAACAGCGGCAGTTGCGGCGTGGGGATATCGGCACTTACGTTCCCCAGGTAGGGCAGGGATTGTGATTGATCCGAACCACTGCTTTACACCATGGCAACTTTACAATTTACATCCTGGCTTCTTCCGTAGCTGACTTCGCTAACCTCCTATTCTAAAGCGTGCGCAACAACACCACACAGGGAATCAGTGGCCGAGCTTGTCACTAACGACAAGGATTAGCTTCACCGCAATTCGCTCCATGGCTACGTTCCTTCCACGGTCACCTGTCTCCTGTCCTTAGCACTACGCTACCGTTCGCCGTTGGAGTTGTGTCGAAGTCTTCCGTAACTCAACTCAATCGTGAAGATTCATGTTCCCTGCCGAGCATGAGATCGACGCCTTGCCGTCTCTTGTGGGAATAGGCTGCATGGTGGGTCTTGGTCAACAGGCATGATCGTGTCGAGGTCGCTCAAACATCTAAAGGACGGCGAATGCTGCGAGATGCCTCTCTTCAACCAAGCCATTGCCTTGGCAGTCCACTCCTTTGCTTTCGTTTCTACTTAACCAATATGTTGCTGACGAGGACTTGTGGCGTTATCAGTGCCACACTTGCACTGATCACTGCGTCTGTTGCGTAAGTGCGGTTCCCGTTCATCGTAGACTTGTAACTAATAGAACGGAACAGCCTTGACGAGCTCGCCAATGCTAGCCAAACAATCTTCCAGCGCGGAGACGACGGCACCACCGGCCCGACAATCGAGTACGGGTACGATAGCAATGTACAGTACGACTATGTTGTCGTAGGGTCTGGAGCTGGGTAAGATCAGTCCGAATTCGATCAACTTCGTCGCAGTACTAATATCATATCAGTGGAGGTCCGCTCGCGTCTCGTCTTGCCCTTGCTGGCCATAAAGTCCTCCTCATAGAGGCTGGAGGCGACGCCGGCAACGATATCACACCACAGGTACCTGCGATGATGCTTCAGAGCACAGAGTACGTACCGCAACAATGGGACTACTTCGTGCACCACTATGACGACCTCGAGAGGCAGAAGAAGGACACTAAGATGGTCTACCGCAAGACCGATGGCGAGAAGTACGTCGGTCTTTCGCCACCATCCGATGCCGACCCTCTGGGTATTCTTTACCCTCGTGCTGGAACGTTGGGCGGCTGTTCAACGCACAATGCCATGATCAGCGTCTATCCTTTCGACAACGACTGGAAGTACATCCAGAAAATTACAGGCGACCGTACGTGGGCACCTAGCAAGATGCGCAACTATTTCAAAAAGCTCGAGGATTGCCAGTACCTACCAAGCTCCCTCGCCGGTCATGGCTACAGCGGTTGGCTCAAGGTTTCCCTCACAAGTCTCCACCTAGTCATCGAAGATCAGAAACTGTTGTCACTTGTGTTGTCGGCGGGAACTGCTATGGGAAAGGTTCGTTTCGGTCATGCTCCAACCTGAGGTCGCTTACTGACGATGTCATACACAACAGGGACTGCTCTCCGGCATCGTCCACACAGTCACCGATCTTGTCCAAGTGCTGACGAAGGATCTGAATTCTGGTTTCCTCTGGCGTGATGGAACCGAGACCGTGTATCAGGTGCCCATCGCAGTTGATGCAGACACTTTGAAGCGTAACGGTCCGCGTGACTTCATCCTGTCTGTCGCCAACGCCAAAACTGCGAAAGGCGATAGGAAATACCATCTGGATGTCGCCCTCAACACGCTCGTAACAAAGATCAACTTCGACACCTCGAGCAGCAAGCCTCGTGCCACTGGCGTCCAGTTCATCAAGGGCCAAAGCCTGTACTCTGCTGATCCTCGCTACAATGGTGCGAAGGGCACTCAGGGATCAGTCGACGTGAAGAAAGAAGTCATTATTTCCGCAGGTACATTCGAGACACCGAAGCTCCTGAAGCTCAGCGGTGTCGGACCTAAGGAAGAACTTGAGCGATTCGATATCAAGGTCGTGAAAGACCTCCCTGGCGTCGGCACCAATCTCCAGGACCGCTACGAAGTCGGCGTCATTGGCGAAGCGCCCACTGACTTCTTCATCACCAAAGATTGCACCTTCGGCTACACAACCCCAGACCCATGTTTGGAGAAATGGCAGAAGGGCCGTACAGTCATCGGTAAAGGCGTCTACGCCACCAACGGTATCGCCATCGCTGCCACAAAGAAGTCCTCAACTGCAGGCCAAGCCGAGTCCTCCTCCGACCCAGACCTCTTCATTTCTGGTGCGCCTGCGAACTTTAAAGGCTACTTCCCCGGCTACGCTTACGACGCGCTGAAAGATGCTCGCCACTGGGTCTGGATCATCCTCAAAGCTCGCGCGCGCAACAACGCCGGCACGGTCTCTCTGGCCAGCACAGACCCGCAGCAAATGCCCAAGATCACAATGAACTCGTTCGACACGGGCTTGACCAAAGATGGCGCAGACGAGAAAGACTTGCAAGCGCTTTATGAAGCGGTGCAGTTCGGACGCCGTGCTTTCGACAAATTGGTCCCCCTCGACGGCTCCTTCAAAGAGACCTGGCCTGGCACCAACGTCAGCTCTGAAGCAGACGTCAAGCAGTTCATCAAGGACGAGGCGTGGGGCCACCATGCATCTTGCACCTGCCCGATCGGAAGCGACGACGATCCGATGGCTGTGCTCGATTCGAACTTCAAGGTGCGCGGCGTCGATGGGCTTAGAGTTGTAGATGCGAGTGTGTTTCCCAAGATTCCGGGTTACTACATCGCAGTGCCGATTTACATGATCAGCGAGAAGGCGGCAGATGTGATCATTAATGGGTCTTAGATGAATGATGTTGGGATCCGATTCGTAGACTGTAATCATCATAATAATGCATTCTTGTTGAGCCATGTGATCACCATAAGCCTGGATTGTCGTGTAGCTGGAGATTGTAGACTGTGCAATTCGCAGATAGGGCTCATGCAGGGCTCTCAGCAGAGCCACTGATTTCCTCTACTTCACCTCCACTCTCTGTATCAACTGCTAAAGGTCGTCCATCTCCCGCATCCAACAGCTCTTGATCCTCCTTCCTACTCAATATCTCGCCGCCCTGGAACCCATCCGGAAACTCCAAGCACAAGAACATCTCGTCGCTATCCTCATCATACCACTGCGGGTTCATCCACGCCAGCAGCAAAACAGGGCTGCGATACGATTCTTGCTTCTGCGCCGTCAGCCGCAGCCTCTTCTCACCTCCTTTGATAGCGGCATGTACGTTCTCGAACGGCCCACCAAGCTCAAGCAAAGCGCGGGCGGCGGCTTCGTTTTGGGAGCGGATGGCGTGCCATAGTGGCGTGGGTCCATTTGCGTAGGTGCCAGATGCTTTGTGGATGGAGGCTTTGAAATCGGAGACGAGTAGCCTGATCATATCTGCGTGTCCTGCCAGTGCTGCAACCACGAGAGGGGTTTCTGATCGGGGACCCGCGACTATGTCGGGGTCCATATTGAAGTCTTCGAGGAGCATGCGAGTTACAGACTTAGCATTGTGGTGGATGGCATCGAGGAGCCAGTCGTTGATGCCTTTCGAGTCCGAGCTAGTTGCCTGTTCGAGTCCACCTTGAAGGTGGGAGTGAGGAAGGCTCTTGATCAATAAGCGTGTTGTATCGGCGTCGTCCGTCCGAACAGCACCGCTGATGCCAGCGCGCACAGCGTCCATGAGCTGTCTGTCGGAAGCATCGAGCTCAAACACATCACCATCGTACGACAGGGCAACGTGACGGAGCAACCAACGTAGGACATCGCCCGAGGCCGCCTGCCTGGAAGCACAGTGTCGGATGGCTAACAACACCGCCTCACGCTGGCTCTCAGTTAAAGTATTCTGCTCGAGCTCGGCGGGCATCGAGTCAAAATGCACGAAATCGCCCGTGTCGGCCAAGAGTCTGATAGCTCCCTCGTCTCCTCGGTGCACAGCAGCACCGAAAGCAATAGCGCTCCACTCGGCTCCATGGTTCAGCAGCAGACTGGCGACGCTTGCGTTTCCCACACCCAGCTCGATTGCAGTGCTGCCACCAGTCCTTGTTTCGCGGATCTTCACATCTGCGCCCGTTCGTAGCAAACATTCCACAAGCTCAACGTTACCGCCAACGGCAGCACGCATAAGTGGAGTGCTTCCGTGCTCGTCCAGGTGGTTGACGTCGATTCCAGCATTGACGAGCTGCTGTGCTGCCCCCAGACGGCCATTGTAGCAGGCAGCATGCAGGGGCATGACGGACGGATCGTTCTTGGGATGGATCTCGTGGCCAGCATCGATCATATGGGCTAACACAGCCTCGTCACCGTGCACGGCAGCTTGGAAGAATAGCTGATGCCTTTCATGCTCACACTCGACAAGGAACTTCTCGATAGCTTGGGTCTTGGTTTCTGCCGGAGCCTGCAAGACCTCGTCGATCCTAGAATCTGTAAATCTTGTCATGGACGCCTCGCGAAGAGGCGAACCGATGCTTCCCGTCACGAACGTGCGGAGTGCTTTCAGAACCTCGATGTGCCCTGTGACAAAGGCGTCCCACACCATGAATGTGCTAGCCTTATCGTTGTCGAGTGCCAGCTGATTAGCCAAAATTGACTGTTCTTCTATTGGGGCAGCGTACACTTTGTCAAGGAGAGAGGACGCGAGCTGTTGGTTATCTGGGGCGTGTTCTCCCTTGTCAAAGAAGTATGGGTTCATCATAGTCTGTCCGTTGCGTGTAATGTGAGGAATCTCGGGGCTTCTAAATTGTTCCATCAGCATGGAATAGACTTCTTCCGGAGCTGGAGGAGAAGGCTGAGAAGTAGCCATGCTCGCCATGGTGCTGAGGGCAAAGATGATAGTGGCAAAGAATACCATTATGGACAGAGAGGAACTTGACGGGCTAGAAGGGGCCAGCGTGCATATATATCTACCAACCTGTTTAAGCAGAGTCACTCAGCTCAGGCAGAAGACGCGAGATGGATGCCCTAGGTTCATGGTGGCGAGGCGCAGTGCTTGCTGCCTTGGATGTGCCAATGTTACCTTATCCTTGCCGAGCGGGGCTACGCGTAGAGATATTGACCAGGTATATTGGTACAGGACTCTCGGTGTTGAACATGCGCTTGATGAAGCAGAAATGTATGCAATGTTTCATTGTTGCGAGAAGGTAAAGTGAGGTGAAGCTGTAAAGTTGTGTGCTTGACGGATGGGCAGCGCGTCACAGCGGGGAGTCGTGAAGATGATCGTCAACAACCGAAACGACAACAATCGCCGGGTTCGGCAAAATACTACACACCGTACAAACACGCAGAAATATCCCATATCGCTCCCAAAATGGCCACTCCATCTCACACGCGCAAGCCTTCAGCCAATTCGCGCCCAACAACACCGCTCCGCCCACCTTCGCGCACTTCTTTGCGCGCGTCGCAAACAACGCCCTCTGGCCCATTGTCTCGCTCATCCGATCCTCTCGCGTCTCTGGAACCCGCCTTTGCAGAGCTGAGCGACAGCATGGCCGATCTGGAAGCAAACTTCATGCATCTGCAGCTTCTGAACGAAAGCTTGAACCGCTTCAACGAGTGCTTTGGCGGCTTCCTCTACGGACTGAATATGAGCGCTTTCTGCGTGGACTTCCCTGAGGTATGATTTTTGTCTTAGCAGTTTCGCAAAACCTTACGCTAAGATTGACTCTCAGGCACCTACACCGCAATCCTTCGCCCGCGCCAAAAATTTCTCCTCGCCCAATTCCAAGCACCACCATGATCGCAACATCCCCACGCAGACCGCACCGCCCGATGTTGACGCCACTTTCCTCACAACCGACACGTCATTTGTCGAGCATCCGCCCACCACGTCCAAGCCGCCGAGTAGGTATAGTAGCGTGCCGTCGGCGAGGACGCCGGCAAGAGGCAGTACCAGAGGCGGAGCGTCTGCTTCGACTGCAGGCAGGGGAGCAAGAGGAAGCGGCATCGCGCGAGGTGGAATGACTGGCACAACTAGAGGAGCTAGAGGCGGAGTCACGAGAGGTGTTGGGAGAGGAAGAGGGACCGCAAGAGAATGGCGATGAAGCTGGCGCAAGATACTTGATACCGGGACCCTATGCCGACACGCGAGAGCCTCCCTGGGTTCATACGAGACTGTGAGCTGCACAATGCAGTCGATTTCGACGGGTCGTTTGACATGCAGCTGGCCAGGCCACTTCGGAATGATACCACGACAACAATCGGAAGCAAATCCAGCTGCAGGAGGCTGGAAGATGCTATATTTGCGCGGCCATCACAGCTTCTGCAACTCTGCCGACATCACTCTCGACTAAGCACATTGATCGTGTAATATCTCGAAGACTCTCTGTCTGAAGCAGTGTCTGGTGGCTGCACTACAATCGGAAGAACTGATTGGAAGCTGCAAAGCGATGAGACGGAACCCAGATCGATATACGCAAGCCAAGCTTCAATGGCATTAGTGAGGCTATCTGTTTGCTTGATTTTGCAGCAGACTATTCACAGCTGTGTTCTTTCACTGCTACGCGAACATAGTTGATGTTCGTCGCAGGTGGAATGCAGTTCACCGAAATTCCATGCTGAGCGTGTCCGTAAGAGAAACGTTTCTCGAGCCTGCTCGAGCGATTGGTGCAACACGACAGGCTCACTCAGAGCTCATAGATGGCTAGCGAATTCGAGTCTGCGCCATGAAACCACACAAGCTCAGAAGCCGGGAAGTCGGTGAACGTTGACTCCTACCTATGTATAAGCCTACGAATAACAAAAAATCCAGTATGACAAAGCTTTTGGTGGACTTTTCCTGTTTGCGATTGTCTACGCGATTGCGTAGCGCATACAGAAGCTTTTCTTTAGACAAGAGTGCTGATTTCACGGATCTCATGAACGTGCAGACTGTTGATCAATCAATGGTTCTATACATTGATCTATCAACCAAGAAGATTCAGTAATAATCATACACACAGGTCGATTGAACGGTTGGCACGAACGTGCGCATATGTAGAGGAAGCCAAAAATAGCCTAGCGCCGGGAGCGTTGCCGTGAGACGCCTCCACTTCAGCCCTGCCTGCCACTCCCAACCCCTCATAAATATCCTGGTCATGTTCCTGCCATGCGATCGCATCCGAGACAAAAATATGTAATGACGGTTTGTATTCTGACTTTCTCAAACTCTCCACCCATGTTCATATACCCACAGACCTTCTTCCATCGCTAGCTTTTGACATCCGTTCACCACATGTCTCGCAATGAGCAGACAATACCCAGATTACCCGCAATATGACTCCCGCAGACCATGGACCTACCACTCCGCTGCGCCAACCACTCCTTTGTCTTCAATGTACAGCTCCATGCCAGAGCGACCACAGCCTACTGCTTCTACACCCTCACGTCGACCCCCGATGAGGAGGCAAAGTGAGAGGAGAAGTATTCCTCGAGTTGAGGAACCCAGAGCCACCTCCACCAAACGGTCTATCCCTCACAACGGTGCGACATGTGGCAACAATCTATGTGATTTGCCTGCCATCGCACCCAATGAAAGGCTATGTCCTGGGCCAAACGATCTCGACATCTGCGCCCGGTGTTACAAGCGCTTTAAAGTCGAGCGAAGGCATGCCATGGAGGACCGACGCGCCATAACGAATGACTGGAAACATCCCAGACGTCGTCGTTCGTCGGTACAGCCGCCTGCTGCTACTGTTGCTTCTACTGCTTCACCGGCTGCTTCACCAGAGCTGCCCTCGGGGTCAGAATTTCCTCCTACTGGTACGCGTGGCATCGAAGAATCGCGTGTCGAGCCATCCTTGTTGCAGCCACCTATCTTCGCTTCGAACGTGGACGGAACTCGAAGGCAGCCCTCACCACTCATCTCGCCACCATTGCCAGCGGAGAATCACTCGACCGTCCACAGCGTCTCTAGCGTCGACCTTGAGAGTCAGGTCCAACGAAGCCCAAAGCCACCCCAGAATCACCGCTCTCAGCGTGGT
>Ga0265797_10008606_pt1 | contig 13530 bp, 12 predicted proteins | sample P2T30metagenome_FD_192433 | JGI IMG/M metagenome (GOLD analysis project Ga0265797, IMG submission 192433) | Plant litter microbial communities from East Loma Ridge, Irvine, California - P2 T30 | ecosystem: Environmental > Terrestrial > Plant litter > Unclassified | place: USA: California... | reverse complement strand
GGGGTCCCCTGACCGAATTCCTCAAGACCCACGTGCCGCCGCAAATGAGCATCACGCTCGACGCCGAGTATCCGGTGGTGACGGCCGAGAAGGGCGGCGGCACCGTGGCCGTGACGATCCCGAGGGCGGGCGCCGTGACCCCGCTTGCCGGCGACGCCTATATCGCCGAATTCCGGGGCGGCTCTTTCAATACCCAGATCCCCGAGGACGCCGAGGCGCTGGTCGCCAACGCCACGCCGGAGATCGAGCAGCAGATCCGCGCACGCGGCGCAGCGCAGGAAGGCATGCGTTACACCTTCGAGCGCCAGGGTGCGAACCTGAAGGTGGTCGCGAAAGGCCTGTCGGCCCACTCGTCCAAGCCGCAGGAAGGCGTCAACGCAGTGAGCATGCTGGCCGATGCGCTGGCGGTGCGCAGCTGGCCGAACACGGTAGCCGGCGGCGTGGTCAACTACCTGAACGACCTGGTCGGCACCGGCTATTACGGCGAGAAGTTCGGCAAGATCGCCTACCGCGACAGCTTCATGGGGCCGATGACGTTCAAGCCGACCGTGATCCGCCAACTGGACGAAGGCATCGAGGTCGCGATCAATGTGCGCCGCCCGCGCGGCAAGACCAATGAGCAGCTGACGTCCGAGATCGACGCCGCCCTGGCCGACTGGCAGGCGCGCCGGGTGCCGCTGGCGAACATCAAGGTGGGCGTGCGCGATCCATGGATACTCGAGAGCGCGCCACAGGTGCCGACCCTGCTGTCGACATTTTCCTATTTCACGGGCATGAAGGACGCCAGGCCGGTGGCGATCGGCGGCGGCACCAATTCGCGCCTGTTCCCGAACGCGGTCAGCTTCGGTCCGTCGATGCCGGGCAAGAAGTACACCGGCCACTCGGAACACGAATTCATCACTACCAAGCAGTTGCTGTTGAACCTGCAGATGTATACGGCCGTGCTGGTCGAGTTGGCCAAGTAAATCCTCAAATAAACTGCCATATCCGCCGGCCCATTGTTTGGGCCGGCCACCATCCCGCTCCTCTCCGTCACAGTTGAAACACCGCTCTTGCCTACGCTGAGCAGGTAGGCGTTTTTCTTGCCAAAATGTGTAAAAAATTCTAATCATGGCGTAGGTACGGGACTACAATAATCCTGCATCGTGCTGCCTGCTCAGCCGCTCTCCCTTGCCAATCCACGATGTATGCCGAAGGCTGTCTCGCCCCTGTGACACAGCAGTATTGACGCCTGGAAAGTGCGCAAATTCCAGGTAGAAAGTGTGGCGAAAACAGCATGTTAGGATCGGCTTCTCGTGACGCGAGCGCGCCGATACGGTGGTATTCGGCGTGCGCGCTTGCGTCCTGACCCGATGCTTGACCGAACCTGAACTGTTGCCATGCATAGTAAAGAACTCACGAAGCCGGACGGACGCAGCCTTACCCTGTACAGCAACGGGCCGATCCCTGACGGCATCGTTGCGACCAGTCCGTTCCCCGATCCGCAGCTTGCGAATCCGCACCTGCGCTGGCATTCGCTGCGCGGCGAGTGGGTGACCTATGCCGCCTTCCGCCAGAACCGCACCTACCAGCCGCCGCCGCAATACAATCCGCTCGCGCCGACCGTGGACGAGGAACATCCCACCGAGATGCCGGCCGGCGACTACGAGATCGCCGTGTTCGACAACCGCTTTCCGTCGCTGGCGCTGGAGTCGCACGATCCGCCCACGGTGACCGTGCCGACCGCGCCCGCCAACGGCCACTGCGAGGTGGTGGTGTTCACGCAGGATCCGAATGCGGCGCTGGCCCATCTGCCGCTGTCGCGCATCGAGCTGCTGCTGCAGGTGTGGGGCGAGCGCACCACGCGCATCGGCAGCCACCCGAACATCCACTATGTGCTGCCGTTCGAGAACCGCGGCGCCGAAGTCGGCGTGACCCTGCACCATCCGCACGGCCAGGTCTATGCCTATCCATTCGTGCCGGCGGTGCCGGCGCGCATGCTGGCGCAGGAGCGCGAATACTATCTGCAGCACGGCGCCAGCCTGCTGTGCGACATGGCGCGCGACGAAGGCGCCGACGGCCGCCGCGTGCTGTACCAGGACGACTACGCGATCGCCTTCGTGCCGGCCTGCGCGCGCTATCCCTACGAGGTGTGGGTGATGCCGACCGCGCCGTGCAAGGATTTCGCCGCGCTCACGCCGCCGCAGCGCGAAAGCCTGGCGCGCGCGCTCAAGACCGTGCTGCTCAAGTACGAGACCCTGTGGAACCGGCCTTTCCCCTACCTGATGGCCTGGTACCAGGCGCCGACCGATGGCGCGCAGCACCCGGAAACCCAGTTGCACGCCCAGTTCTATCCGCCGTACCGCACGCGCGACCGCCTGAAATACCTGGCCGGCACCGAGCTGGCGGCCGGCATGTTCGCGATGGACGTGCTGCCCGAAACCACGGCCTATGAATTGCAGCAGGTCGAAGTCAGTCTGGAGGACGCCGTATGACGGAAATGGATATGCAGGCCGTTGAGGTGGCCGACAAACTGGCGCTGCTGCGCGCCACCCTGGCCCAGGAAGGGGCCGGTGCGGTGCGCCTGCGCGGCACCGACTGGTTTGCCTGGGTCACGGCCGGCGGCTCGAGCGCGGTGCTGCTGACGACCGGCGTCGGCGTGGCCGAGGTGCTCGTCACCGCCGACGATGCCTGCGTGCTGACCGACGAGATCGAGGGCGAGCGCCTGCGCGCCGAAGAAGTCCCGGGCGGCTTCACCTTCCACATCGAACCGTGGGCCGAGCCGGAGCTGCGCGAGCGTTTTGTTGCCAATGCGGCCCAGGGTCGGGTCGTCCTGTCCGACCGTCCGGTGGGCGAGGAAGGGCCCTTGCCGCTGGCGCTGCGTCAACGCAAGCTGGTGCTGGGCGACGCCGAACAGGTGCGCTACCGCCTGCTGGGCCGCGAGGCGGCCGAAGCGATGACCGAAGTACTGCACCGTGCGCGTCCCGACTGGACCGAGCAGCAGCTGGCCGGCGCCGGCGCCGAAGCGCTGTGGCGGCGCGGCATCCACCCGGCCCTGGTGCTGGCGGCCGGCGCGCGCCGTCTGCCGCTGTACCGCCACGCGACGCCGTCGCACGAACCGATCGGCGAGCGCGCCATGCTGGTGTTCTGCGCGCGCCGCCACGGCCTGTATGCCAACCTGACGCGCTTCGTGAGCTTCGGCGGCGTGGGTTCGGCGCCCGAGGCGCAGCGCGCGCTGATGGACGTCGAGGCTACCGGGCTGGCCGCGGTGGCGCCCGGTAAATCGCTGTCGAGCGTGTATCACGCGCTGGCCCAGGCCTACCACCACGCCGACGTCGAAGACGCGATCCGCGAGCACCACCAGGGCGGCATCACCGGCTACCTGGCGCGCGAGATCGTGGCCACCGCCAGCACCGCGACCCAGCTTGAAGAAGGCATGGCCTTCGCCTTCAATCCCAGCTTCGGCGGCATGAAGATCGAAGACACCTTCCTGCTCGGCCCACAGGGGCTCGAGAACCTGACGTGCGACCCCGGCTGGCCGGCGCTCGACGTCCATGGCCGCAAGCGGCCGCTCTGGCTGGAGGCGCAAGCATGACCCTGAATCCCGACACCTTCTTTGGCGGCGCGCCCGAAGTGAACGCCTCGGCCCCGGGCCGGGTCAACCTGCTGGGCGAGCACACCGACTACAACGACGGCTTCATGCTGCCGGTGGCCACGCCCCAGCGCACCATGGTGGCGATGAGCCGCAGCGGCGACGACCATTTCCACTTCTATTCGCCCAACCTCGACGCGACCGTGACGTTTGTGAAGGACGGCAGCGCGCCGCAGGGCTTCGGCAGCTACATTGAGGGCTGCATCCGGCTGGTGCAGGCGGAGGGCATCGAGGTGCCGCCGCTGCGCGTGTATGTCGAGACCGACCTGCCGGTCGGCGCGGGCCTGTCGTCGTCGGCCGCGCTCGAGGTGGCGACCCTGCGCGCGATGCGCGCGCTGCTCGGTTTCGAACTCGACGACGTCAAGCTGGCCCGCATCGCCCAGCGCGCCGAGATCGAGTATGCGCATGTCAATTGCGGGATCATGGACCAGATGGCGTCCAGCCTGGCCGACGAGAGCAATATGCTGTTCATCGACGCCCGCACGCTGGAACACCGCCTGGTGCCGCTGCCGCCAGACTCCGAGCTGATCGTGGTCGACTCGGGCGTGGCGCGCAAGCTCGCTGCCAGCAAGTACAACGAGCGCCGCGCCGAATGCGAGGAGGGCGCGAAGAAGCTCGGCGTGCAGGCGCTGCGCGACGTGACCGACCCCTCCTCGGTGGAGCGCCTGCCGGCGCCGCTGCGCGAGCGGGCGCGCCACGTGGTGCAAGAGAATCTGCGCGTGCTCGAAGCGGCTGCCGGCGTGAGCGCCGAACGCTTCGGCGAATTGATGAATGCCTCGCATTTCAGCCTGCGCGACGACTACGAGGTCTCGATCCCGGAACTCGACGCCTTGTGCGAGGCCCTGCGCGCCGCCCCCGGCGTGCTGGGCGCGCGCCTGACCGGCGCCGGCTTCGGCGGCGCCTGCGTGGCGCTGTGCCGCAAGGGCCAGGCGCAAGAAGCCGCCGCCAGCGCGCTGGCGGCCTATAACCAAGATGGACGCCAAGGCCGGATCCTGGTGCCGGTGCCGACAGACAGAAAGGATCACGATGAACCAGTTTGAATATCCCCGTCCACAGCTGGTGCGCGACCAGTGGCAGAACCTGAACGGCAAGTGGCGGTTCTGCTTCGACGACGAGGGCCGGTATTTCATGCCGTCCGACGTCAAGGAATGGACCCACGAGATCACCGTGCCGTTCGCCCCCGAGACCGAAATGAGCGGCATCCAGGACACGGGTTTCCACCGCGTGGTCTGGTATGAACGCGACTTCGAACTGGCGCCCAACGACGGACGCACGATACTGCACTTCGGTGCGGTCGACTACAGCGCGAAGGTGTGGATCAACGGCCAGCTGGTGGCCGAGCACGAGGGCGGCCACACACCGTTCGCGGCCGACATCACCTGCGCCATGAACGCCGACGGCAAGCAGACGGTGACGGTGTGGGTCGAGGACGATCCGGCCGACCTGGCCAAGCCGCGCGGCAAGCAGGACTGGCTGCTCGATGCGCACTCGATCTGGTACCCGCGCACCACCGGCATCTGGCAGACCGTCTGGGTCGAGCAGGTGGCGCCGACCTATATCCAGAAGCTGCGCTGGACGCCGGTGTTCGAGACCTACGAGATCGGCTGCGAGGTGTTCGCGGGCGGCGACATCCAGCAGGAGCTGTTTGTCGAGGTCAAGATCTGGCATGGCGACCAGCTACTGGCGGACGATTACTACAAGCTGCTGGCGGGCGAAGCGAACCGCAAGATCGCGCTGTCCGACCCCGGCATCGACGATTCGCGCAACGAGATCCTGTGGAGCCCCGAGCGGCCGACCCTGCTCGATGCCGAAGTGACGCTGCGCTGCGGCGACGTGGTGCTGGACCGCATCCGCTCATACACGGCGCTGCGCTCGGTATCGATCAACCGCGACCGTTTCATGCTCAATGGCCGTCCCTACCAGCTGCGCCTGGTGCTCGACCAGGGCTACTGGCCGGAATCGTTCATGACGGCGCCGTCGGACCAGCACCTGAAACGCGACGTCGAGCTGGCCAAACTGATGGGTTTCAATGGCGTGCGCAAGCACCAGAAGATCGAGGATCCGCGCTTCCTGTACTGGGCCGACCGGCTGGGCCTGCTGGTGTGGGAAGAAATGCCCTCGGCCTACCGTTTCAGTCCGCGCGCGATCACGCGCATGGTCAAGGAATGGACCGAGGCGATCGAACGCGACTACAGCCACCCGTGCATCATCGTGTGGGTGGCCTTCAATGAGTCGTGGGGCGTGCCCAACCTGACCCTGACCCAGGCCCATCGCAATGCGGTCGAGGCGCTGTACCACCTGACCCGCACGCTCGATTCGACCCGTCCGGTGATCGGCAACGATGGCTGGGAAGCGTCGGCCACCGACATCCTGGGCATCCACGACTACGACAGCGACCCGGAAAAGATCCTGACGCGCTACGCCGTCACCGATCCGGTGCGCACGCTGTTCGACCAGCGGCGTCCCGGCGGGCGCATCCTGACCCTGGATGGCTTCCCGCACCGCGGCCAGCCGATCGTGCTGACGGAGTTCGGCGGCATCGCCTACGATCCGAAACAGGTCCCGAACCCGGACGAGACCACCTGGGGCTATAGCCGCGCGCACACGGCCGAGAGCTATCTGAAGCAATACCGGCGCCTGCTGCAGGTGGTCAATGAAACCTTCATGTTCAGCGGCTTCTGCTACACCCAGTTCGCCGACACCTTCCAGGAAGCCAATGGCTTGCTGAACGCCGACCGGACGCCCAAGCTGCCGCTCGAGGTTATCAGCAATGCGACGCGCAACATCCCGATGTTTCACCGCGAGGTGGAAGAAGGCAAGGACCCGGGCACGCCCTGAGCCCGGCATTGTCTCTGGCACGGGTGGACGCCGCGTCCACCCGGCGGCGGCGCCCGGCTAGCGCTGGATGCTGCCGCCCGTCACGTTGATGCGGTCGCCGCTGCGGAAGTCGGGCGTGACGCCGTGGGTGACCACCTGCGTGCTGCCGTCGTCCATGCGCACGGTGACGCGGTAGGACTGGCTGCTGCCGGGACTGCCGGCGCTGCCGGTGGCGCCAGCGGCGCCGCTGCTGCCCATCGACGAATCACCCTCGGTAATGCCGCTCGCCGCCGGCAGGATCTCGATCGCCAGCACGGTGCTGTTGGGCGCCGCGCTGGCCGCGGCAGCGCCCGCGGTGGAGGCGCTGCCGCCGCGGTCGTCCTGCATGCTGGAGGTGCCGGAACCGCTGCTGCCGGAGCTGCCCGAGCTGCCCGAGCTGCCTGAGCTGCCTGAGGTGGTGTCGGAACTGCCGGAGACGCCCGCGCCGTCCTGGGTGCTGTCGGTGGCCGTGCCGCTGCTGCCGGAGGTGCCGGAACTGCCCGAGGTGCCGGAGCTGCCGCTGGAGCCCGAGCCGTAGTCGCTGGTTCCGGTGCTGCCGCTCGCGCCGCTGGCGCCACTCGACGAAGACTCGCCACGCATGGCGGCGCACCCCGAAATGGCGAGCGCGACCGCCAGCAGACCCGCCATGACCAGGCTCTGGTGTGATTGCTTCATGATCAACTCCTCTTATCCGATTTTTAGTGGGGATGTGACGATGCCGCGCGCCACGAGGATAAGAGGCGTGAAGCGCGCCAGCGTTCCAGCTGACTTCCTTAGAAGCCCGGTTGGATCAAGCGCGAGGGTTCTTTGCGGAACCTGAACGGAGGATGATGGTCAGCGCCGACGGGCCGCCGGCGCCGGCTGCGGCGCAAGGGTGGCCAGCACCGCCAGCAGGGTGGAGGCGAGGGTGGCGGCCGTGACGTCCACCAGCCAGTCGCGCACGTCGCCCGAGCGATACGGGAAGAAGCTTTGCACCCATTCGTCGACCGCACCCATCAGCGCGATGGCCAGCATCGCCTTCAGGGCGCGCTGCAGCGGCGTGCCGGTGGCGCCCAGGAACCACAGGGCGGCCAGGAAGGCGTAGCTCATGCCGTGCAGCACCACGCCGGACGCATAGGCGCCGACCTCGGCGCGGGCGCCGGGAATCGAGCCCGCCACCAGGATGGCCAGCAGCCCGAGCAGGGCGAGGGCATGCAGGGCGCGACGGACTTTAGGCGGAGGCTGCAGCAGGGACGACAGGGTGGGCATCGGTACGGACGTGAAGCGGTGAACGCGTGGAAGCATCAACCTTACCACGCCGCGCAGCCAGTTGCCCGCACGCCATTACCTGCTCAGATCGTCAGGGCTGGTGCGCCGTCGGTGTAATGGGCGTCGAAACAGCTTTCGCAGTCGGCGCAGAACAGATGGGCCATGCGCACACTCCCCTGGCGCAAGACCAGTTTCAAGTGTGTCTGCTGGCATTTGGGGCAGACTTCGCGGACGCTGCCGAAGGTGAGCAGGTTGAGCGGCGTGCTGTCGCTGTCGTGCGTGTCGACGACGGTGCTCGGATTGAGTTCGCTGAGGACCAGGTCGCCATCTTCATGATGGCGGCGGCAGGTGTCGGGCGCGGCGCTGGCTGGTACACGTAAGTTCATAGGACAGGTTCCCTTGGACGTTTCGTGGTACGTGATCTTCCGACCGGTGGCCGAATCGGAAGCGCAAACTTTATGATAGTCAAATCAGCGACGGCTTCAAGCGCTGTGACAATTTTTTTACCGCGAGTTGCGCTAGGGCAGAGGATAAGACCGGCCTGCAACGGGTCTGGTTCCAGCAATGCCTGTGACGCGCCTAAAAAAATGCCCGCGGGTGGCGGGCACAACCCAAGATCGGGCCAAGAGATGCGAAAAATCGGTTGGTGTGTAGCACCCGGGGCGCCGCACACCTGCTGTCACCAGGCATATCGGTTGCGTGTATGACAGGTGATTCTTAGTATAGGCAGGGTTTGTGACGCGATTGTGACCAAACGCAAAGTTCTGGCGGTTTTAAATGAGCGCCGGAGGCACCAAGTCATGAATGCTCGTTATACGTAGAACTACGTACCTACGGTCTTTCTCGCCGGTTTGGGCAAAAAAAAAGCCCGCTCTTGTGCGGGCTTAAAACTATTTTCTTGGAGGAGAATAGTGGAGACAGGTGTAATTATCGGGGTCCGCGGTAACGGCGTCCAATTGCGAGTTCGGATACCAGACATGCGATAAAGTAATATCTCCCACTTTTCTTCCGGTTTTCAGTCGCGGACGGGCACCGTATAGTTCAGCGCCATGCGGCCGCCGTCGGCGTACAGCGTCTGGCCGGTCATGTACGAGGCGTCGTCGCTGGCCAGGAAGGCGGCGATCGAGGCGACTTCTTCCGGCTCGCCGCAGCGGCCCAGCGGCGTGCGCGACAGGATGGTGTGGCGCGCTTCCGGGCTGCCCAGGACCGCCTGCTTGGCCAGTTCGGTCAGGATCGTGCCCGGGCCGATCGCATTGACGCGGATGCCGTATTGGGCCAGGGCGATCGACGCCACCCGGGTCAGCTGGTTGACGCCGCCCTTCGACACCACATAGGGCACCTGGTTGGGGATGGTCAGTTCGGCGTTGACGCTCGACATATTGATGATGCAGCCGCCCGCGCCGCGTTTCACCATATCGCGCGCCGCCGCCTGGCTGCATAGGAACATCGATTTCAGGTTAATGCGCAACACGCGGTCGAAATCGTCCTCTTCCAGGTCGAGGAAATCGGCCGCATGGGTCACGCCCGCATTATTGACCAGGATGTCGATGCGCCCGAAAGCGTCGAGCGTGGCGGCAATCATTGCATCGACCTCTTTCTTGACGCCGACGTCGGCGCGGAAGAAGCGGGCGGCGTCGCCCAGGCTGGCGGCGGCCTGCTCGACTTCCGGCTTGAGGTCGACGAGCATCACGCGCGCGCCTTCGCGCACCAGGCGCTGGGCGCAGGCCAGGCCAATGCCCTGGCTGGCGCCGGTGACGATGGCAATCTTCTGATTGAGTTTCATGGCGGGCTTTCGTAGTGAGGCAAAGTCCGCCATTCTAACCACTCGCCGCGGCTACCCGGTATGCATGATCGTCAATCCGGCTGTAAGTTTTTCGTGCAGGGCGCTACTAATCGGGTATCGCCACCACAACGAGAACCAGAATGACCCGCAAGCATCTCGCCCTCGCCTGGACCGTGTTCCTGTCGATGCTGCTGTATTCCAGCCTGGCCGCCGCCCTGGAACCCTGCCACCTGCCGAACTTCCCCGAGCGCGTCGAATGCGGCACGCTGGAAGTGCCGGAAGACCGCGCCAACCCGGCCGGCCGCCGCATCACGATCCATTTCGCCCGCATCAAGGCCAGCGCGAAGCCGGCCGCCCCCGACCCGCTGCTGGTGCTGGCCGGCGGTCCGGGCCAGGCCGCCATGGATTATGGGCCGCTCCTGGCCAGCGCCTTCCGCGAAGCGCGCAAGCGGCGCGACATCCTGCTGGTCGACCAGCGCGGCACCGGAAAATCGAGTCCGCTGCGCTGCCCGATGCCCGAGGGGGCGATCGCGCAGGGCGACATGGCGGCCGCCCAGGCCGGCCTGCGCGCCTGCCTGGAGACGCTTGACGCCGACCCGCGCCACTTCCATACCGAGGCCGCGCTGCTTGACTTCGAAGACCTGCGGCGCGCGCTCGGCTACCGCCAGTTCAGCCTGTGGGGCGGCTCCTACGGCACCCGCACCGCGCTGATGTATGCGCGGCGCTACCCGGCCAGCGTGCGCAGCATGGTGCTCGATGCGGTGGCGCCGACCAATGCCCGCATCCTGCTGTCGTCGCGCCACGCCCAGGCCGCGCTCGAGCGCCTGCTGGCCGATTGCGCCGCCGACCAGGGCTGCGCCCGGGCCTTCCCGAACCTGGCGCGCGAGCTCGACGCCGTGCTGGCGCTGCCAGCCCTCGGTCCGCACCAGGCCGAGGCGGTGCCGCAACTGCTGCGCGGCGCCATGTACAGCAGCCAGCATGCCAGCGTGCTGCCGTTCGCCATCCATGCCGCCGCCAATGGCCGGCCGCAGCCCCTGCTGGCCCTGTACGACGCCCTCGCCGGCTGGAGCCTGGAAGGCATGACCTTCGGCCAGACCCTGTCGGTGCTGTGCGCCGAAGAAGCGCCGTTCACGGATGACGCCGCGATGCGCCGGGACGCCGCCGGCAGCCGTTTCGGCGAAGCCTATGCCCGGGGCTGGCGCGACTGGTGCGCGGTGTGGCCGGCGGCGCGGCTCGACGCCGGGCTGACGCGCGCCGTGGTCTCCGATGTGCCGGCCCTGCTGCTGGCGGGCGGCCTCGATCCGGTCACGCCGCCGGAGAACGCCCACCTGGCGGCGCGCACCCTGCGCCACAGCCGGGTGCTGGTGGCGCATGGCGCCGGCCATACCTTCAGCGGCGCCGGTTGCGCGCCGCGCCTGATTGCCGCCTTCCTCGAGCATGCCGATCCTGCCGCCGTGGATGGCGCCTGCCTGGCGGCGATCCGCCGTCTCCCGTTCGTGCTGGCCGACGGCCAGCCCACCTTGTGAGGAAACCGCCATGATCGTCGTGAACCAGATCAGCAAACGCTTCAAGACCTTGCAGGCCCTGGACCAGGTGAGCTTCACCGCCAGGCCCGGGACTATCACCGCGCTGCTCGGCCCCAACGGCGCCGGCAAGTCGACGTGCCTGCGCATCCTGTACGGCCTGCTGGCGCCGGACAGCGGCAGGGTCGCCATCGACGGTATCGATGTGACGCGCGCGCCGCTCTCCGCGCGGCGCCGGCTCGGCATCGTCACCGACGAATTCGGGCTCTATGAGCGGCTCACACCGCGCGACCACCTGCGCTATTTCGGCCGCCTGCACGGCATGCGCGGCGCCATGCTGGAACGCGCGATCGAACGCGTCGTTCAGGAGGTGGGACTGGAGGCCGAGGCCGGGCGCCCGGCCAAGGGATTTTCGGCCGGCCAGCGCATCAAGGTGGCGCTGGCGCGCGCCTTGCTGCATGATCCTGCCGTGCTGGTGCTGGACGAGCCCACGCGCGGCCTGGACGTGATGAGCACGCGCGCCGTGCGCGAGGCCTTGCTGCGGGCGCGCGGGAGGGGGGCGGCGGTGCTGCTGTCGACCCACGTGATGCAGGAGGCGGCGCAACTGTGCGACCAGGTGGTGGTGCTGGCCGCGGGCCGGGTGCGCTTTGCAGGGACGACGCCTGCGCTGCTGGCGCAGACCGGCGGGAGCAGCCTGGAACAGGCATTCGTGGAAGTGATCGGCAGCGATGAGGGGATTGCAGCATGAGGTATGAGAATTTATGGATCGTGGTGTCGAAGGAGGTGATGGACGCCGTGCGCGACCGCCGTTCGATGATGGCCGGCCTGCTGTTTGCGCTGCTCGGGCCCTTCGTGCTGGCGGCCGTGCTCAAGGCGATGATCGCGTCCGAGGTCGACGCCGGGGCGCGACCGCTGCATTTGGTCGGCGCCGCCCATGCGCCGGGGCTCGTGCGGCACCTGGAAGCGGCCGGCGTCACGCTGCAGGCGAGCGAAGAGTCGCCCGATAGCCTGCTCGCGCGCTCGCCCGGCGCGGTGGTGCTGGAAGTGCCGGCGCAGGCCCCGCGCGCGCTGGCGCAGGGACGCGCGGCCACGCTGGCCCTGTGGGCCGACATGTCCATTGACGACGCAAGGCGCCAGGCCCAGCGCGTGCAAACCCTGGTGAACGCCTATGGCGCCCAGCTGTCGGGCCAGCGTCTGATGGGCGCCGGCATGGCGCCGGACAATGCCAGCGCCCTGCGTCTCGAGCTGCGCGACCTGGGCGGGCCGGGCGGCCGCACGGCGCTGGTGCTGGGCGCGCTGCCGCTGTTCTGGCTGCTCGGCTTGTTTGTCGGCGGCTCGCACGTGGCGCTGGACGCGACCGGCGGCGAGCGCGAACGGCGTTCGCTCGAGGCCTTGCTGGCCCAGCCGGTGGGGCCAGGCACGCTGTTCATCGGCAAATGGCTCACCGCTTCGCTGTTCGGCTATGTGAGCAGCGCCGCCGCGCTCTTGCTGTCGGTGCTGGCCCTCGAACGCCTGCCGCTGTACGAAGTGGGCATCGCTTTTGCGCCGGACGCAGCGATGCTGGCGCAGATGCTCTTGATCCTGCTGCCGCTGGCGCTGCTGGTGGGCGCCCTGCAATGCGTGGTGGCGCTGCACGCCCGCACCCACAAGGAAGGCCAGATCTACCTGAACCTGCTGCAACTGGCGCCGATGCTGCTGATGGTGGAAAAGCTCGGGGCCACGTCAGCACCCAGCGCCCACCTGTTGCCGATGCTGAGCCAGCACGCCCACCTGGGCACGCTGGTAAGCGGCGGGACGCCGGCGCCGCAATTGCTGGCGCTGTCGGTGGCCGGCTGCATCGGCGGCGCCGCCCTGCTGATCGCCTTCGGCAGCCGGCGCCTGGGCAGCGAACGCTTCGTGTTCGGGCTGTGATGGCCGGAGCGCAGGACGCCGACTTCAAACGCCTGATGGCCGAACATGGCGCCATGCTGGTGCGTTTCGCCGCCAGCTTCGAGCGCAACCGCCATGCGCGCGAAGACCTGGTGCAGGACATCATGCTCGCCGTGTGGCAGGCCTTGCCGGCCTTTCGCGGCGAAGCCAGCATCAAGACTTATGTGGTGGGCGTAGCGCACCGGCGCTGCGCCAGCCATGTGATGCGCGCAGTGGCGCAGCCGCAGCACGAGGAACTGGACGACGAGTGGGAAGACCAGCAGCCGGGGCCGGAAGCACTGGCCGGCCTGAGCCAGCAGCAGCAACGTTTGCTGGGCGCGCTGCGCCAGCTGCCGGTCGGGCAGCGCCAGCTGGTGCTGCTGGCGCTCGAGGGCATGTGCTATGAAGAGATCGCGCAGCTGCTCGGGATCTCGGTGAATAATGTCGGTGTGCGCCTGAACCGCGCCAAGGCCGCGCTCAAGGAAAGGCTGGAGGAACGATGAACGATGCGGATGAATGGGCCAGGCTGCAGGACGCGTGGGGCGCAGATACGCCGGTCGCCCAGCCGATGCGCGACGTGG
>Ga0265797_10008605_pt1 | contig 13530 bp, 13 predicted proteins | sample P2T30metagenome_FD_192433 | JGI IMG/M metagenome (GOLD analysis project Ga0265797, IMG submission 192433) | Plant litter microbial communities from East Loma Ridge, Irvine, California - P2 T30 | ecosystem: Environmental > Terrestrial > Plant litter > Unclassified | place: USA: California... | reverse complement strand
CGTACCGCCAACAAACCAGTATACGCTGGGTATACCCAATTCCGTTCCAAAACAGCCAAAGTCTTCACTCGCAGGGTTGGGACCAGTGTCTATGACCCTTTGATTCCCGAAATGCCGCGACATTGCATCCCTTACGCGGTGACTCGCTTTCTCGTCGTTCACATTCAACGGATAGCTATCGATCGTCGTTATCTCGGGTGGTCTTGGAGCGTTCGACGCTTGAGCCTCCGCGTTGACTATTCGCTCTATCGATTCCAATACTCTTTTGCGTACGCTCGTATCGAGGGTCCGAATGTTCATCAGAATGACCGCTTCGTCAGGAATGATATTCGATTTTGTTCCAGCCTGTATACTTCCAACCGTGACGACCGCCAATTCCGAGGCACTGAGCTCTCTCGATACGATAGTCTGCAGTCGGAGAACGGTAGACGCGGCCATGACAACAGGGTCGATACTTGATTGAGGCATCGATCCGTGGGCTCCCTTGCCGAACAACCGGATCTTCAGACTATCGGCCGCGAACGTAATCGGTCCCGAACATCCAGCTACTGTTCCGGCCGGTCCAACCATTACGTGCTGACCCAAGACCACCTCAGGCTTTCGAGCTGGCAGTTTATCGTGTAGCCCATCCCTCAACATTGCCCTAGCTCCCTCGGCGGTCTCCTCGCCAGGCTGGAATAGGACGATAAGTGTCCCGGCCCAGGCGTCGCGTTGGTCGGCGAAGAGTCGAGAGACACCCATTAGCCAAGTCACATGCATATCGTGTCCACATGCATGCGCTTTAGGCGATGCTTCCTTGTCTTGACCGGAGGCTTTACTCGCGTAATCAAGTCCAGTTGTCTCTTTTAGCGGTAACCCATCCATGTCGGCGCGCAACATTATCGAAGGTCCTTCTCCATTCTCCATGACGCCAATCAGTCCCGTACCGCCTATGCCTGATGTGACTTGATACCCATGTTTCTTGAGATGCTGACCAGCGATGTCGGCCGTGCGATGCTCCTCCATTGATAGCTCCGGGTGCGCATGGAGATCTTTGTAAACATCTTCGAGGGATGGGAGAAGGTCGCCTAATCCAGACAGGATTTTAGACGGGATGGGCAGTTCATCGCTATTAGACATGTTGACTATATCGCAGTCGCGCGACAAGTCTGCCACCGCTGTGAATTTGCGTTTCAATCAAAATCTTCACGACAAGTATCATTGATAATGCCGGAATGCACAACAATATCATCTCACTTCGGCGCAAGGATGGCGTAGTTCGGACGGCATAGTTCCGGCGCAACGTAGACCCCGCTTTGATGATGACAGGTAGGCTCGACCGACGCGGACTGAGAGACATTAAACTAGAGGATGTATGAGAAGTATGCGGTAGGAAAGGGGGAGAATGAGGATAGGATCCGAGACTTGAGTCTGCTCATTCGACTTCCTCGATGATCAGCACTGCTCGTCCTGTCGTGATGATACCACCTAAACATCGACTAGGACTACACGTCTGTCCGTATGGATTCATGCAATGTAACATATTCTCGATTTACCATACAACATCACACCACGACCGCCTAAATTACAATCCAAGGTGTCTGGCAGTCAGTCTTTCCTCATACCGTTGTCGTTTCCTCAGACTCTTCTCATGCTTGGGTCCAACATCGGAAGGCTTGGGTCGCTTGAACTTCGGATGTTCCTCGTCCGTATCCGACTCGTAAGCGATGCCTTCAGCCAATTCGGGTATCAAAGGGGTTTGACGCCAGAGCAATTTTGACTTCCAGTACTTGGAGAACAGCCAACTGCTGTCAACGCGCGGGTTCGGCTCCACCTCACAGGAAAAGAGCTCGTCTATGGGATTCGTGGCCATGTACTCCTCGATCGTTCGAAATTGGAAGCGGACTGTCGGAGGTGATGGTAACCGGCTCAGTGATTCGTTCACATAATGCTGAACCATCTCCGCTAATTCTTGTGGGCCGTATGCGCGTTTCCAATGACGCCGATTGCGCCACTTCTGATGGTGTTGAGGTACATCTGATGTGTCGAAGAAAGGGTATTGAGAACCCCGCAGCACTTTGACTCGCTCTAGACCGTACACTAGCAATTCTTGGCGATAATAGAGGCGTGATAGAGTATTTGAGCCACATCGGCGAGTGTCCAATTCTTGAAAGTGGCCTTATTCGATTGGCGAATGGGGCGATCGTGATAGAACCAGTCCTCATCGGAGTCGGCATCCAAGCGCAATTTGCTGCGGCTGGGATAATCTGTCTCCACGTATGGACCGAAGATGATTTTACAAGCCTTGGCAGCACCGCGACTTAAATTGGACAAGCCCTCATCTTGCCTACCAGTAACGTGATCGGGAAGCCACCCAGCGAATGGGAAGAACAAAACTAGCTCATTCAAGGTCTTTCCCCAACTCACACTGCCACACTTCCTACCAACATTGCGGTGTACCACTTTGAGCGGGGACAATGCGTTGACAAACGGACAAGATCGGCCTCGATGACAAATGTTCTCGATTCCAGTGGTCTCAGTGGGATGAGAGAACCAAGGAAGGACTGTCCGTAATGTCTCGATCCCAGCAAGAAGCAGATGCGCTTTACCGTTATGCAGAATAGTATGCGAGTGTCGAAGCGGGTGAGGGTAGTCCTGGTCGATGTAGTCATCGTGGTCCTGCCGATCGCGGTATCGGTCGGTGTGGTATCCATAACCATAGTTGTGACTGTGTCTGTAGCTATAGCTGTCGAGAGATCCGTATCCATCTCGATTCACATATCTATCAGACAGAGTCAGGACGCGGCACCTCGACAATGCGTACAGCTTCCGAGTGTGTTGAGCGTCACGGTCCGAGCTGTACTCGTACTCGTACTCAGACGGAGTCGTAGAGACGTTGCTTGATGATTGCTGTCGCTCATAACGTGGATCTTCACTCTGAGTCGTCGGGATCATCTTGGTCTCCGTCACGTAATCCCAGCGAGAATGAGTCGAGTGTTCAGCCGATTCAGGTTCGCTCTCGTCTGACGAACCAAGTTCTCCGTCTGGAGTAGATGACTGATCGGAGTTCAACTCTTTCACAGACCCACTCGGTATCGGCGAAGGTGTACTCCATTCCCTGGCCGAATAGCCCCCATCGCTCGACGAGCGGCCTCGCTTTTGAAGGTCGGTCTGATCTTCCCATTCCGAGCTGCTTTCTTCTCCATGAAAATATCCATTGCCGTACACGATATCGTTGTAAGATATGGCCTTCGAGCCGTCATCCGGTAGTGATTGTTGGCCCCAATGTCCCCTGATATCTTCCATCTCACTGATGGACTGGCTGTCGCCAGACCACCTGGATCCTGTGTCACTCTCCTGTCCTTCAAAATCGCTCTCCTCCTCGGAGAAGAACGACATCGTCACGTCACTGTCGATTGGCGTGTGGAAGCCTTCGTCTTCCGAGTAATTGTAGTCGTCTTCTTGCTCTTCCTCATCGTAACTGTAATCGGCTACTTCGGGATTCCATCTTTTGGCTTTGGCCTGACGCTTCTGTTGTTGAGTGGATCGCGCGGAACTCCTCTTCACTCGACGGGCGTCCTCGTCCACGACATCCGGGTCGGTCTTGTGCTGGACTCTGAATTCACTCAAACTTTCCCAAGAGCTAACTCGGGGCACATATCCTACGCGACTCCAAATGATGCCCCGAAAGACGGAATGAACAGTATATCGATCGATGAAGACATGTCGATACAGTACGTCGATATGTCTGTAGGCCAACGAATGGAACCTACGCGATACTCTTAAGCAAGATAGTATTGCAGAAGGATCAGACAGCTCGAGGATCCGGAGGAGTACAACCGTGTGACCCTGAAGTCGCGCCTAGACACTGCATTAGCCAACGCATGCCTATTTCGGATGCCAACACACCTGGACGCTCTCCATACTCGACATTTCTGACATATCTGATATCACCTATGTATGTTCGAAACAGCTCGTCGATGGACGCAGAGTGGATGTGAGAAGGGCTGGCGAGCCAAATATGAATGTGAACAAGCCGTGAAGGCGGACAAGGGGTATCCTCCTCTCGAAACCCTATTGTTGTGTGTGTCAGGTTGATCCCAGATGATGTTTGTCACATGTCCGACATGCTCACCAGATTTCACCCTCATGACGAGGGGACTCAAATGTCAGATGAGGAGGTAGATTGGTAGTCAGCCTCGAATGACGCTATCACTACTCAAGCGTTCCATCATTCGACCGAGATCGCTGCGATATCAAATCTCTTGCATTGGTGGTACCAAGACTGCGACACAGCTATCTTTGGCTCGCTAGACTACGAGAAGGGAGATTCGACTGCAGCATCCCCGAGAGTCGGATGATCACGACGGACTGTCAAGCTCGAGTCGACTCGACGAGTCATCGAACCTCGCAATCGGATGTCCGAATCCACCAATGGAGCTCGTGAACGCCCTACCTCGTCGCGACGACAGACTGGAAGACACACGAAACTGTATCATCTAAAGGGAACCAAAGGGTGATGGTGGTCGGGGGTAGCATGAAAGGAGTGGGATCGACGACTCAGATACAGGCCTCCCTACATCCTGCTCCGATCCTACATCCTGCTCCGATCCTTCATACTTCACACTTGACTCAACACGATACCCGATCGATACTGTTCTCTTCTCACTACACAATCAATCTGGGTTCTCTCATATACCATGGTCGCGCGTAAACAGCTTCTACCAGTCCTCGCTGTCTGCGTGGCCCAAGGAATCAGTACAGCAATGAACATGTTTATTTTCCCCTTTATGGCTTCTTGTGAGTCTACATACTCTGCAACTAGTGGACACTGATCATTCAGACCTAATGTATCTGGGCATCGAGCCGAAGCATATATCGACATACGTCGGTGTCATTGAGGGTCTACAAGCCGTGGTCGAGGTCAGCATGATACATGTAGTACGTGCCATCATGATGCACCAGACATGTCTGATGAACAGCATGTCACCGCGATTGAGCGTGCGCCGCACCGATGGCTCTCTATTATTACCATACTGGCTCCAGGGTTCCTTGCTGGCGTATTCGGGCTCGCAGAATACCCCTGGCATATTGTCATGGTAAGGTCCGCAATGGGCATCGTTGGCATAGGCGGCATGCAGGCTGTGATATTAGGTGAAGTTGTTGATCCCGATTCCGCGTCTCAAGGCAAGTCTTGATCATCTGTCACTGATGCTGATAGAGCAGCATTTGGGTGGCTCACCATTGCTGGCTCGATAGGATCAATGAGCGGGGCTGGACTGAGCGGCTATCTTGCGGAACCAGCTGGACGGGTACCAGCTTTAGGAGATCTCGACCTTTTCAAACGCAAGCCATATTTGCTGCCAGGATTGACCATGTCCTTTATCGCCATCATCTCAGCATTTACTATTTGGCTATTTGTCCCTGAAGTGAGTCCAGGTATCGGGACTCGGCTGACTGCTTTCAGACAAATTCAGTACATCAGACTCCCGATGAAGACGAGGATCCGACCCCTGTGGGGATTAAGCTTTCTTATAGGAGTCTCGCCAAAAGCAGTATATTCCGATCATTCGTTGGCACAAACTTCTGTAAGCCAGACTCAAAGATTGCAACGCTTCCGCTGTCTAATAATTTAGTCCACAAGATGTGCTACTTTGGCTGCATGTCCCTCATAGTGAGCCAAACAAGAACAATCATCGATTGAGCTGAATCACAGTCATCGGCGGGAAAACTGGATCCAAGTTTGGGTGGTATCGGCATGAGCGTGAGTGACAAGAGGTCGCTGTTGCTCCATATCCAATGGTGGACTGACTGCAATATAGCTACCTCAGCTCGGCCGTATACTCTCGATAACACCTGTATTGGTCACTCTGTCAATCTTTTTGTTCGTCACCAAGGCTGCCAAGCGATATTCGACACGCACTATGGTCGTTGCTTCTGCCTCTGGATCTATTCTAGCTGCCCTGTACTTTCCGCTCGCCAACTTATGGGTCACGCACACATCGAGACCATTGGTATACGTGGACCTACTTTGGTACGCTGGTCAGGTGTTGGGTAGGATGTTCTGGACGTAAGTCGATACTTGAACGATCTGACCGTCAGAATGCAAATGATCATCATGCTACGCCTATACCCTCAACCCCATCATCGCGGACGGGCTACCTTAGTGTCAAAGCAGTTTACGAATCTCGCAGAGGCCCTTGGGTCTCCGTTGTACGGGTAAGTCTCCTATGATTATCCTGACTGTCCCTGACTGACCACTAGGCGCCTTTTTGGCGTGTCCTCTCACTATTCTGCCGGATCGCTAGGCAGGCAGGCTATCTGGATATTCGCAGGCTTGATTGCACTCATGGCGGTGATCTCGTCGGCCTCGCTCCCGGAGATATCCAAAGCTGACCCAGTCACTGGAGTGAGCGAGCAACACGATGACGAGGAGAGGCGAGGACTACTAGACGATCAAAACTAGGCCAGAATACTGCTGCCTAACATATGGTGAGAAGTGAAAAATGGCGTGTCAGCCACAATGTTTTGTAAATAACCTGTATAACACTTCCTGATGTCTCGTCCCGAGTTACATTTCTGCTAATAAATAATACTCCTTTCACTGCGCACCCCCTCTTTACGAGCCGAGCCATGATCTCATCCTTTGTCTGGTCTGCCTTCGACTCGAATCCACGATTCACAAATGCTGATGATGGCATGACGGACACTCACCTCTTATTCTTATACTACATCGTCACCCTATTTTCAACTTTGATCATACACCTTCCCCCATTATGATCAAGAGATCCCTAATCGCCCCAGTTTTGACACTATGCTTCGTCCAAGTGGTCTCGACGTCCCTTATCAGCCTGATCTTCCCATTCGTGGCATCTCGTACGTGAATTGGGGCAGGAGAATCTGATGTCCAGTCCTACTATCTATGGGCATCGATCAGCACGAGGTCCCCATATACGCTGGTTGGGCAGATAGTGTGATCGTTGTCTCAGAGCTCGTATGCCTTCCAATCGTAAGTGAGTCGAGCTCGTGGTATGATAGGGAGCAGAATCTGACGACGTAGCACGTCCGGGTTGTGCGCTACTTCCCACATCGAAGAGTCCTTGTATGCACTCTTACTCTTTCTGGAGTCATCGATGGCTGTCTTGGGTTTTGTACCTCGCCATGGCAGCTTGTGGCGCTCCGTGGTTTGACGGGCATGGTCCACTTCAGCGGATTCTTGTGTGGTATCGGCTTGGGCGAGATTGTCGATGAAGATCTAAGAATGAAGGTACGCATTGGCTGATTGGTAGAGAAGTATCCTAATCTCAGCCTTCTCATGGCATGCCGCAGGGAATTCTATTGGTTCGATTCTTGGAGCCATGATTGGCGGGTATCTGGCTGAACCTTATGGCCGGGTCCCGATTCTCTCGGACAAAGTGTTCTTTCAAAAATATCCTTACACTGCTCCTGGACTCTTGCTTTGCAGTACGACCATTTTGGCCAGTATGGCGGTGCTGGTACTCGTCAAAGAGGTACGTCACAACTCTGATTAACCGGCTGCTTATTCATTTCAGACCAACCCCCGCCATCGCCCTATCGCTCTGAACTTGAACGAATCGGATGCCGAGAGCCCTGCATCATCGACGCATCTCAGGGGCAAGCTCACCACTAAGAGGCTGTTCCGAAGTCGGCGGTTCTTGCAAGTCAGCATGGCGGAGCTTGGTGAGTTTGCAAAACCATGGGGAGCTGAAAATAGCCAATCGCGCTTGTGTCTTTGGGTGTCTCGCTCTCTTTGTGCGTATCCGAGTATTCTCAGATCTGCAAATGAACGCTAATATAAGTCTACGGCCGGGAAACTGTCCCCTTCGATTGGTGGCCTTGGACTGACGGTACGTTGATGTGTCGGTACTGCTTTGGGAGAATCCTCTCATATATAGATCCAAGACATCGCCACGGTACTCTCAACGACTCCACTTCTGACTCTTATCAACACTATCATTCTGTTCCCGTGGTATTCGAAACATCTCTCGCTGAGAGTGATTGCCAGTATCAGCTCCGGCTGCTGGCTGCTCCCCGCCATGTTTTTCCCACTTGCCGCTCACTTCGCCACTCACCCCAATCCCGGCCGAAATCTTGTATACGGGCTCTGGTATGTTGGGCAAGTCGGGGGTATGGTTTGGTGGACGTGAGTGAAGCCTTTCCCTCAACGGCGCGACTCACAAGAAGGCTAAAGAGTTTGTACTTGCTTCGACTCTATCCTCATTCGGACGATCGAATCTTAGCTACTGGTATCATCAAACTGGCCACAAATTCCGGCATCATCATAGGAGCAGCTGGATCTACGTAAGCTCGTAGCCCCAGATACCAATATCGCTAAATCACAGGCGAATGTTCAGCATTGCAAGTCATTATCCGGAAGGCTCACTTGGTCGTCAACTCGCGTGGATCTTTGTCGGCGGATGGGCTATCATTGTTTTTGCGGTTGGACTAAGCCAGCCAGATATTGCCGGAGAGGATCCTATTCTCAAGGTCCCAGAATCGGGACCGAAGACGAAGAATCGCCCCTGCTGGCCAATGATGAGGAAGCAACAGTGTGAGAGGGGAGCGAAATATGAGAGGTGATCATCACTACTGTACATATAGTTGAACCGGCTAGCAAGATGCGTGGCGATGTCAAAACATGGTTGGAGATGACTCAGCCATTGACCCTTTGCCGCGGGCTGTCTAAGAAGACACACTGACTACTTCGGCCGGGCCATTCATCTGATCTGTCTTGGCAGCCCATGCTCTGTAAAAGCAGACCCCCATAGCCCTGTACGACTTCGATCGCCAGTACCACCACGGTACAACCTGGTGCCCTGTCTCGCGAGTATATCATAGGCTGGTCAAGTCAATGAGTGAGCTTATCTGTACATCGCTTCCGAATGCGTACCAGTCCAAGTTGACGAATCGGGGTGTGACATGCTGCAAAGGGAGATATTGAAAGGATCAATGGTGATGACCATCCTTTTACATACCCTGACCTGTCTACGACTGGGTCGAACTAGCTTTAGTACCTACGTCCACATTCATCAGCTTGCATCAGGTTGACCCTTCTCTACCTCGCCTCATCAGCTAGTGAACCTCACAATGTTATCGAATGCGATCCTCCCCCCTGTTTTAGCGCTCTGCGCGGTCCAGTGCCTCATCATCGCCCTCATCACTCACATCTTCCCCTTTATCGCAGCCTGTACTTCCCTTTCTATCTTCCCCTCGTTCAACTGGCTGATCGATAGTCCTGCTGTCCCTCAATGTCCCGCCCGAAAAGGTGGCGACCTACTCAGGCATGGCAGAAAGTCTAGTATCAATTGGCGATCTTGTGTGTCCCTCTCGTATGTCTTGACTCCGAAAGAAGGCTAATGGCAGCACGTCAAGCTCATCCAGATTCTCCCTCATCGACAGCTCATCATTGCCTCGCTCTTCCTCAGTGGTCTCGTAGCATCTTTGATGGGGTTTTCGACGCACATTTGGCAGATTCTACTTCTACGGGGCTTGACGGCCCTCTTTAGTTTTGGTGGGTTTCTAGCTAGTATAGCTTTAGGTGAGGTAGTCAAGGGAGAGACTGGGAGTCAAGGTATGTGCTCAATGGTCAAGAGTAGAGCTGACGCGAGCATTCTCGTTTTTTGCTTCTGCAACTTTCCTGGGGGCGATGCTGGGTTCCGTGATCGGTGGATATCTCGCTGAGCCGGAAGGTCGGGTCCCGTTTCTTGGAGGTGCCGATATACTTGTGAAGCATCCATATATCGCTCCTGGCCTAGCGATGGGAATCTTGACGGTCATTTGTGCTATTGTAATTTGGCTCATGGTACCAGAAGTAAGCATTGCTCAGGAATGGATCGCTGATTCCAGACTAACGCCAAATATCGTCATTGTCCTGTAGCAGCTAGCACCATGGAGGACGAGACCCGGCCGATCCAGCCACAATCAGACGAAGGCAAGATCACATTAGCAGATCTCTGGCACGACATCCGATTTTGGCATCTCAACGTCGTTGATATCTGTAAGTTGTCGAAAGATGATTTTCGAAGCTCTACGAAGCTGATTACAAAGTGAACAAAGCTTGTTTCTTCACTTGCCTGACCGTGATGGTAGGATTGCCGTATTCGGCGATATAGACAGCTAATGGTACAGTCGACGGCCGGAAAACTATCGCCCGAACTAGGAGGATTAGGATTGAGTGTGAATCAGCCCAACATGCCTGAGCTGACTTCAAGATCCAATCAATCGGAATGATCCTATTCTTTACACCTTTGCTGACCTCGTGCAATCTGGTTTTCCTCTTTCCACTCTACTCGGACAAAATATTGACTCGCTGGATACTCATCGTTTCTTCTTCCGCTTGGGTCCTTACCGCTATCTTTTTCCCTATTGCCACTCAAACTGCGATTCCTGGTAAACCACATCAAACTCCGATCTATGTGTTATGGTACCTGGGGCATGCCATCGGGATGATTTGGTGGGCGTGTGTCTCATCTACTCTCGGTCGTACAGTATCGAAAGCTGATGCTAGTTTGCAAGGCTCACTAACTCTCGCCCTCTACCACAACACGGCCGATCGAGCTCTTGCTGCTGGAATTCTTCAACAAAGTGGGAATGTCGGATATATACTGGGAGTGGCTGGGTCTAGGTAAGCGAGCATGACAGTTGGGTATAGGCTAATAATCCAAGCCAACTTTTGTCCTTATCCAGTCAGTATCCCATAGGGACCACAGGACGACAAGCTATCTGGATCTGGCTCATGGTCCTTGCTTGCTTGACGGTGCTTGCAGGGGCATGTCTTCCGGAACGAGCCCGATCCAATGATGTCGAGCTTTGCGAGGACGAGGAAGCTGTCACTATTAATGAGAGAACACCTTTACTGTGAATGAGACGAATGTGTTGTGTAGTGTAGTCAGATCGGTGTACAGTACTGTGCATGAGGATGTATTGAGCCTGTCTTCCGGGCGCCATTCACTCGATCAGGCTTTACCACCAATTCCGTCACTATGTCTGGCTTGATTCATCGGTGACATTGATACGTGCTCTCCGGATTGTCACTGGGCATCAACAAGGAGCCCTTCTGTCGATCTAGTAAACCTCATCAAAGGATGTGAAGACAGGCAATCCAGTACAGATCATCACATACCAGCCCTCCCCATCTCCTCGCCGACACGAATCCATTGAGCATATCTTCGTAGTGACAATCACTCGTTGATGCCTTATCACCTGTCCGGCTGCGATCTCTGACTAGATTCGTATCGTCACGTACTATCCCGATCGTCACTGGACGACAACAAAGGACCCATTCGTCGATCTAGTAAATCCCATTAAAGGATGTCGAAGACAGTCAATCCAATACAAGCCATCGCATATTAACCTTCCATGTTCCCTCGCCATCTTCATCTCAACTAAAACAACAGCACTAAAACAACAGCACTAGAATAAAACAAATCCAAAATGCCAGCTCCACCAGGAATGTCACAAGAAGAATACCTCGTTCTCAAAAAACGTCAAAAGGAAAAATCAGATATGGCAAAAGCCAAAGAAGTATATAAAAAGAAATATAATCCAGCTACGGATGTTGAAGAGATTGATACAGAGACTTTGCAGGGGACTTGGATGAAAGATGGGGATTGGGGACCTGTTTGGGCTCAAGTTGAATTTGTATGTCCGCCCGACTCGTCATTGACCTCGAAAAAACCCGGACTAATGGCAGGATGCGGATGGGTGTTTGAAGAATGTCACTGATGCTGGGAAAGTAAAGGATGGATTCTTTGCTCCGGCTGGAACGTATGTCTATATCGGTTCTTTTCCTTGCCATGCTCTGGCTCCAGCGGTCTCGGTTGTGGGGAAGTAAGCTAACTATCAGGAGTCTACCTCTCGGAGCTGCGATGCCCGAGATGACTGTCTTGAAATATGGCGGGTGAGTCCCTTTCCCGGATCATCGTCGTATTCGTCCCACCCGTTAAACAAACTCCTCGTCCAGGCAATATCTTGAGAGACCAACGAAAACTAAGGCGAAAGAGACGAGGGTGATAGGTGGAACCGGAATAACAGCTGATCCTAGGTATTTCCCCGCTGGAACTTCTTTTCCTGGAGGAGTCATGGTCCCACTCCACGCTAGGATGGTGAATCTGTTACCGCAAATGACGATCGATAAATCGAATCCGTGGAATAATGAGAGTCTCTGTAGTATTCAGTAGTGGTCTCAACTATCACTATAGTCATGCTATCTGACAGGGTGGGACAGTAGGAAACCACTCGACTTATAGAGCTGGATAGGACCATGTATATCGTAGTGTCAGCCCAGGTAATCAGCTAACACCCGCATGTTCCACCATTCACCAGCACTAATCACGTATCCGCCCATGCATTAATCCTAATATCCCTTGTATTTACCCACCTAAACCTCTTCAACCCAACTACCTTTCTCATCAACTTCCAAAAGTTCCCAATCAACCTCAACATTCTCCTCTTTGAATAGTCGAACAATCTCCTCGGCGATACCGTCAAAGTTCTCTGTAGCTAATGCCAAGATCGTGGGACCTGCTCCTGAGAGACAGATTCCGAGTAGGCCGGGGTGGGTTGTTGGTGTTAGGGTGGAAAGGATTTTGGGTAGGCCTGGGATCTGGTTGTCAGCGAATGCTAGTGAAGCGGTGCGAGCGCGTGGGAATATGAACATGTAGAGGTGAGATTGAGCAGAGTGTTAGGGCACAATGTTGATTATTGGTTGACATACCAAAGGCATTCGATATGGGTGGTGAATCTTATCCTTCATTGCCTCGAAAATAAGCTCTGGATCAGGTGGTGATCGTGCCAAAGCAGTCGTCAATACCGCCAGTCGTTGCAGGTTGAATACCTATTCGTCAGCTAGTTCCGAATCCTGGAGGAGAAGTAGCTCACCATATCCTTCCTGGAATACGTATCTGGTAAAACACCCCTCGCCTTTGCCGTCGCCAACTCGAATCTAGGCATAACAGCAATAGCCTTGATCTCCTTTGCCCATCCATATTTAATATAATGTCCAATTCCCAATGGGGCTTTCGGTGGATCTTGTCCCCAACTTGGCCCTGCATCCGGTGGGTATTCCGGCAAGACTTCTGCCAATGGAACTGAAGCAGCAGATGTATCTTCGGGAGATAATTCTTTAAGGTATGATCCTACGAATCCACCTATTAATGCTGCCGTTACATTATCCGGATGTCGTTCGACCATTAATGCGAAATCGAGTAGTCGAGATTTTGACAGTTTCAGGTTTCCGAGTAAATCACCTAAAAGGACACCAGCGATGACTGCTGCTCCTGATGATCCTAATCCCCTACCAAATGGGATTTCATTATGCGCGTGTATCGTTACTCCAGATGGGAAAGTGGTGATGTTGTGTGATCTCAATACATAGAGTGCGACCCGAGTAAGAAGGTTCTTGTATGGTGACAAGGGTACGTTTGACGAATCCAGACCGGTATAAGTGATTACTGGTAGTAATGTCTCGTCGTATGGTGATGCAGGGATGTTGACCTCCACAGTGAGCGATAAAGAAAGGGCAATACCGCA
>Ga0265797_10008604_pt1 | contig 13530 bp, 19 predicted proteins | sample P2T30metagenome_FD_192433 | JGI IMG/M metagenome (GOLD analysis project Ga0265797, IMG submission 192433) | Plant litter microbial communities from East Loma Ridge, Irvine, California - P2 T30 | ecosystem: Environmental > Terrestrial > Plant litter > Unclassified | place: USA: California... | reverse complement strand
GGGCAGCGGCCATGGATGTTTGATCGTCGACTCCTGTCCCAGCAAATGTACAGGTAATAAGCGGATGTCTCGGCGTCCTGTCTCTGTCTTGGCCGCCATATACTCGACGAAATGATGGTAAGTGCGGCTATGGGAGAGGTCTCTGCTTCCCACGTCTGTCCACAAGATTGCTGATACATATGTGAGCGGTGACGAATCGAGATCAACAATTTGACAGTTCGCTCACCAGTCCAACCGTCCCCATTTGACTCAATGGTGATGGACACATCCTGTTCGATGACGAATTGTAGGTTGCTAAGATATGCGTGCCCTCTTATATATGAGCAGCCGGGAGCTGCGGCCAAACGTCTGGGCATCCACTCAACGTCGTCGGGTAGAAGCCTTCGTCGCGCTTGCAAGATCAAGCTACTGAATGGATCTACAGGCAGCTTGTTTTTGCCAAAGTTTCCCTGGGTGTTGAGACGTAGTAGGAGTCCTTTGTTCGAAGTGGCGTATGGGGTTCTCGTGATTGCGTGAAGAACAGGCCCGTCAGTCGAGCGCCAAAGATGGATGTGCTGCCGAAAGAACTCGGGGGCGATATTGTACTTTGCGCCCACTTCACAGATCCAAGACCCTGGAAGATGTCCATTGAGGAAAAGGACCTGTCCTTGCCCTTTGCTTGGAGGCGGGGCTGCGACAAGGTCTTGTAATTGAGAATATTTGTAACTATGACGTTGACACTGCTCAGAGCCATGGCAAAGCGGCCCATACACAGACAAATGTCCAAGGTGATACGCCTCGAGGTCACTGTATTGCTTGGGTAGATGTGCCTCGTCAGCTCGGAGCAGCTCAGCAAGAAATCTGTAATGATAGCCAAAGAAAAGCGTGCGAGTATATGAACGTGCAGCGTAGTTGAGTATATGCTGACGATAGCCTTGGGCTTCAGGCGATATCTGCATGCTGCTCGTGTGAGAAAGCTGGAAGATACGACACAAGTTATAGGCGGTAAAGGATTGGGAAAAGGCATTGTAGCAGTCAAGCTCCGGCCATGACAAGAAGTGCTTTGGAACAGAGCGTATCAGATCCGGTTTGCGCAACAGCATTTGAGGCTGCGGACAAGCCAGCTGCGCAATCATGGTGTTCTTCATCGCAACCAGTCAGGGAAGCGTATAAGCGAACGCGCGCCATGGATCTTCGCAATACCTGCGGGTGGGGGCTAGCCGCCCGTGATACGAGGCTGAATGCTTCCGATGTCGTTCATCAGCGGAACGACCCCACGACTTGTGCGACGCCAAGTAAAACCTGAACAGCGGTCATGAAGACAACGATCGTAGCGAACCTGCATGTTGTCAGTCTTATGAAGTGCAACAGTGTTGAGTATCTCACAAGAACGTCCAGAATTGCAAGGTATCGTTACGGTTACGGAACAAGACCCAAATGCTCCATGGCTTCGCCTGCTGCAGATGCTCATCTAGGATCATGATTCGAGACCAGAGATGAGGGAATATGCCAGGTGTCCATGCGATCGGCTGCTGATTTATGGCGCTCATGAGGTGAGAAAGCTTAGTGTCGTATTCGCTGCTACGTTGAAGTCGACTAAAGGCTTGGTAATCGCTGATCGCGCGATTGCGGTATCGTCGAGCAGAACATGGTTGACATGGGCAACATCGCCGCTGTATATAGGTATACCAAGTCAGTGTATGCTCCATATGCAGTTCATACAGAAACACGTACCCATAAGCCAAGCTTAGCATGAGGACCCAATGAAGGCCAGGCGTTGAACAGCAAGCTGTATGACTCCATGACCTCTTGCGCCAGCTCATTACCGACACCGACCATCCTAAGGGGAGCGGCATCTAAGGCGCATGGTAGCGCGAAGATCTCAAGTATGCGACGTCCGTTGCGGTTCGATAGCAGGAGGTGCCGGGAGATGTTATGAGTCCAGGTGATTTCCACTGCTCCGAACACAGTCAATCTGTACGCGTTGAGATGGGTCGCGTCAACAAAGAGCGACTCCAAGGACTCTAAATCTGCCATGGTCACCACAGAGGCGAATGCAACAGGCGCTGGTAGCAAACCGCTGCCCGCTACCAATTCTGCCAAGCTCTCGAAGTATGGCTGGCCACCCAGCAGGTTTCCGTGCATGCGCAGATTGTAGCTTGCCGTCACCATTCGGAGCTTACCGGCTACCGTTGGTAGATCGGTGAACGAGCTCAGTAAAAGTGTGCAGCAGCCAATAGCGCGCACCACCGTGTCCTCTTCGTGCCATTGTGTGTTCGGGTGGATAGATAGCGAATGTAGCAGCCCTTCAATGCTCCTCTTCATTGATCCAAGGGGCTGAGGGCCATGGAAGTATTGTACTATTGTAATGAGAAGATCTTCGTATTCCGGAGTACCACGAGCATCGTGCTGGTTCAGAAGGTAGTTGATGTACGGTTCGACGGTGTCATCGTTGGGGTAGTTTGGGAAGCCCAAGGCGTGCGCGAGACGTATTCGGAGTGGATCAGGTGGGGGAGGACCTAGAAACATGCCCATTGTGTATATTGGGCAACCCGTAAGCCTCAGTCACTATGGCAGAGCGAAGGCAATAGACTGCTGGATGCGCAAAGAGAAGGTTTTCCATATGGAGGCTGGCAGGCTGTGCATGAGGCTGTGCATCGCATGGGAGTAGCCCATCAGGATGCCATTGCCCCTTTCTACCAGGCGGAGGCTGAGATCTGGCTGACATGATCATGCATGTGTGCCGGCGCGTAGCGATGGATGCGTGGTGGCAGTAAAGGACCTGGGGAGGAGGAGAGTGCGTCACGGGCTGCACGCGTCGCTTATCGATAACACACCTCGCGCTTAGGCAACCCGCGTCACAATCTCGCCTGCGCCCAACCACTGACATGACGAACTCACCGACGCGTGTTTCCGATATTATGTCACATACACATGAATTGAGAGTCCTTCCGTGCACACACTGGTGCAGTTATCGACATGTAAGATACGCGTCCAGTCTAGAACTATCCACCTGCTAACCAATCGACAGGGACGCGGGCAGCAGCAGGCGCAATGGCAAGCCAGCATCCTGCGAACCGTGCAGGTTGAACAAAACCAAGTGTGATCATGGCCATCCGAAGTGTGATCGATGTCGTCAGCGTGGTATTGAAGACCGCTGCTTCTACCACCCAGCACCTCTCACCAGACAGCGTCAGAGTGCCGATGAGTCAGGAACAGGTGAAGCCCGTCCCCCCAAAAGAAAGTAAGCATACATTTGGAACTACATTCACATCAGTATTCTGACTCGAACAGACGACCCTCGAAGCAGGCTGCGGATGCTGTTGCCGCTTTTGCCCCAGCGTCTCCGTCGCATGGTGACAAGCTTGCGGATGCCGTTGCTGCTGATGTATATCACCCTGGGTTCCTCGGGCCTGGATCGTACGCCGTACTTCTTCCCCAGGATGAAGAACCCGGTCAGATGCGTGAACGCGAGGAGTCTGTTGCATCAGAACGATCAGATCGCGAACTTACACACCAGCACACCCTGTCCAAGTCCATGCGCTACCAGATGGCTTGTGACGTTTTGAGCACTCTTCGCCATTACAACGCAATCAAAGAGCTCGTTCTATGGTACAATGCAACAAATGAAGCAGGTGTGATACCTGCCCAAGTTCAGGTCGACGCCGTGAATGCGTTAGAAGCTGTTGTCGACAAGCATGACCTTCGGCGGAAGAAACCCAATTCTCTGCTGATAAGCCAAGTACTCGAGACGACTGCACGTCCTTTCACAGTATCACAGTCAATGGAAGCACACGATTTTCACATCCTGTGTTCTGGCGATAATTTAAGATTCGAAACTATCGGCTTCCTCCTCGCGACGGCCGGGCGATCGCTAACGTTCGGCTTCGTTCCGGATATCTTCAGTGATCCTGCCAACAAGGACATGAAGTTACACTTTGCCGATGAGCTACTTCGCGCGAGTACAACCTGTCTTTTTCTCACAACGATGCTTGCGACAGTCAACGACATAACCATCTGGATGTATTACGAAAACTACCTATTCACAATCATGATCTGCGGCTATCAAGGTCCACCCAGCTGGCGACGGATAGGTGAACTGTCGACCCAGATATATGCACTGGGAATACATCAAGAGAAGAAATGCGCCCATGCTCCGAAATGGCTGACGGAAACACGCCGTAGGGTTTTCTGTTCGGCATACAACCAGGACAAGTCGATATCCACCTTCCTTGGCCGTCCGATACGTATCAGCAAGAGGCACACTGACATCGAGCTTCCACTCGACCTGGCCGATAATGAAGTCACCGGTGACCAGGCGACCTTAGAATCTGCCATCGCAGCGTTGGACGAGGATGGTTGGAATACCAAAGGCAGATGGTTGAGAGCGTCTTGGATCGTAAGTCTTCCACTTAGGCTGGTGCCGTTCCCTTAGCTAACGTACATTAGCGTTTACGTCATATATCCCTCCGAAGTCGCGAAGAAATCCTAGAATTCTCGCTCGTCAAGATAGATGCAAACGCGGAAGCCCAGTTACTGTACGTATGTCACGATGACCCTACTTTGGCTTCTATTAACAAGTTTATAGAGATATATCCGAGCGTGTACGCACTTCCTGGGAGACGCTACCCAAACATATGCGATACTGGAAGACCTGTTGGGAAGACGATGTTCCTACGGTAATCTGTCTGATGCTGTCCATCATACACCTCACGCATTGGTACAACGAGTTCATGATTCAAAAGCTGCTCGATTACAGCCCATTGACGCTCAACACTGCGCTATTGCGCGTCTCTGTTGATCTTCTTTGCAATACACTTACCTTGGGTAGAATACGCGATCGATCATACGACGTTCAACGCGACATGCTCAACGCCCTACTGCTGTTTGGTGTACCCGCGGCGTCGGTACTTGCTACAGCTTTGCGCGAACAACACCGAACAGGTCAGCAATTCCCCGCTGAAATATCTCGCGCGGAGATTATTCGCATGCTCAGCGTGCTCATATCACATCTTGATTCGGCCGCACACATGGAAAACTCTGGAGCTAGACACGGCGAAGCCAACTACAACCTCTTTCGCAAGGCGAGCAAGATCTTCACTAAGGTCATTGATACAGTCTTGGATACCAGACCGGCGGAAGAGGTTACCCCAGCGAGTGCTCAGCTTGGGCTTGACCTGGACCTGGACATTTTCTCCGGCGCTGGGTTGGATGGTTTCGAAGGAGGCATGGAATTCCCCGGCATGGGAATGTCACTTGGCATAAACGGGAATGGAACTGGAAACTTCAGTGATGCCGCTGATGATTGGGGTGCTCTCGGTCAGTGGAATGCCTTCGGTGGGCCTGTATAAAGCCCTATCACCAGTAGCATTGCGCCCTGCAGGAGACTTCACATATATATCCATCCCACAAGGTGATACGGAAAATGTCGACATGTTGGACGCGCAAGTTGAAAGTACACTTGGTCTAGCGCCAGCACATATAACCTTTGATACGCTAATTACAATCTAGTACTATGCTACTGACAACCTTTTCGAGGCATCATCCATATATAAAGGAACGCTTCTCTCCAACTTAGTCCAAAACATACTGTGCTTCTACGCCTCCAACGCGGCCGTCCTCTTGATGTTGGTGTAGCGGAAGCCGAAAGCAGCAAGGAACGCAGCGCCACCAAATGCAATACCAACAATCAGGCACTCCCGGAAACCAGCGACATAGGCTTCAAGCACTCCCTCGAGGAATTGCGCTGGAATCAGCGTCTTGAGCTCGGAAGCACCGGCGTCCAGAACGATCTGGGGGTCGAGACCTGGTGCTGTGATGAGCAGCTGCTTGAGCAGCGTATTCTGGAAGGCAGCCTGAGCGGACGAGACACCAAAAGCTCCGCCAAGGGTTTGGATGACTGTAGCGCTCGTTAGTAATGCGTCGACGAGAGCGATCATATGGACTGCGGCTTACAAAGAAGTGTGGCAGTAGCCAATGGCACATCGACTTCCTTCGTGGTCGCCTGGATGAGCATGACAGGGACCTGGAAGCTCACTCCGATACCGATACCGCAGATGATCTGGTAGCCAATCCAGACTTTGGCGGGTGAATCGACATCGAAGGTGTAGATCATACCGGCACCGATGGTTGTGATGGCCGCCCCTCCAATCATCCACGGATACGCGTAGCCGGTCTTTGTGATGATCTGACCAACGATCACGACGCAGATGGCTGCAAACGTTGTAAGCATTTGAAAGCGAGAATGTACGATGGTGGCCTACTTACTGACTGCGAGGATGAAGGGGACAGTGCGAACACCACTCGAGGCTGCCGAAACGCCCTGCACGGATTCTATCGATCATTAGTCATGGTTGGTATGGTATGTAGTTCAGCGGACTTACGGAAGTAGATCGGCAAGTAGTAGAACGTGACCAAGAAGGCAGAGTTGATCAGGAACGAGAACATCGATCCGACCCAGATTGTTCTTCTCTGGATGATCAGGCTGTGAACCATGGCGTTCTCACCGAGCCACCACTGATCAACCACGAACAGAACCATCAAAACGACGAAGGCCACCAGCGTACCAATCACAGCACCACTGTTCCAAGCCTTCGAGATACCACCCCATTGCAGCGCGAGGATGAAGCAAACGATTGCGCCGATGATGAGGATCAGACCGAGCACATCGAGTGTGCGAAGCATGCCACGCCAGTCAGGGCGAGTTTTGGGTGGTTCGTTTGCGAAGAAGAGGAGGATGAAGAGGCAGGATACACCGCCCACGGGAAGGTTGATGTAGAAGCTGTGAAGCTGTCAGCGAGAGCCTCCAAAAGCTTTTGCACTTGGCTGCAACGTACCACCAGCGCCATGAGACGTGGCTGGTAAAAGCACCGCCGATCAACGGGCCGACGACACTGGCGAGACCATATGCTGCGCCCATCAAACCGCTGTACTTGGGTCGATCTGCTGAGGGTACCAGAACGGCAATAATGGTATACGAGCCAGAGAACAGTCCAGCTGCACCAACACCGCATATCGCGCGACCGATGATCAAAGCTACAGAGCTGGGCGCGGCACCTGTTGACGCATACCATTAGCATGGTGTTGATATCAAAGGAAGAAAGAGCTCAGATTCAGAACTATCAGAGGATATAAACTTACCGCAAATCACACTACCCAACTCGAAGAAGAAGATGGAGATGAGGTACGTCCACTTCAGCGGAAAGAAGGTGTACAGTCGTCCCCAGAATGCTGTGGTCGCAGCGGTGGTGATGAAGAAGGCCGAGCCATACCAGCCGATGTCTTGGAGACTCTTGAACTCATCGGTGATCTTGGGAATGGCTGTTGAGATGATGGTCTACCATTTCGGTTAGATCTTGCTTGGAAAGTGTCGAAGAAGAGAGACTCGTTGCTTGTACTTACAAAGTCGAGGGAAGCCTGCATTGATTGGTTAGTTTACGTTCCTCGTATTGATGGGTAACGACGTTGCTTACGAGGAAAATAGCCAAGACCAGTCCTACCAGCACGAGTACGAATCGTCCTTTCGTCAACTGGATATGCGCTAGTTCTTCTTTCTCCTCCCCTGTATTCAGCGACCCCGTATTGAGCGACCCTTCGGTTGAATGGAGATCTTTCTCCTCATCTGGGCGTCTGAGAACGTCTTCCTTCATGTTTGCAAGATTATCGCAGATGGTATAAAGAAAAGAGAGACGACGGTGCTTGATGGTCGTAGTACTGATGCTCTACGTCGCAGGTTATTAGCAAAATAGTAGTCTCAACGATGCCGCAGCATCATAGACTCCCTAAGCGGCCCCAGTCCCGAAGTGCGAGGACGGACGAAAATCGTCTTCATGCGAGGAGCCTGCTGGAGTGTTTGGTGTGCGCTTGGGAAGGACCTCCTTGGTCGCTTCCGTTCTTGCACGGAGTTCCGTCGGCGCTAGCGGACAAGCGTGACTTCCATCAACCAAGGCCTCGGTGTTTTGTCAGCACCTCTTGAGTTATTGCTAGCTGCTGCGTCGGGGTCGCGCATGTCTTTAGTCGTCTATGGCGATCGAATCGACGTTTTGCGGACGTCCTGTTCATGTTGGTGGTGGTTGGGGGGCGCGTGCTTTCGACGCGACGCGCCGGTGACGCAACGCCAAACTCGCAACCAATGCACTTGTAGAAAACGACAACATGCTTGGGGCGCTTTCGATGAAACTGAACATCAAGATCGCAGTATACACGGATGTTGTGGTGTTGATTCGACACTTTTAGTCGAGAGCTCCTATAGACATGATAAGTGGCAATGTGCCAACATCATCGATATCAGGATAAATCATGGAAGACCGAATCCCTTGTCGGTACGCGATGGTTGAAGTCGGTTGATAGCGGATTGAACGCGCATAGCTGTGCAGGTAATTGACTTGATGAACGGTATCCCATCCTCAGAGTCATCAGTGGGGCGCATGCTGTTCCACGTCTTGTTGTCCGTACATGACGAATATGGCGCATGCTTCCACGAAGTAGTAACATATGTAGGTTGACTAGGAGTGACGAAAGAGGCTCTCGCAAAGCGTAGACACGTTCGTGAGCAACGCGCACGATCTTTCACTAGACACTAGCACGAGAAAATTGCGGGCCAACATTGTAGGATAGACAAGATGTTCTACTTGGTACGCAAGGAGCGAAACAACCGAAATTAACTACGTTAAGAAAGAAAAGAGACGTAACGGCATGGTAGATAGTCACGGCGTAATGTGCGAGACCACCAAGGTCTTCTGAAGAAGAGCTGTTCAGATAGCAAGATCAGGATGTTCCACCAAAGCCTCCTCATACATGGCCACAAGCTTCTTCTCTTTGTGCGCATCTCTTGGTTTGATGTCGAAGACGAACACCTCCGGCCGAGTAATGAGCAAGTCTGTCCAATCTTCTGTGTGAATGGGTATATCTGTTATTATGTCAGCATAAGAACGAGGTGCGGAAAAGCGGGATGAGTACCAATCCCAACCTTGTTCTTCTTCTTGGTGACATTGAACGCCCAGGCCAAAGAGCCCATGATTGTGACCAGTTGGTAGTCTACAATCTCCATACCCAAGCAATTGCGACGACCATAGCCAAAGACATGGTGATTGATGACATTGGGGTACTTTGTCAGAGGCTCCTTGTAAGTAGGGTATTTCGGGTTCAGATAGCGATCTGGGTTGAACTCTTCCGGGTTGGGGTACAAGGATTCGTCACTCCGGCGCGCCCACTCGGTAGCATGGATGAGCGCACCTTTCGGAATGAAGTATCCATCGTATTCATCATCTCTCTCAGCTTCGTGGGGAACGCCCGTAGGGACTGGCGGTCTCCAGCGGATCAGCTCTTTGCCGATTGCTCTCAGAACGGGAAGCTTCGGTGCGTCGGCCCATGTAGGTAGTCGGTCGGGGCCGCAAACCTCATCGATCTCGTCTTGTAGTCGCTTCTGCCAATGGGGGTAATGGCACATAGCGAGGTAGTACGTCTGGATGGGCGAAGACATGGGTAGTGATGCTGTGATAGCAAGCATACCTATCGCGAAAGCACCCTCTTTCTCGTCTGGGACGCCATCGGGGAACTTCAAGCGCTCCTTGTCCTTGAAGAATGTGCGAGACCAGGAATGACCGGGAATACCAGCGTTCATCTTGGCCTTAACAGATTGCATGGCCCCGACCCAAAATTCCCTTTGGGCATCATGGCGCGCCTTCTCCTGCCAATACCAAGGATTGATCAGGTTAGGTAACTTTTGAACGACTGGAAACCTGTTTGGTAGCTTCCCTGCTGGAGATATGGCAGCAAGTAGGCCAGCTGAGCTTCGGTTCAATCCACGACTTAGCTTGGGGTCTTCCCAGGCGAGACGCGCGCTCACACGATGGGTGAACTCTTCGGCGAGATCGGGGTAGTTGCGGTTGTCCTTCATCAACGAGACCATCATCCGCGTGATCTCGAGGTGCGTGAAGCCGAACATGTCGTAATTGTAGGTCTCGGATAGACATTGGTGAGCGAATTTACGGTGTCTTGTAAGTGCCGCTGCATAATCTGTCAGCCACACTCGAAGATGATTCGATGAATACTTACCATTGTTGTCTAAGAGAGGAAGATATTCTGCATCGGTTTTAGCGCCTGGGATGTTGGGTGTGGGCGCGCGATTGGAATAGTATGCTCCACGTCTTGCGAGAAGATCCTGGCACACCTTCTCGCTGTTGACACGAATGTGTTTCACACCGAAAAGAGTGAATTGGTAGATTGGACCGTATTCTTCGTGCTGCACTAATATTAGTTACATAGTCAGAAGCCTCGATAGGGATCGTACCCATTCAGCAAACTTCTTGTACACATCCTTGGAAGGGAACTTGTGGAAAGGTCCGATCCATGGTAGACCTTTATAGCACTGTCAGCAAGCATTTTTCTTCAGACGATAGATACTGACCTTTGGGGCCCGGCAACGGCTTGTACTTGGGCCTTTTCGGCCTGAACAGACGAACAACGGCTAGAAGAAAAGCACCTATGACACTGATGGCGATGCTGGGAACGAAGAGAGAAAGCATGGCTTGCGAGAGCGGTTGAACTCCCACGTCAATCATGATTGCTAGAGCCAACAAAAGACAGCTGAATGGAATGTCGAACTGATACCAACCTTGGGCCAGTCCACAGGGCTTTTAACTACGGTTCTCATGGTTTTCAGGCCAACTCTACTGTCGCCTCAACTCCGGACTGCCATGTATTCATCGCACTCATCCTGTCGGACCTGCCTCAGCGTCATGTCTCGTGAACGCTATCAGCATATCATGGCTTGTTCGATACAGAACGCGCATGCATCATCCCGGAGCTCGATTCCTCTTGAGAACGGTACTGCGGCCGCCGACCACCGATCGGATGGCATTCTACAGGTGGAGAGCCGTATTACATTCAAGGGCTTATCGTATTTCTGAGCTTCGTCTCACGTTCGGTGTGGCAGTGGAAGGGTAAGGGTCATGGTTCATCTTGTCAGTCCGGAGCTAGGTGAAGTGGGCTACCACGTGCGCTCCACGCTAACGGTCTTGGCAAGCTCCAACCATCGCATCCTCAGGGTCTCCCACATCCCATCTGTTCCCACCCACGACGACGCCTCATGTCACAGCCTATACAGCAGCACCATAGCCCCCAATTTCGCGCTCGCTCGGCCACCCACTCGATCGAAACCCATACCGGCTACGAATTGTTCGCAGCGGGAGTCCGCTAGACAATAAGCTCTAAAACCGCCGAGCGCGAATCCATCACTGACAACGCGATCCCGTCCCGTCGTCACGGACCTCCGCCGTACACGCAGCTTCCACAGACGTTGATTCGTGTAGCGCGTATCTTCATGTCTCATCATAATCAGGCAGCGGGGGGGAGGCGCGAGGCAGATGGCAGCTGTGTTGCGCTTTGAAGCCTGACCCGGTACCCACTCTGCTGGAGCTGAGTAGCCGCTTGCATGAACAGTACATGGAATACGACGTTAGCTTGGGATCTAGGTCCAGGTTACTAACAGTGGCTGAAGCGTTCAGCTAGATTACGGCTCGAGAATCTCAGACGGCCGCTCTTCGCGCTGCATTATGTGCATTTGGGGTCGATGAGGCTTTGCCGCTGAGACATTGCCCTTCACTCCCAATGCTTTTAATTGCCATCGTCTGAATATGACCCGAAGCAAGGCCCGAGCGAGGTTCCAAGAGCTTATAAACCGGAAGGACCACGTTTTCTCGTGATACATTCATTGCTTCCCTCATCCTTGTTGTACATGCATTGCATTGCTAGTGTTTAGCTGCATCGTCCCTTCGCTATGGGTATCTTGTCATTATTCGTCCTAGTCACATTCGTTCTTGCACGACAGGTGATTGCCATCACTACACAGCAGATCGAGACCGACTTGTCCTCCAACCTTTCTAATGGATCACACGTCGTTCTCACCACCGATTCCTCTTACCCAACTGAATTCACGCAACGATGGAGCATCTACGATAAGGCCGAGCCAGCCTATGCCGTTGCTGCCAAACCCGCTACAGCGAGAGACGTACAGACGATCTTGCGGTATGCAACCAAGAATAAGGTCCCTCTTTTAGCAACCGGAGGTGGCCACGGGTACTCGACCACTCTCTCTGGCCTACACAATGCGCTCGATGTTGATCTACGCAACTTCAAGAAGATTAAAGTCGACGCATCCACCAACACCATGGTCGTTGGAGCCGGTTCTACGTTTCATGATATGTTCGATCCGCTGTATGCGGCCGGCAAGATGATGCGTAAGTCTCCGACATAGTCGGCATCCTAGATTACTGACAAAGCCCTCAGCTTCTGGTGGGACTTCTCCGCCAAGCATCATTGGCCTCACGTTGGGTGGGGGTGTAGGACCTTTGACTGGTGAACACGGACTCCTGATTGACTCTCTACTCTCCGTGGAAATGGTCACCGGATCGGGCGAGATTCTAACGGCGTCGGCTACTGAGAACTCCGACCTCTTCTGGGGCATGCGTGGCGCGGGCTTCAACTTCGGTGTGGTCACATCAGCGACCTATCGCATTTACGATACAATCAATGATGGCATGGTTTACAATGCAGACATGTCGTTTGAAGCTGAGAAGAACGCCACGATATTTGAAATCTTCCAGACTTATCAAGGCAAGCAAGATGATAAGCTGGCATTAACGATTGGATCCTCCATAAAGAACAAGGTCGTAAGTGCTAGCCACGTCTGGTTGGATATTTGGCTTCTGTTAACACATTGTCAAGCCAACAATCGATGTCTCCGCCATTTACTACGGCAGCAAGCAGCAAGGCGACGCCGCGATCAAGTCGTTCATCAAGCAGAAGCCATATTACAGTAACATCTCGGTCGTACCCTACAACCGGCTAGTGAGCGTAGCAAACTTCGGCGGCGATATATTCGCTCAGCGGAAGGGTGTTGACGCGGACATGTGGGGATTTCAGCTCAACAACCTCACTGTACCTGCGCTGGTCGACACATTCACGAAATACATCAACTTCCTCCTTGCGAACCCCGCAATCGATAATACCAACTGGATTATCGAGAAATTTGGCCTCGGCGTAACGGCAAGCATCGACGATGAGTCTACAGCCTATGCTTGGCGCAAAACTGTAGCCTATGGCTTCTTCGCTTTTTACCTACCTGGCAATGTCACTGCGGAGCAGACCAACACCGTCGACACGTTCACCGCGAAGATGCGCACCGATTTGATGACAGCGTGCGGAAACCCCGATGGCAATGTGTTTCCCAACTACGCACGTGGCGACGAGAAGCCGGAGCAAGTGTATGGCGCGACGAAACTTCCAAGACTGAGGCTGCTGAAGAAGAAGTATGACCCGAAGGGTTTGTTCAACCACTTCAACTCTTTCGTATAATGTTCCATTTCGCCACAGTTAGGGCTAGGTGCTCTTGCCTTTCTCAGCTTGGTTCTCGGCCTCGTCGGTTTTCTCAGTCCCATCGAGTTGTACATAATCTATGGTTCTATCAAACATCGTATCCATCATTTCTTAATCATCAGCACATGTCTTGCTACGACTCAATATCGATGTTCCGTGATGCGGTGAAAAGGT
>Ga0265797_10008603_pt1 | contig 13531 bp, 13 predicted proteins | sample P2T30metagenome_FD_192433 | JGI IMG/M metagenome (GOLD analysis project Ga0265797, IMG submission 192433) | Plant litter microbial communities from East Loma Ridge, Irvine, California - P2 T30 | ecosystem: Environmental > Terrestrial > Plant litter > Unclassified | place: USA: California... | reverse complement strand
CTATTGCTTTCGAGAATGCTTAATATATCTAATCAGAGTGTTATAGACGATGTTTGGGACCATGTGCCCCGGCAGTCGCGCCCCGAGTTGCTGCGCACTTACGCCAGCCGCAAGCTGGGGCGCATCCTCCTGGTAATCGGCATTGTATTCCTGGTTATCCTGTTTCTGCCTTGGCGCCAGACCATTGAGGGTTTTGGCACGCTCACCGCCCTCTCGCCCGAAGACCGCCCGCAAAATATTCAGAACCAAATAGCTGGCCGTATCGAGCATTGGAATGTGCGCGAGGGCCAGCTGGTACGCAAGGGTGATACGCTGCTCATGCTCTCGGAGGTGAAGGATGAGTACTTCGACCCCAACCTACCCCAGCGCCTGCGCGAGCAGCTAGACGCCAAGCAAGGTAACGTAGTCGCTTACCAGGCCAAAATAGACGCTACCAGCCAGCAGATTGCCGCCCTGCGCGCCACGCTAGACGTACAGCTCGAATCGGCCGCCAACAAGGTAGAGCAGGCCCAAAACTACCTCAACAGCGACCGCGCCGACCTCATCGCCATCACCCGGTTTTACGAAACGTCGCGTGCCCGGCTGCTACGTTATGAAGAGGGCTACAAAAACGGCCTGTTTTCGCTCACCGACATCGAAACGCGCCGCCTCAAGCTGCAAGAAGACCTGGCCAAAGTGACTTCGCAGCGCAACAAAGTAGAAAGCAGCGTGCAGGCCCTGGCCAATGCCCGCATCGAGCTGGCCAACCTGCGCGCCAAGTACGCCCAAGACCTGGCCAAGGCCAATGCCGACCGCAGCACGGCCGTGGCGAGCCGCGAAACTTACGAGGGCGAGGTAGCCGCCACTCGCAATAAAATTGCCAACGTGAGTGTGCGCCGCGGCCTTTACGTGGTGCGCGCGCCCCAAACCGGCTACATCGTGCGCGCCCTCAAGGCGGGTATCGGCGAGACCATAAAAGAAGGCGAATCCATTGCTACGCTGCAACCTGAGGCGCCGATGCTGGCGGCCGAGATGTACGTGCGGGCCATGGATGTGCCACTCATTCAGCGCGGGCGCACGGTGCGCTTGCAGTTCGAGGGCTTCCCGGCCATTCAGTTTTCGGGCTGGCCCTCGGCCGCCGTGGGCACGTTTGGTGGCATGGTAACGGTGATAGACGTGGTGAACAGCCCCGGCGGCAAGTACCGCCTGCTGGTGCGCCCCACCCAGCCCCAGAAAGGTGACCAGCCCTGGCCCAAGCAGCTGCGCCTGGGTTCGGGCGTGCAGGGTTGGGTAATACTTGACTCAGTGCCAGTATGGTACGAAATTTGGCGCCAACTCAATGGCTTCCCGCCCACCCTGAGCAAGGAACCCGATGGCACCCCTATAAAAGGTGAAAAGGAGAAAGCGAAATAATGATGAAAGTGCTTTCTTTAACTAAGCTACTGAGCTGGCTGGTAGTGCTGGGCGGCCTGCTCAGCGCCACCGATGCCCTGGCCCAGGACCCCGAGCTACCGGCGCGCCGCTCGGGTATTGAGCACGCCCCGCTTCAGACCTTGCAGCTCGACGAAATCCGGCCCGCTGATACGGCTAAGGTGTTTTCGCTGCAAGACCTCGCCGACCTGGTTTTTGCCAATCACCCCATCGTGAAGCAGGCGGCCCTGCTCAGCGATGAGGCGCGCAGCCAAGTAGTGCAGGCGCGCGGCGGCTTCGACCCCAAGCTGGGGTCCGATTTTCACCGCAAGCAGTTTGGCGGCACCGAGTATTATAACAATTGGCACAATGAGTTGAAAGTGCCTATCTGGCCGGGCGGCATCGACCTGAAAGCCAGCTACGACCGCTACGCGGGCACCTACGTGAACCCCGAAAACCGCACGCCCCTTAACGGGCTGGCAGGGGTCGGCATTTCGGTGCCCATCGGGGCAGGCTTGCTCATTGATGCGCGGCGCAGCACCCTGCGCCAGGCCCGCGCCCTGCAAGCCGCCGCCGAGGCCGACCGCGTGAAGCAGATAAACGAGGTGTGGCTGCAAGCCGCCAAAGACTACTGGACCTGGTACTACTCCTTCCAGCAAAACCAACTGATAAAGGAGGGCGTGGCGCTGGCCAACCGGCGCTTCCAGGCCACGGCCCGTCGGGCCCAAATTGGCGACCAGGCCCCAATAGATTCGGTCGAAGCCCAGATAACCGTGCAGGACCGCCAGGTACAAGGCGAGCAACTGCTGGTAGAGCTGCAAAACGCTCGCCTGATACTCTCCAACCACCTCTGGAGCAAGGATGGCCAGCCGGTGGAGCTGCCCACCTACGCCGCACCTCAGATTCCGGCCCGCGACACGGTGACCCGCGCCGAGTATCAGCGCCTTGCCGAGCAGGCCGCCAGCAATCACCCTACCTTACTGAAGCTGAGCGCAAAAAACGTGCAGCTTGGCATTGAGGAGCGCTACCGCCGCGAGATGCTCAAGCCCAAAATCAACGTGAGCGGTACGCTCATCACGCAGGGCAATTTTTACCAAAGCGAGGTGCCCAGCTACTACGGCCTGGGCCTCGACAACCACAAGGTGGCCGTCGATTTTGCCTTCCCGCTCTTTCTGCGCGCCGAGCGCGGCAAGCTCCAGTACGCCCGCATCCAGCTCAAAGAAAATGCCCTGGAGCAGCAGCAGAGCCAGCGCACCATTACCACGCGGGTAAATTCGGTTTACAATACGCTCAAAGCCTACGAGCGCCAGCTTGTGCTGCAAGCCCAAACCATTGTTAACCAGCGTATTTTGCTGCGCGCCGAGCTAGCGAAGTTTGAGTTGGGCGAGAGTACCATCTTCCTCATTAACGCCCGTGAAAGCAAGCTAATTGACCTCAGAATCAAGCAGGAGAGCTTGCGGTCAAACTATGAGAAGTCGCGGGCCGAGCTGTACTACTACGCCGGTACTAGGTCGGTAGACCCACAGTAAGTCTGGACCATGGACTAGTCGAATTTTTAAATGTAAAAAGGCCACCTAACAAGGTGGCCTTTTTACATTTCGTTAAATTGAAAAACATGTGGTTCAGTAGGTTATAATTGCGGCTCAACCTGGCCGCTCACCTCACGGCAGTACGTGATGAAGTCAGAATTAACTGGTTCCAGACCGGCTTCGCGCATCTTTACGGCTACTTGGCCGCGGTGGTAGCTGGCGTGTACTACGCAGTGGGTCAGAATATCGCTCACCTGCGAGTCGAAGGCGTCGCCCTGCGAGTTGCTGTACTGGATGTGGCGCTCTAGCTCAGTATCGTCGGCGTTGGCGCACAGCTCAGCAAAGCGCTGCGAGGTTTGCTCGTGCCAGTGGTGCAGGCCGGCCAGGTCGTGCTCCTGCCATACTTTCAGTGGGCTTTGGGTGCCGCTGAGGCGCGCAATCCAGATGGCCTGGGCATTGATAACGTGGCTAAAAATGCGGAGTGCGGGCTGAGGCGCTTCTTTGCCGGCCGCTACCGATGAGTCGAGGCGGCGCAGCAGCGTTTCGTTGGCCCACACATTGAAAATACCGAGCTTGGCAATCGTGTTAATCATAGGAGTTCTGAGTTTTGAGTTAGGAGTTTTGAGTCGGGAAACTGTTTCTAAGGCCAAAACTACTCCTTCATGCAACTGAAGGTTAGGAAGCAGCTAACTCAGAACTCAAAATTCCTAACTCAAAACTATTCAGCGGGGGTCTTGCCACACTAGTAGCTCGTTGGTGCGGCGCTTTTCAAAATTGGCGCACTGGCCATCGCCCTTGCCCGTAATACCACCCTCGGGGTGGCAGAGTACGGCGCCTTTGGTGTCGTACACCGTTGATTGCTGGTCGCAGCACGGGGCCGACTCGTAGTACACCGTTTGGCCGCTGTACTGGTAGCGCATAATGCGAATGACGGGGTTGCGCTTGCGCTCGGCCAAGATGTTTTGGATGCGCTGCCGTAGCCACAGTGGCCGGGCGGTGCTGTCCACGCGCAGGTCACGTTCGGGCACGGCGTCTACTGTGTTGGTGCTAGTAGGCGCGGGGGTGTCAACGTTGCGCACAAAGCCCTCGGACGGCGGGGTAGTGGGGGTATTTACCACCACGTCTTGCTGGCAAGCAGTCAGCAGTAAGGCGAGGGCAGTGGCGATAAACGGAGTAGCTAAGCGACGCATAGGGAAAATGCTGCCGGGCAGCACCAGTAAGTAGGTGCTTGGCCTTACGCCAACCGGCCCCGAATAGTTGAAATGTGCGGTAAGCTTTAGCTTGTCGTAGCCGGAATGGATTAAAGATTAGCTAATTACTGGCAGGTACTCGGCAAGCTAAAGCTTATCCTATCAATCCCAATAGGGCCCATATCCTAGGCCCAAAAACCAGCCCACCGACCACCAGCGCGCCCAGCGCGGCCAGTAGCACCGCCCCGGCGGCTACGTCCTTCGCCTTACCCGCCAGCGGGTGGTAGCCTGGCGATACGAGATTGGTCAGCGTTTCAATGGCGGTATTGAACAGCTCAGCCGACCATACGCCAGCTATGGCCAGCGCTACCAGCGCCCACTCTAGCTTGCTCAGGCCAAAGTAATAGCCTGCCCCCAGCACCAGTACCGTAGATACGGCATGAAACTGTAAATGCAGCTCGGAGCGTAGCGCCGCCCACACCCCGCGCAGCGCGTGCCCAAAGCTGGCAGCGCGCCGGCGCAGCAAACCCGGCCGCGCAGCGGGCGGCACGGGGTTAGGGGCGGGCTCGGCGTCAGGCGCGGGCCTCATACTCGGCAAAAACGGTGCGCCGCAGCTCGTCCCACTCGGGACGCAGGATGCTGAAAATGACCGTATCGCGTCGGATGCCGCCCTGTGTGGGGCGGTGGCTGCGCAGGGTGCCCTCCTGGGTGGCGCCCATGTGGCGCATGGCCTGCTGCGACTGTAGGTTACGGCTATCAGTTTCGAGTTCTACGCGCTCGCAGGCCAGCAGCCCAAAGGCGTGGCTTAGCAGCAGGTGCTTGGCGGCCCGATTCAGGCCAGTACGCTGAAAACCAGTGCCCACCCAGGTATGGCCGATGCTCAGGCTCTGGTTAGCCTCGCTCACGTTGTAGTAGCTGGTGCTGCCCGCCACTTGCCCCGTTTCGCGGTCGATGATAGCGAATGGATAGCGACGCTCGGCCTGCCGGTCGTGCAGCGCCGCCGCAATGTAGGCGGCTAGGCTCACCGCATCGTCGGCCCGCGTGAGGGTGTATTGCCAGATGTCGGGCGCAAAGGCAATGGCCTTGAGGGCTTCAAAATCAGAAACTTCCAACGGACGCAGGCGCACGCGGCGGTTTTCGAGAACTACGTGCTGGGTAAAATCCATGGCGCAGGGCGATAAAGACAGGTCGCAAAGATGCGGCCGAAAGCGCAAGCTCGCCAGCTGCCAAAAAAGAACCCCGCCCGGCACAAGGGCCGGGCGGGGTTTTTATGTCAAAAAGCATTCGGGTAAAACGAGTAGGTGTAGCTGGGGATGCTAACGGGGTTTAATTCGATTAGCTCCTGCCCATTCGATAACACATGAATCTTCGCAATCCGCTCAGGCGCAATGGTAGCGTTAGCTGCTTTACGAGCTTTGCGCACGACTTGGCGTGGGTCAGCTTTTCTAGAATGTTTCGGCGAAAATGCTTTCATAATGCAGAATGATATCTTCTGATACAGCGGGTTTATGAGCCAACTCAACGGGCAAAACTAGAAATACTACTGGTTTCTTCTCTGGCCACAGTTTTATGGCGCAAGGGGTTGATTTTCAGTTCCAGCATACGGGTGTAAAGCCGAGAGCGCTTGGTATTGGCATTGCTCGTTTCGTTGGTCATTACAGCGGCGATAATGCCGAAGCACGCCTGCGAATCTTGCCGCAGCACCTCGGCCAAAACGGCCAGCACCGTGCCGCCAAGCTTGCCGGCGCTTGCTGATTGGTGCGCAGGCCGTAGCGGTTTACGTTGTTGACTTTGACGTAGAAATCGGCCGTGTGCAAGTGGTTTTTATAGGCGTGAACCTCGACCAGATACTTGCGCCGCAAGCTGGGCGAGTGCATGAGAAACTTGTAGCTGTCGGCTCATAGCCAGCTTTCGCGCCCGGTCGCCGTTGGTTTGCGGTTGCGTTGTACGCGCCGGAAGGGAAAAAATATTGAACATGAGGTACTTGAGACTGGGATTTCAAAAGAACGCCCTGCCGAGCATAAGCAAGGGCAGGGCGTTCTTTTAATAAAGCGCTTGTGCGGCGCGCTACTTAATCTCGCCAACCATATCCTCCGGTTTCAGCCAGTTATCAAAATCCTCAGGTGTGATGTAGCCGAGCTGCACGGCGGTCTCCTTCAAGGTCGAGCCGTTTTTGTGGGCCGTTTGGGCGATTTCGGCAGCCTTGTAGTAGCCGATGTGCGGGTTGAGGGCCGTTACCAGCATCAGGCTGCTATCGACGTGCTTCTTGATGTTGGGCAGAATGGGCTCGATGCCCACGGCGCATTTGTCGTTGAAGGCCACGCACACATCGCCAATGAGGCGGGCTGAGTGCAGAAAGTTGTAAATCATGACCGGCTTGAACACGTTCAGCTCGAAGTGGCCCAGCGAGCCGCCCACCGTAATGGCCACGTCGTTGCCCATCACCTGGGCCGCTACCATGGTCATAGCTTCGGCCTGGGTGGGGTTCACCTTGCCCGGCATGATGCTGCTGCCCGGCTCGTTGTCAGGGATATGGATTTCGCCGATGCCGGCGCGGGGGCCGCTGCTCAGCATCCGAATGTCGTTTGCTATCTTCATCAGGCTCACGGCTACCGTCTTCAGGGCGCCGTGGGCTTCCACGATGGCATCGTGGGCGGCCAGCGCCTCAAACTTGTTTTCGGCCGTGATGAAGGGCAGCCCGGTAAGCTCGGCAATGTACTTGGCCACGTTCTCCGAGTAGCCGGGGGGCGTGTTGATGCCGGTGCCCACGGCGGTGCCGCCCAGCGCCAGCTCGCTCAGGTGCGCCAGCGTGTTGTTGATGGCGCGCAGGCCGTGGTCGAGCTGGCTCACGTAGCCCGAAAACTCCTGCCCCAGCGTTAGCGGCGTGGCATCCATGAAGTGGGTGCGGCCGATTTTAACCACGTTCATAAACTCCTGCGACTTGGCTTTCAGCGTGTCGCGCAGCTTGGTGATGCCCGGTATCGTGGTTTCAACCAGGATTTTGTAGGCCGCGATGTGCATGGCCGTCGGGAAGGTGTCGTTGCTCGACTGCGACTTATTCACGTCGTCGTTCGGGGCCAAAAACTTCTTCTCGTCTGAGAGTTGGCCGCCGTGCAGCACGTGGCCGCGGTAGGCGATTACCTCGTTCACGTTCATGTTGCTCTGCGTGCCCGAGCCCGTTTGCCACACCACCAGCGGGAATGCATCGGCGAGCTTACCGGCCAAAATCTCGTCGGCTACCTGGCCGATGAGGTCGGCTTTTTCGGCATCGAGCACCCCCGCATCGCGGTTGGTGAGGGCGGCAGCCTTCTTCAAGTAAGCGAAGGCTTTGATAATTTCCTTCGGCATCTTATTGATATCCTGTGCGATGGGGAAGTTCTCGATGCTGCGCTGGGTTTGGGCGCCCCAATAGGCGTCGGCGGGCACTTGCACCTGGCCCATGGTGTCTTTTTCGGTGCGGAACTGGCTCATTAGGTGAGGTAGTGAAGGGATGAACTAGTGAGAAGGCCGGGCGACAAGCTAGCCGGCACGCGCGCAAAAGTACAGTGCCTGCCCCGCCCCCGGCAGCCATTGCCGTCTCAGTTGCGTAAGCAGTCACTATCTCACCAGTTCTCTCATCTCACTACCATGAGCCAGCCCACTCCCGACCCCCACACCGAGCCCCCCGTACCCGTGCAAGGCGATGGCGTGCCCGACTATAGCGACGTTGAAATCAAAACCGAGTCTGACCTGCCTACGCCCGACAAAGCTGGCGGCAGCGCCACCGAGCCCGAAAGCGGCGGCGGCTATAGCGGCTAAGTAGCCTAAGGATATTCGGTTAAAACCGTCCGTCATGCTGACGAAGGAAGCATCTTAATTAAGCCTGGGCAATTAGCTCAGGCTTAATAAGATGCTTCCTTCAGTTATATAACGTTCGATAAGTCTTTCCTTGCTTACATCAAGAAATAGAGACCTGTACATGAATGAGTTTTCGACAGCATTAGCACACGATGTAGCCGGCGAGTATAAGCAGGCAGTAGCAGTCTACGAGCGGATAATTCTTCAGCCCCAAGCCCCAGTAGAAGCCTTCGCCAATTTGTCATTTATCTATTGGGAATCAGGTGCCCAGCAGCCTAAGGCCAATGATAAAGCAGCGCCGCTAGCCGCAAGCGTAATGCCCTGGCAGAGGTGCTCCTGGGTATTGAAGGCAGGCTTACAACGATATCCGAAAGACCTGGAGCTGAGCTTTTGGGCGAAGTATTACCCGTACCGGGGTGTTTTCGAGGATTTTAGTGCGGATGATTGTCGGCAACTGCTGGTTACTTGCGTAAACCACAACCAGACGCTGATGCCCTACTTTTTCCTGAGTCTGTTCGACGAGGAATTGTACAGCGCCGAAACGGCACGCATTCTGACAGATTGCCAGAGCTATCCAACGGCTAAAAACAGGTGGGTTGCATCAGTCCTGGGCTATAAGCCCTATTATTAAGAATTAAAAAGCACTACTCCTCGCATATTAGCTAGGCTTCAGTAGCTTGGTGGTTCGGTACGAACGCTCGTATCATTCTGGCTTCGCTTATGTCGTTATCTACGCTAGCTCGTGCTACCACTAGCCTGCTGCTCACTGCCGCTCTGGTCGCGTGCCAGCCTACCACTACTACCAGCCCGGCAACCGCTACCTACTTTCCCGCTGCCGAAACCGGCGTAAAAACCGGCGGCGTGCAGGTGATTCCGATAACGACGCCCAAGGGCACGTTCAACGTCTGGACTAAGCGCTTTGGCAACAACCCGAAGACGAAAATCCTGCTGCTCAACGGTGGGCCGGGCGCCACGCACGAGTACTTCGAGTGTATGGAAAGCTTTTTGCCGCAGGAGGGCGTCGAGTTTATTTACTACGACCAGCTGGGCTGCGGCAACTCCGATAACCCCCACGATACCGCCATGTGGAGCCTGCCGCGCTACGTAGAAGAAGTCGAGCAGGTGCGCAAAGCCTTGAATCTAAGTAAGGATAACTTCTACCTGCTCGGCCATTCTTGGGGCGGTATTTTGGCCGCCGAGTACGCCTTCAAATACCAGCAAAACCTGAAGGGTCTCATTATCTCGAACATGATGATGAGCTGCCCTGCCTACGGCCGCTACGCCGACGAGGCGCTGGCCAAGCAGCTCAAGCCCGAAGTACTGGCCGAAATCCGGGCGATTGAGGCCAAAAAGGACTTCAGTAACCCGCGCTATATGGGCTTGCTCGAGCCCAATTTTTATGCCCAGCACTTGTGCCGCATCGTGCCCAACCCAGAGCCCGTGACCCGCGCCATGAGTAAGACCAACCAATCGCTCTACGTGACCATGCAGGGCCCCAGCGAGTTTGGCATTGCGGGCAAGCTCACCAGTTGGGACCGCACCAAAGACCTGCCCAAACTCACGATTCCGGTGCTCAGCATCGGCGGCAAATACGACACTATGGACCCGGCGCACATGGAATGGATTGCCACCCAGGTCAAAACTGGCAACTCGCTCATTTGCCCAAAAGGCAGCCACATGGCCATGTACGACGACCAACAGGTCTACATGACGGGACTCGTGAAATTTCTGAAGTCAGTCGAAGACGGCTCTATTAAGCCGGGTACTAAATTGTGAAGGAGTGAGTTGGTGAAGGAGTGGCTATTCATTCGCCAACTCACTCATTTACAAGTCAAAAAGGTACCGCAAGGTCGATTTCCAGCGGGGCCCGCTTGCCGCCGCTGATGCCCGGTATCCAGCCCGGCGCGTCGCAGACGAGGCGCTGGGCTTCGGCGTCGTAGTCTTCGCGCAGGCCACGCAATACTTTGGTTTGCTGAATTTTGCCATCGGCTCCGATAGTGAGGCGCAGCTGTACCGTGCCTGACAGCGGCTGCTCAGGAAACTCGGGTTTAAACGCAGTGGCTTCGCGGCGCAGCTTTTCGCGCAGGGCCGAGTAGCCACCCAGCGGTGCCGGGGGTACCTTGGGCGCGGCGGGCATCCGGGCCAGGGGCGCGGCGTAAGTTTCAGCTTGCTTGTGTAGCGCAAGACCAGGCATCCTGCCTGACAGGTTTCCCGAGTCGGTATGCACTGATGTGGGCGCGGGTATACTAGCCAGCGGCGCGGCGGGCTCTGCGGCGAGTGCGGGCTCCGCCGACACTATTTCCGATTTTGAAATTGTATCGGCTTCCGCAAGCTGCTGACTACGGCTTCTATACGGTGGCGCGTACCTCGCCAACGAGCGATGCGAAAGAGGGGCCGGGGCAGCACGCGCGAGTGGCTTAGCCACCGAAGACGGTGCTACCGTGGGTGCCGTGGCCACGCCCGTTACGGCGGCCGCCGGGGCCGCCGTAACGGGCGTTGGCAAATTAGGCGCGATTTCGGCGGCTACTTCAGTGGCCTCAGTGCGCCCGATTTGGCGTTGTTGCCAGGCCCACCAGCCACCGGCCACGAGGCCTAGCAGCAGAGCGGCAGCGGCGGCCAACTGGGGTATGAGCCAGCGGTTGCGATGCGCTTCGCGGTCGAAGCGGGCGGGGGCGGCCTGCTGCTGCACGCGCTGGCGCAGGCGCTGCTGCAACTGGGCCAGGGCCTGGTCGGTGGTGGCCGGTAGGGTTTGCTGCAAGCCCGCCAAAATATCGGCGCAGCGTGGGCAAGCCAGCGTGTGCGCCTCTACGCGGTGCTGGGCGGCCGGGGCCAGTGTGCCCGCCGCATATTGGCGCAACAAGCCCACGGGCAGGTGCGGGCCGGCCGGGGTAGTGGCGTTCAACAGCGGGTTGGTGGGCAGCATTTTGAGTTAAGAGTTATGAGTTAAAAGTGTTGAGTTGGGGAGAGGGTAGCTTAACAAGATTGTCTGTCCTTGCGAGCATCGTGAAGCAATCGCATCACAACGAGCTGTTCGCGTTTCATGCGGCTGCTTAGCTTGCAAGGACAGGCATTTTCTACAAAAATTATTCCTCGTTCTTCATTCTAAGCTCGTTGTGTAAACTGCGCTTGAGCATGCGGCGGCCGTTTTGGAGGTGGCTTTTTACCAAATTCAGCGCCAGCCCGGTGGTAGCTACGATTTCCTGATACGACTTTTCTTCTAAGTAAAACAGCTCCAGGCAGCGGCGCTGGTCGGGCGGCAGTTGGCTGAGGGCCAGCTCCAGCGCCTGCAAATCGGCTTCGTGCTGCTGGGTTTCCTCGTCGGCATTGGGCAGATGCCGGGCGGCGGCCGTTTCCACATCGGCGGCGTCGGGCAGTAGCAGGAGAGGGCCGCCGCTGGCCGTGCCGCGCTGGCGGGCGCGCAGCTCCATAAGGCAATGGTTGCGGGCCGTGGCATAAAGCCAAGCTCCAAAATTGTCGGGGCTATGCGTACGCAGCTTCACCACCAAGTGCTCAAATAGCTGCATGGAGGCATCCTGGGCATCCTCATCGGGCGGGGCCAGGTAGCGGCGGCACACCGCAAATACCTCTGGCAGGTGCCGCTCGTAGAGCACGCCCAGGTCGGCCACGTCGCCGCCCTGGCGGTAGCGGGCCAGCACCTCCTGGTCGGAGAGGGCAGCAGACGGAACGACGGTGGCGCGGCGGCGAAACAACACGGCGGCAAGGTACGGGTGGGCGCGAACACGGGCGGCCTGCCGCTGGCAGGATGCCACCTCAGCTTAAAATGCACACGCCCGACATCAAAAAAAGGAGCACCGGCCGCTTTGCGGTCCAGTACTCCTTTTCTGATGCCTAGCAAAATAGGTGGCCCTTGCGAGCGTAGCAATGCTAGCCGATTTAAGCTGGATTACTGCTTGGCGGCAGCCTTCATGTTCTCTTTGGTTTGGCTAGCCGACTTGGCAGCAGCGTCGCCCATGGCGTCCATTTTGTTGCCAGCGGCGTCCATTTTGGCGTCCATTTTAGCACCGGCTTCCTGGGCGTTAGCTTGGGCATTGTCAGCAGCGGCGTCGATTTTGTTGCCAGCGGCGTCCAGTTTAGCGTCGATTTTGTTGCCAGCAGCGTCCATTTTGGCTTCGGCCTTGTCGCCGGCAGCTTCCATTTTGTCGCCTACCTGGTCGGCGCTGGGGGTGGTTACCTCGGTAGTCGTGGTGGTGCTGCCGTCGGCGTTCTTAGTAGTGTCGGTGTCGGTCGAGCAGGCACCGAGGCTCAGGCTGAGGGTAGCGGCGGCGAGTAGGGTTTTGAGCGAAGTAGTCATGGGGAGAGGGGTTGGGGAAAGTGAAACTGTGCCGCTTAATGAAGGCTACCTCTGAAAGGTAACCTTCGCCCACGCGCTACCGCACCAACTTTTTTGTCCGGCGCAAGTATAGACGAGTTACACTCCGATTTGTCTTTCCCTACTCCTATGGATTCCACCGCCTCCACCCCGCATACTCCTCCTGCCCACACCGAGCCGCTGCACATCAGCGACGAGCAAAGCACGGCCTTGCTCTCCGATACGCTGAACCTGCTCAGCGAGGGCCTGCCAAATGCCGACGGGGCCAGCGGCCTGCACGAGCTAGAGCGCTGGGAGGCCGTGCTCGAAGCCTCCGACCGCCCCGGCCTGGCCAAAGTGTGCCAGGAAATCAAGCTGCTGCGCGAGCGCCTCAGCGCATCCGACACCCAAGCCCACGAAATAGCCGAAATTTTGGCTAGCCTCGGTGCCGAGACCCAAAAAGTGAGCGAGGAAGCTGCCAACGGTTACTCCGACGCGCTGCATAAGCTCAGCCGCGTGCTCATTAAAGCTAGTAATTTACTTTCGCGCTAGCTGCGCGGCAACTGCTAGCCAGCGTGCTCTTCAAGCTGAAAAGCCCTGCCAGCGGCGTGCTGACAGGGCTTTTGCATGGGCATGCATTTGGCCGGATACACGAGCGCCAAGAAGCTGGTTTTGTTAATTTGAAAGCATGGCGCTCGCGCTGCAAAGAGGGCGAATAGCCCGCCACGACTCGCCCCCAATTAGTGGCCAGAGCGGGTGCCGGCCCAGCGCGGTGAGCCCCCTTACATGGTGCACGCTGGTGTTTTCGGTACCACCAGTACTTTCCAAGGCAATGGCTCCAACAGCGTTTTTCGGCGCGTGTGCCAAGGCAAGCTAAGCACCACCGACCGCCAGCTACTGGCTAACGGGCGGCAGTAGGCCGAAACAGCCGCACCGACTCGATGCGGGCCTGGCCCCAGGGCGCGATGCTGACGCGCACGCGCACGGGCGGGCTGGTTTTGCCGAGGCGCAAGGGGCTGTCGCCGGGCACGTAGTAGCGCTCCAGGTTGTAGCGCAGGCCCAGGCTGTGGTTGTATACATCGGTGACCCAGCCGCGCAGCACGGCTTGGCCGGGGGCGGGGCGCGGGGCCGCGTCGTACACGCCCGCCACGGTGGCCAGGCTGTCGGCATTGGTAGTTAGCAGCACGTACACGCCCTGGCGGCGCTGCGGTGGGGTGGGGCCGCGCCAGGCCGTGAGCGGCGCCTCGGCAATGGTGTAGCGCAGGCGCACGAAGCTT
>Ga0265797_10008602_pt1 | contig 13533 bp, 14 predicted proteins | sample P2T30metagenome_FD_192433 | JGI IMG/M metagenome (GOLD analysis project Ga0265797, IMG submission 192433) | Plant litter microbial communities from East Loma Ridge, Irvine, California - P2 T30 | ecosystem: Environmental > Terrestrial > Plant litter > Unclassified | place: USA: California... | reverse complement strand
AGCTCGTATGATCACGGCGTCGTTCCTGATGCATGAGGTAATGGGTTGCAGCTTGGAACTGTTGCCGTGGGATAATCTCCTCACCGCGGAGAAGCTTATCTAAGTCGTGAAGTATTAGGTCGAAGGACCATCCGTCGTACAAAGCGTGATGCATCTGGAACAGAAGCCGAGGCCGGTCGGGATTTGTAGTTATTTGAATGGTGAGAGGCCGTAGTAAGTCCTCATCAGATTGAAGTGAGTAGGCTTTTGAGAAGCATTGAACTTGCTGAATCTGAGGTGGCACTAGATCTTTCCATATTATTTGAGAGAAAGTCGTTGAATGCTGAGACTCAAGTAGGAAACCAGTGCGCAAGATCTCGGTATTCCGAGCAAGTACTCGGAGAGCGTCTCGAATCTTTTCAAATTTGCATCGAACCAATAGCTCCACTTCAATCCAGTTGCAATACGCACTGGGTCGTGCCATGGTTTCTGCTAACATAGCTTCCTGCAGCGGAGTGCACGGGATAACACAAGCAATTTCACTATGCCAACGCTGAAGTCGAGCAACCTCTGTGTAAGCAGACGCCTTCGCAGCGTCATCTGGACTGCCACTCATAGTTGCACTGCTTTTGCATATTGCAATAAGGTCGTTCACTGTCGAAGCTGACAGTACATCCATTGCCCCAACGTTGTATCCCTCTCGTCGCAGCGCAGATGCTATGCGAATAGAGCGAAGAGAATCAAGTCCGGAAAAGGCAAGATTTGAATCGAGTGCAACACTTTGTGACGCATGATGCCTGATGAGAGCTAGTATGGCAAGACTCTGGGGATCGGCAGAGGTGGCAGACGCAGGCGTATGGCTAAAAGAGGCAGTGTGTTTATAACTCCTTGCAAGCGAGTCCTTATCAGTCTTGCCCGACGGGAGCTGTGGCATGGTTTCTACGAAACACACGTCGGACGGGACCATGAATGCGGGAAGCCACTGCTTACATGTGGCGATAACGTCCGCGCGTGATATCTCTTGCCGGTCGACGGCACAGAAGGCGACTAAATTGTCTTGAAGTACCATTACGGTGGTTGTACGACAGCTTTCCATCTTCATGATAACTTTTTCGACTTCGCCTAGCTCGACTCGCTGACCTCTTAGCTTTACCTGACCAGCCACGACACGACCTAAGCATTCCAACACTCCGTGTTCGTTGATTTTGGCTCGGTCACCAGTTCGATACAGCCGACCATAATACGGATGATTGACGAAAGATGCACTCGTGAGATCAGGCCGATTAAGGTATTCTTCTGCAACTTGAGGGCCCCCTATGGCAAGCTCTCCAACCTGTCCAATTGGCAATATCTCGATGGAAGTGGGATCTTGAAGCTCTGTCGAGGGTGCAATTATGAGCGCCGAGACTGTTTGCAGCGGATAGCCTATTGTGGCGGTAGAAGATGATGCTGGGAAGCATGCCTGTAGCGTACAGTGAATCGAGGCCTCGGTCGGTCCATACATGGCCCACAATATGCTGTCAACGGCTCCAGTACCACCGTACTCATCAACCACATGTTGAGTGAGCATCTCACCAATAGTGAGCAACAATCTCAGGCCCGGCACGCTCGATCGGCCATGAAGGAGATTGCTCACGACTGTTGGTGTGAGTTCAGCAGCGTCTATCTCAAGATTGTTGATCGTCTTGGGAAGATCATCAAGCATCTGCTCGCGTGTGCAGCCCACCAATGTCCGTCCTCGAAGCCACGGGAAGAATATCTCGAAAACGGAAACATCGAAAGTCTTTGTCTAGATAAGTATATGCTCAAAAACGAGTAGTATGTGTATACTTACGGGGGCTGCAAACTGCAGAAAGCGATAGAAGTCGGGTATATGGGAATCGTGCGCCAAAAGACTCTGAGTGACCGCACGATGAGACACGCCCACCGCCTTGGGCGTGCCAGTAGAGCCGGATGTGTACAACACGTATGCGAGGTCGTTGGTGTTTGGCTGCAGTAAGTCAATTGTGAGCCGCTCGCCGCGGTCAGAGAGTTCGCGATCGGCACAAACGACTTGAATGTTGGTGGCTGTCCTTATCTGGTCGTAGTAGGATGAGAAAGTGATGATCAAGTCTGCTGATATGTCGTCGAGAATGAACTGTAGCCGTTTGGAGGGCGCATCGAGATTGAGCGGGCAGAAGGCTTTTCCTGCTTTCAGGATTGCCAGAATAACTACGTAAAGCTCGGGTGACTGTGGTAGAAAGACTGGAATGATTGGCGATGCACTTTCGAGCTTCGCTAGCATTTCTGTGATCCTTGCCGCCAGAATATCGCTCAAGAGATGCAGCGTCTTGTATGAGAACTTCCGTCTTTTCGATCCATGTTCCAGGAAATCGATAGCGGTCGCGTCGTGATCCAAAGGCCGCACTAGCTCATGAAGAAGTTGCGGTCCATCTAGCATCGAAGGATGTCCATTGAGTATCGACAAGTCCTGGCTTGCGCCATTCTCTCGGACCATTTTCTGTCGGGTAGTATATCGCTGACAGAGATGAACGGCTTTGGAAATTTTGGTTCTATGCCGTTTGCAGCAACCAGTTCAGGAAAATGGAATGAAGAAATGGTAGTATTAAACAAAAAATAATAGGTGTTGCAAAAGCATGTAGGATGGGATGGCCTGGCAGTCTTCAGTGATGAGAAACTGCAGCACGGTGATTGGTCGAAGCGCTCGAGGTACCTTCGAACAGGCGCAAGGCAGGTGCACGTGAGGACAGGCTCTAAAGCCGTTTACTATGTAGCGCGTCAAAGCTTGTTTGGAGAGCGCGCAGGCTTGGAAAAGAGCAGGCAGCAAGTGAAGGCGAAGGGAAGCCCAGCCGACGAATCCCCTTAAGTGAGTGGGAAATGTTTGGAAAACAAAAGATGTCAAGCCAAGCTGGAAGATGATTCGATAATGTCTTGGGTCGCAGCCTGCTCCGTGATGTTGAGCACGTTGTTGTTGACAGATGCAGCGTCATACATGCTGGTGGTCGGCTGCTGAAGCGGACGGGCCATTCGACAAGCGGCGGGTAAGACGTGCTAAAACACGGCGGGCGCCCAAGCAGGCAGAAGGAGAGTAAGAGCGAAAAGTGCTTCTGCGACAAGACTGCATTGAGACTGTGAACCGAGGCTCCACCGCAATTATGCTAGTCCGTAGCGTGACATGGTGGGCAAGAAGGACGTGGGCGGGTGCGGGCAGGCCTCCAATGACGACAGCATTGCTTGCACGGGTGGCATGTCTTTGTCGCCGTCGCTGGTCATAGTTACTCGAACACCCCACGCGGTCAAAACAGGGCCTGTCTGCCAACGGCAAACCGTGTCGGGAAAAGTGGTCAGTGTCGTGTGTTGTTGAAAGTGTCTTAGGGTTCGTGTCGCTGTTGGGTGGGGACATGTCGAGTCGGGTCTAACGCCGTCAGGATGCAGTCCACATGACCAAGGGTGCGCTTGTCAAGTCAACCCTGTCAACCCGGCGTGCATGTCTTCTTCGGTTCTTCACAATGCAATCTCCCCAGCTTCCCCCATCCCTTGGGCCCGTGCCCCCTACTAGGCAAGACCAAGGCCTGAACAAGTAGATATCTGCTATCGCGCTGCCTGTGACGGAGACCTTGATACTCTTAAAGAACAGGCTTGGCAGCTTCTCTACAACCCTGAGGCGGCATTTGTTGAGCAACCGCATCCAGCATGGCTATATCGTTCCTTGGCTGGGGCGATTCGGCAACAGAACATAGAAATAGTTCAGTTTCTGTTGGACGAGAACGTTGCGAATGGTGATCTTCCAGTCGAGGTAGCTGTGCGTAGTCGAGCGTTCAAGGTACTGGAAGTACTCCTCCAACGTGGATGGGATATCAACTAGCCAATGGACCGAAATGAGACCTCCGTGTTGAGGTATTGTTACCAATGATAGTCTTAATCCTTACTTACACATTTAGTATCCCTCTGTGTACCTCGGATAAGGAGATGGTTATCTGGTTGTTTGACCATGGTGCCAATCAAAACAGCCGCTGCGATTGAGACTTTACACCAACATCATACGCTATGCTTGCTGCTCCTCTCGAAACTATCAACGCTCTTTTTGAACAAGGAGGAGCAAACCCACTTTGTGGACAACTTCTCCATTATGCTGTGCTGAGGGATACATCTGACGCTCTAGAGGTAGTCCGCAAGATTGTAGAGAAAGGTGCACCAATCAACGAGATCAAGTACGAAAAGGAGCCAGAAACATACATTGAGCGTAAGCCATTCGGCCTTGGAACACCACTTCATCGAGCTGCAGAGTTTGGTAAGAAGGACGTTGTGGAGTACTTGTTGAAGATGGGCGCTGATACAAGACGTAATGTGAAGAGCAAGAATCATCTGTCGAAGCTTTTTAATCCATCTCAACCGTTTACGGTGGAGAATCGAAATAGCATGAACAAAATGAATCAATAGATCAGGATGAAGCTCAGAAGATACGGGAGCGAAGTTGGTTGGTTGGTTCCTACGCGGTACAGACCTTGATCCGCACCGCCCCACCTGACTCTCGAAAGAGCCATCTGTCCCCAGAGGCTTGCCGCATCTGGCTTCTATCTACGACCGTGTACATTGCATCTCTAGAAGTGGCGTGTTTGCCTGTATTCGTGTTCCTCGAACTGTCTTCCTGTGTATGCGCCGTACTCCAAGCCTCATGTGTGCAGCGTTGTTTCAAGACTCGTAGAGGCACGGCTGCCTCATGCTTTGCGATCGCAATACCTTCAGTCATAAGCATTACATAATCTACTATGCAAGCCGGGCTATGCCCTAGTAGAACAGGAAAATTATCAGATCCTGCAGTCGGCCGCGGGCTAGTGAGCCGCACAACAGCGCTACCCTACTACGCCTGGCCGGCCAGGTACGCATGCTGTGTGCATCGCTCCACCTGTCCTAGGCATAGCTTCCATGACGGCCGTCTTCAAGCTCATGCGACGCCATCGCTTTCCTTGCAACTTGTCTGGCCATTGGTAGCAGCAATCGTAAGAATGCGTCCTCGCAACGTGACGAGACAGGGGTTGCAATCTTGGAATTGTCAATGACCACGCCAAGAGCCTGAGATGGTTAGCGTGCTCCTACCATGCTGTCCATCAAACGGATGCACCCAGACACGACGCCGCACCATCAACATCACCTCCATGGCATCTTCGGTCCTTACAGTCAGCAGCCGCGCTCTCACCACGATATCCTCCCTCTCGCCATTCTTGTAGATCAACTATCAGCGAGCACTTTGATTCTGAAATTGCGTTGCTCCGCGCCAGGCGCGCGCCACAATGCCCGACTACACTGACGACGAAAGCTCGGAGAGTCAACCTCTTCTCGACTCTGAGGATAGCGAGATCGAGGACGAGCGCTCTGTACGTCACAGCACGCAATGGGAGAGGCACGTTGAGCCGTCCTTGGCGACCGTTCAACCCCAGGCTTTCGAAGCTCCCGTTGTTTTCCGCCAACGCTTCATCCGCCAGATCCTAGGATTGAATCCCTTTAAAACCAGTTACTTCACGCTATACCGACAGTTGGATGATTCTAGTTCAAAGGCCATCCTGGTGCTTGGTGTCGTTCTTGCAATCCTGGCAGGCCTGCCACTCCCCTTGATAGGTGTGATCCTAGGCCGCATCATCAACAATTTCCCCCCAACGCCAGACGAACTTAGGCACCTGTTGTATCGTCTCATGACGGTCGCGGTTGGCTACTTTGCCGTCACCTGGGGTTGGGCCGTGTGCTGGGCGGTCACGGGAGAACGAGTTAGTAGGAAAACCAGAGAAAGACTGCTACATCGTGCTCTCGGCATGGACATGGCTTACTACGGTGCGTATATGCCCGGAAACCACTTAAAAGTAGAGTACATATTGACATCCAATGCCATTCTAGACACTGTTGCTCCCGATCTCTCTAGTATCCTTACAGAAAAGACACAGACTATCCAACTCGGAACATCGGAAAAGGTTGGCCTATTCATCGCGTCCATAAGCTACTTTATCTCTGCATTTACTGTAGGCTTCATGCTGAACGCAAGACTGACTGGAATTATGTAAATGCCAAGGCTCTCAGGTCGAGAAACTTTGACTAAATGACTTCAGGTTTATCACTGTGATACCCTCCATGGCATTTGTCGTCATCTTCGGCACCAGGACCGTGTCCCAACTCTCAAAACAGGCCGCACTGTATACCGAGAAAGCTGCTTCGGTCGCCGAGAGCGCTATCCGAGCCGTGCAGATTGTGCAAGCTTTTGGGCTATTCGAGCAACTCAGCGAGGAACACATTCATCATCTGCGATCTGCATTGAGAGTTGGAGTAAAGAAGAGCATGGCCGGCGCCATCATGCTTGGCTCAATATACTTCGTAGCATACGCAACCAACGCCCTCGCATTCTGGTACGGTGATCGCCTACGGGATGGCAGCGCTGAAGCTGGTACGATATACGCCGTCGTCTTCCTAATACTAGATGCTTCCTTTGTCGTTGGATCATTTGGCCCCTTTATACAAACATTCGCCATGGCTGCCGCTGCCGGGGCTGCCGTGTTGGATGTCCTGGACCACCCGCCATCCGAAATCGACGTGTACACTACCAAAGGGAAGCCAGCTGAAAGGGTGCACTTCGAACGAGAATTGGTCTTCTCTGCTGTCTCTTTTGTGTACCCCGCTCGGCCAACCCTCAGGATTCTGGACAGTATTGACCTACGCATAAAACCTGGACAAGTGACGGGCCTCGTTGGTCCATCTGGATCCGGAAAGGTGAGTCTTATCTTAGTAAACCGATATTGTACACTGAGCTTACGTTTATCGTCAGTCCACGATTGCCTCGTTACTCTTGAGGCTATATGACCCAACATACGGCAACATAATGCTTGGCAATGATAACTTGAAGACTTTCAACGTTCACAGCCTGCGGTCGCATATTGCGCTCGTCACACAAAACCCTGTTCTTTTTACGGGGTCCATACTGGACAATATTAGGCACGGAATACCACAAACAGAACTAGAGAAGCTGGCAGAGGATGAGATTCTGGACCGGTGTATGTCTGCGGCGAACGAGGCATACTGCGACTTTCTGGACCGCCTTCCAGATGGTATTCATACGAAAATAGGCTCTGGGCCTCAATCTCAGCTCTCTGGGGGCCAGAAGCAACGTGTTACCCTAGCTCGTGCGCTAGTCGGGAACCCAGCACTGCTCCTCTTAGATGAGTTTACAAGCGCAATGGACGGAACGAGTGAAGCGATTGTACTGGAAAATCTTCGACGTTCGTCAGCGGCCAGTACTAGGACTACTATCATAATCGCTCATCGGCTCGCCACGGTACGAGATGCAGATCGCATTATCGTCATGAAAGATGGCAATGTAACTGAGGACGGGCGTCACGAGGATCTCCTCAAGAACAATGGCACCTACGCAGAGCTTATTAGGGCCCAGCAGTTCGAAAAGGGAGATCCGTCGGCCGCTTCCTCGATTCGATCCACGGCTCGCTCACTGCACAAGGAAAACGCGAATGTCTCTACTGGGTCAAGAGAGGCCAGCTTGGCGACCGTACCATCAGCTGTCGAAAGTCGTAAGATGAACGCTGTGGAGCTAATCAAACGATCGCTATCACTGAGCCGCCACGAAGCACCGGCTATCGTCGTTGGCTTAATATCCTCCATATTCAGTGGCGGTGTCATCATTGGGGAGTCCCTCATCTTCGGCAACCTAGTCGAACTCCTTAACGACACTACCGGGGCAGATCTCACAAGCAAAATTTCTTTTTATTGCTTGCTATTCCTTGTCCTTGCAATTATCGCTTTGGCATCTCATTCATTTGGCAAGACTGCTTTTGGCATTGTTTCAGAGAATCTTGCTTTGCGAGTCAGAGACTTGTCCTTCCGGACCATCCTACAGCAGGACATTGCCTGGTTCTCGAAGCCTGGCCACTCACACCATGCGCTCATGTCCCGCTTGAACTCTGACAGCGGCAGTATCAGCGGGCTGTCCGGCGTTATACTGGGAACAATCTTCTCCATTGCGACGTCAGTCCTGGGTGGCATCGTCTTGGCACACATTGTAGCCTGGAAGATCGCTATAGTGTTGCTAGCAGCTGTCCCAGTTATGCTTCTCGCTGGCTTCCTGCGCCTTCGCATCTTAGCTATAGCGGAAGAACATCATCAAACTGCATACAATGATGCAGCAGCCTTGGCATCTGAAGCGACATCATCAATGCAGATTGTTGCGGTTTTTGGGCTTGAGTCGCACTTCCTCGAGTCCTATCGGGAAGCGATCCGGAAACCGTACGAAAAGCACCTGAGATTCAGCCTGTTTGGTAACATCTTACTCGCATTCTCTCTTTCTGTGACTTACTTCGTCTATTCATTTGCATACTGGTGGTGAGTTCTACCTCTCTGTTAGTTACTCGATCTTCGAGTCAGACCTTGGCTTCCACATGCCATTGTGGAAGTGGTGAAGACACATGGGCTACAGCAATCTACAGTGCTAATAGATCCTATAGGGGCTCGAAACAGGTTCGTAATGGCAATTACAGTCAACGAGAATTCTTCATTGTACTTCCTGCTCTCCTCTTCTCTGCACAATCTGCAGGCCAGCTCTTCAGTCTGGCGCCAGAAGTAGCACGCGCAAAGGCGGCCGCACAAAGTGTTTTCTCTCTACACGACGAAAAGCCGACCATCATGACGGAATCGCCATCTTCGACAACTGCTGTTGTGTCCAACGGGGATGCTTTGTTGGCCGGGTCGTCAGCTTCATATGGTACTTTCGGTGTTCGAGGAGAGCTTGAGTTCCGAAATGTCAGCCTCCACTACCCGAGTCGGCCGAACGTGCCTGCATTGAATGACGTGTCTTTCCAAATTCGACAAGGCGAGAACGTGGCTTTTGTAGGCCGCTCAGGTAAGAGGAGCCAGAAACCAGCAAGACATGCACTAAATTGTTCGCAGGTGCTGGAAAGTCAAGTACAATCCATCTGATTGAAAGGTTTTTCGACCCAACATCAGGACAGGTGTATTTGGACGGCCAAGACATACGACAAGAGGCTGTTCGGGCCCATCGTGCCCGCCTGGCACTAGTTGAGCAAGAGCCGGATCTCTTTCCTGGTTCAGTCAAGTTCAACATCGGGCTTGGCCGTCGACCGGGTACTACCGTCAGCGACGCAGAGATAGAGCGTGTTGCGAAGGAGTGCGAGCTTCACGACTTCATCATGAGTCTTCCCGAAGGCTATAGCACCGAGGTCGGCGCACATGGCTCGAAACTCTCAGGTGGTCAACGTCAACGGCTTGCAATTGCCAGAGCTCTCATACGCGACCCAGAGATTCTACTCCTTGATGAGGCGACTTCCCAGCTGGACGCAAACACCGAAAGAGAGATCCGAAGAGCCATTGCTGCGGCTTCCAAAGGCCGGACTACGATTATGATTGCTCACAGATTGGCAAGCGTGCAACATGCGGATCGCATCTTCGTCTTTGATACCGGAAAGATTGTTGAGCAGGGAAGACACGATGACCTTGTAGCCATGGGAGGTATATACGCTGCCATGGTAGCTACCCAGGAGCTTGATTGAGCATCACTCTGCACACACACACACACACACACACAAGGCTGCTTGGACCAATGCGTCCATATTCATGTTGGCCGGTGCATACCTTGGACACATGGCGATGACTTTTTTTTTGCCTTTGCTCATGCACATGCGCGATGTACCATATGCATGTACTTTATTTTATTTTGTCATCCAGTGGCTAGGCGTTCTCTTGCATACAGATGGAGTTATGAGCCAAGCTTGCTACGTATATGCTAATAGGCCTAATACTTGGGTTGTTCAACAGGCAATGCACGCCTACCTGATGATTTTCATAGCACAAATCTACTTCCCGTGTGGTTAATGCTGCCCAGCCTCTGCAGAACGCCTAGACAACCATTTCGAGCGCCTTCCGCGTCATCGACCCTCCCACGGCCGATAACGCGCTTTGTGAGCAACAGGCCAGTAGTTGCAGCGGGCTAACCGAGCTTAGCCATACGGCCGAAGTAGGTGGCCAGGCGGTGGTGTTGGGCACCACAGGCCTAGCAAGCACCGAGGCCGCTCCGAGCTCGCAGGGAAAAATCTCTTCATCTAATCAGATGGATTGATCATTTCCATCTGATAATCTCTGCTCTGCCAAGCCAGCCTTTTACCCACCACCCCACGTCTTGCGTGCCTTTGAATCAGCTCCGATGCAGCTTGTAGGCAAGCGCAGCGGGGCGCAATAGAAAATTTTGCCTGTGTCATGCGCGCCGCGACTCTTGTTACGAGCCGTCGTTTGGCGGGCTTTGGTCCGGCATCTTATCAGATGGAGCATCCGAGGATCAGTTGCATGGGCTGGCACTGCCATTACACGGTTAGCGAACCACAGGTGGTGTCGCCATGCTGCTAACGGGCCGTAAGAGTCTACAGCAAACTAGCTATTACGAAGAAACATCGGACCACTCTCTGGCGAGAGGGTTAGCTGCGGCCCTTCGATCGACATGGATGCACTTTACCCAAGGACGGATCTCAGGCGCGGCTTTAGTCCAGGTACAGAAATCGTGGCCGCCGTATGCTTTTTTCGCATATACCTGGGAGACGGCAGCTGCATTGATTAGACTGGATCACCGAGAGGTTTGTTGCGGTTTTGTTTTGAGATTCTAAACAGCATCTGAATGTGAGTTCTTGCCGAAAAATTTTGGTTGTCCGATTACTTGTCTTGGTTTTTTTTTCCTTCGCGTTGAGTGTAGACGTCATTGCTCATACCATGTATTCTGCTGACGGTTTGCTTTGCGCTGGCGCAGTCCCACGGTTTCGTTCTTTGCATTCCATTGCCGTGGACACAAGGTTTCCATATTCACGTGGTGGTGACAAGTCAGCGTACGTATTTGTCCATTTCCTTGCGTGTGGCAGCCAACGCAATGCCCAGTGTCGACGAGAATCTGATACGCTTGATTGGAAGAAGAAATCTGATACACAAGAACATGACTGATTTCTTCAGTGCGTACGCCTAGTGGAAACTACAACTACCCTTCGATCCCCCAAACATGAGCCCTCACGCCGAAATGTCGTCTACTTCGTCAGACGGCCCAGTCCCAGCTGTACAACGGGCATTCAATGGCTTCCTGTCCGATAATCTTGAGGAGAGCCACTTCCCTGCCTTTGAGAACCGGTCGCACCTCCGATATACTCCAGAAGACGAGCTACACGATGTGATATGCGTTGGTTTTGGCCCAGCGTCACTAGCCATCGGCGTAGCTCTGCATGATGCTTTGGACGGAACAGACCCCTCACTGGCCGATGTGCCAGGTCTGCAAAGCAGGCGGCCAAAAGTGGCGTTTCTCGAGAAGCAATCTCAGTTTGCGTGGCATGCGGGTATGCTCCTACCTGGCGCAAAGATGCAGATTACCTTTATGAAAGACATGGCTACCATGAGGAATCCGCGGAGTGAATTTACGTTTATCAACTACCTGCACCAGAAAGACCGACTCGTCGAGTTTGCCAATCTGGGCACCTTCTTGCCCGCACGTGTGGAGTACGAGGACTACATGAAGTGGTGCGCAAGCTGGTTTGAAGAGGTGGTGGCATATAGCCAGGAAGTCATCCAGGTCATGCCAGAGAAGTCTGCAAATGGCGAAATCACCACCTTTGCCGTTGTCTCGCGCAACACCCTAACTGGTCGCACTGAGACGAGAAGAACAAAGCATGTGGTCATTGCGGCAGGTGGAAGACCAAACATTCCAGCACCATTTCCCACAAACCACCCCAAGGTTGTCCATTCCTCCAGGTTCTCATACATCTCAAAGCAGCTCTTGAAAGACCACGATGCGCCATACAGTGTGGCAGTGGTAGGCAACGGTCAGAGCGCAGCTGAGATCTTCGACTTCCTACACTCCAACTACCCCAACGCGCGGACACGGCTGCTGATCAAGGGAGGAGCACTGCGCCCCAGCGACGACTCGCCTTTGTAAGCATTCAGCGTTGAAACATGCAGACTTGTTACTGACTTGAGCAAGTGTGAACGAGATCTTCAACCCTTCGCGAACCGACTGCACATACGCCCGCGCCCCCAAACTTCGCGCAGCCACACTCGTCGAGGACAAGGGTACCAACTATGGTGTGGTGCGCCTCGGACTCCTCGAACACATCTACGAGACGTTGTACATGCAGCGAATCCGCTATGGCAACACGCCCGCTGAAGAAGCGCACTGGCCGCACCGCATAATGCCCTATCGCCGTGTCATCGACGTGTCGGACTCGCCTGTACGTCCTGGTGGCGTGCGTCTACAGGTGCACGACTCGAGCCCACTATACTTTTCCGAGAGCCCAGGCGCGCAAGAGCAGAAGGAGACGCTGGACGTCGATGTTGTCTTTGTAGCAACTGGATACCATCGTGACCTGCACGAGACGCTCCTCAAGGACGCCAGACACCTCATGCCGGGCGGGGAGCTCGAGGGCGCGAAGTGGCAGGTACAGCGGGATTACAGGATCAACTTTACGGAGAAGAGTGTGGCGGATAATGCTGGAGTGTGGCTGCAGGGGTGTTGCGAGACTACGCATGGTGTAAGTGTTCTTCTTGGTTTATATGCGGCGTAGAGATGCTGGACACGTTTCAGGCGCTAACATGTGTTGCAGTTGAGCGATACTTTGCTTTCGGTGCTGGCTACACGCGGAGGGGAGATGGTCAAGAGCATCTTTGAGAAGCCGGCAACGTGGGACAACGGCGACGTGCTGGGCGGGTATGAGGTGCGCGAGTAGAGGGCACAATGTGCACATGATCGTTCCTGACGGGGTGGAAGATTTGTTGTTTCAGATATCTCAGGATGTTGACAGGCCAAAACATTATACGTCTTCTTCGTTTGCGGCTTTGGCTCGTTTTGTGCGCGCTGAGATGGGCCCCGCAGTTTGAGGCTGTTTCTGCATGTGGGACACGCGGCAATCATTTGTCGCGATGATTGCCAAACCGCAAAGCTGTCAAGCTGCGACGAGGATTTCTTTTGTGTTGGAGATAACGGCATGTGCTTGGATGCGCTGAGTAAGGCAGGTCCCAGGACCATCCCAGTGTTGGCACGGCAGCTGGAAGCCGGAAGCCCAAACGTGTTCCAACTTTTCTTCGCACACAAAATGGAGGCGCCGCTGCTCTCCATGCAGGCCAGGGCCAGTCTGTTTCCTGTAGCTGTCACCTTGTCATGATATCACCGTTGGCCGTCAACAGGCCTAGGTAGGAGGCGTGGCCGAGGCCAGGCGTCCATATGGCATCCGGCCTGCTCCCGTGTTGTGGTGGGTGGTATGGCGACGGATTGGTCGCTAGCGCATCCCAGACAAGAGCCCAATTCATGGATGTTGCAATGGCGCCAACCTCAGCGCCAACGCTGACCTCGAACCTATCCTTTCTCCTGCCGTGACTGCTACTCCCCTTTGCGCTTGTATTTGCGCCCGTCTAGCTCTGGTGCCGCTTGAGCTCACGCTGCGACAAACGCACCGTCGCCCGTCCACGTCAACACAAACCCCGCAGCGGCCACCTCTACCCAACTTGACTTGCTACGTCGAGTCCCTA
>Ga0265797_10008601_pt1 | contig 13534 bp, 11 predicted proteins | sample P2T30metagenome_FD_192433 | JGI IMG/M metagenome (GOLD analysis project Ga0265797, IMG submission 192433) | Plant litter microbial communities from East Loma Ridge, Irvine, California - P2 T30 | ecosystem: Environmental > Terrestrial > Plant litter > Unclassified | place: USA: California... | reverse complement strand
TGGAGCAATGCAGAAAGGACGGTAAACAGTTTCGTCACCGAGAAGATGCGGTAGACTGTGTCGCCGTTGACCTCGCTGACGCCAACTGTGGTGTTTACGTTTGGTGCAGTCCAATGGTACTCAAAAACTGTATCTTCAGTCGTGGTTATCGAGACCGAGTAAGAGGTGGAAGACGTGTTGAAGAGAATCGCTTCACTGTTCAGTCGGTCCAGTGCAGCCTTCAGTGGCTCAGGATCGAACTTGGGGGCGATGGAAAGGTCGGGGGGTGGTAGGAGTGGGATGCCTGCTGGAGGACAATACTCCGTGGCTGCGGCAAGACTCGCGCACGCGAGTGCCGTTGTTGATAGCAGATACTGTTTCATGTTGCGATTGAAGACAATGAACAAGATAGACACTCTTTCGATGTGAGGAATGTGTGAAACTAGTAGCGGAAGATGATAATGGTTTGGTAGCTGCTACAACAGAGCATGCGTTGAGCTTATATACTATGATCCTGCTGCGACCAGGCAGACCCAATCAAGTACATGGCTGAACAAAACCTCAGTCGCGATCATAGATACTCGTTTTGCCAATGTCGACGCTTGGGCTGTACCTTGCGATCTCGTTGTTCAGTGCTTGGCTGAGTCCCGAAGTCGCGGTTTCCTCCTAGAGCAGCATAGTTGTTCCTAGCGTTGCGCAGGTAAGTGCATAGCGATGAGATCCTTCTGTAGAGGTGACTCAGCTTACCAAAGTTCTCGACCCAGATTCCGTCACTGAACATGGCGAAGTAGTATACAACAGTGGTGCCAAGACCGCTGCGCAGTGCACGTCTCGCCCCAATGGTATGCAGCGTGCTTGCTAAGCCCCCAGGTATCGAGGCCCGCGACGTTCAACCCATGTCCACGCTTGCTAAGATCCAATGAGTATTGTGTTACCCAAGACTGTGGCGACGGTGGCCCTGTATCCCCCAGATCATATGCTAGCACTACAGTGCGAAAGATAGGCGCGAACCACATTGGACCCAATCTGCGCTACGGCCGTAGAATACCTACTGTGGCTGAATGCCGCAGAACGCAGAACAAGTGCTTATTGGGGCGTTGGTCAGGCAATCCGCCAAGGTTAGAGAACATTTTTGTCCAATCAAGCGAGCCAAAAGAGCTTGGCTGTTCTTAGCAGGCGTGTTCCGCACGGATCGGAAGTTATAATGTTTTCCGATCCGTATGATGTCATAGGCTTGACAGATTCTACAGTAAGGCTTGTGAGCCTAGGCTTCATCTCAAATGTAACGACCGTTGCCTTGCGAGGTCGGAAAATCTCCTAGAAAGATACACTGTGCTATAAAAGGGAACACGGAATGGATTTTAACTACTATACATATAAATATTTATCACATAGGTTCTAACACGGTGGCGAGATAGCCAACTGTACGATCTCTGTCTGCCCTATCGCGAGCACTTCTTATCGTGTGTTGTATTCCAATCCCTCAGAGACAATTTCGATGGTCTCACGTATGTCACAAAGCTTGCAAAGATGGACATAAGAAAACCTTCAAGGGAGAGCTCGTCCAATCCAGTGCATTGGGGCACTACCGCAGTTCAAGCCCGCTCGATTATAATACATCCAAGAAACCCGTGCCTTTGTGTAAAAGAAGACATGGTAGCAGCTTTGCACCCCGGAACCCTCCCGTGCACATCCCGGTGTTTCCCAACCCAGTTATCCATGAGAATGGATTTCGTCTGGGATACTCTTCATGCTAGGAGACCAAACAGAACCGTCTCATACCTATGAAACCAAGTTCTGACGTGCCCAATCGTACAGCGTTGTCGCAGGCCGGCCAATGACAATCTCGAAGTCGTCACGTTTGGTAGCTTGGTAACGCATTTGCCCAGATTCCCCAAGACGCATCGTCTGCACAGCGCTGTTGAGGTAGAGACGGGTTCCAGCATCCGAAATTGTCGCGACGTAAGCCTTGAACGCCTCTGAATTGTAGACGTTGCATTCGATCTTCGTTCCGGTGGCTTGAGTGATGATCTCGGCAGCCTGTGGACCAGTGAGGATTTCTGGGCTCAAGCCGTAATCAGCACCAGCGTGCTTCCCGGGTCCCTCGCGAAGCACCGCGGCTGCCAAAGTACCGATATCAGCAGCTGAAACCCAGCCCAATGCGGCCTCACCCCACATAACATCAAAAGAGCCTTTCTCGATGGTTGATGGCTCAGTCACCAACAGAGAATCTAGGATGACGTTTGGGTGCAGATTGGTCCAAGCCATTCCAGAAGCTTTGATGTAGGTTTCGATCATATCGTGCCAGCTAAAATGCGGAATGTGATCCCGGCCTGAACTATAGACACCAAGGTGAACTACAAACTTAACACCAGCAGCTGCCGCCGCATCGATAAGCATCTTGCTTTGGTACAGCATGTCTGCCGTGTAGCCAGTAACCATGAAGAGCCTGTCGATACCTTGCAATGCTGATGGTAGGGTGTTCGGGTCGTCGAGATTGAGGATGACGGCTTGTCGTCCTTGTTGGCGCCATTGTTCAACGGTCTCGGCCCGGCTTGTGGCTAAACGTACGTGGATGCCTTCGTGATTGGCATCGAGCTCCTTAACAACTTGCGAGCCCACCTTGCCAGAGGCGCCGATTACAAGTACCGTGGTCATTGTACTGATACGCCTGATGAAACGAGTCGAGATTTTGCTGAGGTTGTTGAGATTTTGTCCTGAAATCTTTGCTTTCCTTGGTGTATCTTATAGCAGGATACGGAACCAAAGACATCCGAGCCAGTAAGGCCACTAGTGGCGTGGTGGAGAGGAGAACGTGAATACTCCACTACAATAAAACTTAGCGTATAGAAAATACGAAGCTTACTAAGAGGTACGTAATCTATTCCATAGTTCTATGCATATCTTACGTATCAGCGTTACTAGCTATGCTAGAATTCTTAGATAACCTACGCAGCCTTAACACGTTCTACCTTCAAGTAATTGCACTGTATTCTACTAGGAATTGTATGATGGGAAGAGACCGAGGAGAGTATCGCGATGACTTTGGTTGTCTCTTATCCTTTGTGTCTTTGACTGATTTATATAGTCAAGGCTGACGAGCATTCCTCAGCGACACCAGTACCGAGCTTCGTCCACACAAGCAAGTCCGATGTTCGTCCATACAAGCAAGTCCGGTTTTCGTCCATATGAATGAGTCCGGTATTCGTCCATGCGAAAGAGGCAATAGAAAAACAAGGGATAGCACCTTTGCACGCCCGACTCCTTCAATGTACCTACCGGGCGAAATGGTCGGGCCGATACCCGTATCAGTTTTCCATAAGAGTGGACTGTGTCTGGGGTCACGAAGTTGTATTCGGTGGCCTGTCGACTTTAAGAAGCGGTACCATTCATATCCTCCACCTTTGTGAAGGATATCAGGACCCTTTTCACTCGAGAGATCCTGGACAATTTCTTACACGAGGGCCGATACTTCTTTCTATCTACGATCAGGACATCAGACGCTTTAAACGGGTTGGATATCACTGGATACGCCATACAGGGCAGTATCACAACGCTCACCGCGTTGTCGACGGGGAACTCATTCTTGCTTTTGATCTCGGGTTGTTTGGGTCGTTCTCCTTTACTAACGCGAGCGATATTGAAAGAATTGACGACGAGGGTGGGTATCGTATCACACTTGGTTGAACTTCCATTCAGGCAGCACCAGATCGACGCTTGGTAAAATTGCTCGATCTGGAATACATACCATGTCTCTCCATTGATCTATCAACTGGTCAAATTAGTGGCCACTATACAATGCGTCTATCGATCAGCGGATGGCTTTGGAAGGTAGTGATGCATAGGATATCGGTGACAAGATTCAAAGGTGACTTGCAGAGAGTGAGGCCTTGCATCCGCCAAATGGAAAAGCACTGGCATTGTACTTGCAGATCTGTATGTGCTAGTAGTCGATATCTGCCGCCTGGTCAGCTTGAGAGATAGCAGTTGCGAAAAGAGTGACAGTCATTTAACGTTCTTCTCTGAAACGTCTCGCTCGCTCAAAGGAGACAAGAGGCGTATTTGCAAATGTATGCAGCGCAGGTCGAAGTGCAGAGTCTGACGCCACTTCGTTCCGCCATTGGAGGAACATATGACTGCGCCTTAACAGCGCGTCTTACACCCCAGGACAGATCGTACGACAGCATGATTCTGGGGCCTCCATCGAGAATATTCTCATATTTATCAGCAACTCCTTCTAGAGATCGGGTGTCGGTGCGACCTCGTTGGGCTGGTAGAGCATCTGACAAGCTAGTCTACACATGTCATGTATGTACCATCTTGTCAGACCGTTATGTTGCCTTGACGTTCGAAGTGTATGTAGGGCGTGTAAGCGCTAGAAAGTGTGGATAGAGGGTCTGGTGTGGCTATTGGCTAGGCGCACTAGAGCGGCGCCTTTTGAACGGGGACGAAATTTGGGGGCCAAAACCACGTCTCAGAATCCGGTATCTGTACCCGCGCCACGATTGAATGATTTCTCAGCAAGAGTATTAAGACAAGCACTGCCCATGGTTTTTTCCACGGCGCGCATTCCCTAGCCATGGCAAACCACACTTCCAAGATGATGGCAGGGTTTCGCTCTCAGCCCTACAGTCCAGTACCCACGACTCAGGATCTCTCAACCCCTACAGCGGAAAAACTCCTTGCGTCTCAAACGACAACGCCCATTCATTCAGAACTAAAGAAGAGCTCCTCACAATCATGGTCCGCTGCACAAATCCTACTGACCGCAGCGATTCCACTGGTCGCCCTTGTCGTATGGCTTGTATGCGTCCGAGCGAATCCGCGAATTTTCGATACGTTTGCGGGCGAGAAGATTGGGGGCCACCTTAGCCAAGCAGAGGCAAAAGCAGTCGATGCCATCACAGGAGCTGTACTGGCGCCTTTACTCATGGCAACTCTGAATTTTGTCTGGTTTGGCAGTGCACGCGTGTCGGCCTTGAACGAACAGCAAGCGAAGCCAATTCCCCTTCGTACGCTGGTTGCCGCCAGCGGTACAACAGGCGGGAACTATGACCTTTTCAATCTCCGCAATCTACTCATGGGCAAGACTTGGACACTTGGACTCTTTGCGCTGCTAACGATGCTCTCTGCTGTTTCGAGAACAGCACTGAGCAATGTTATTGCGTACGAGGCATTTTCTGAACTCGGCTCTTCACAGACGTCTGTTCCACTAAGGCTGCAAAGTGACGTTACCATCAACCAAGATTACGACGGTATAGTGTCAGGGGCCGACATCGTCTCATTGGATTTGTACGATTTCGACGGTAATCAGAATGCCCAAGTCGTCAAGGATGTGGTGTCCCTCTTAACCGAGATATCCTACGACAGTTCCGACTCAAAACTGACCAATGGTACATATGTAGCCGTGAACGTAACATCGCAATCGCTAGAGTCTCTGCCGCCGGCTATTTCCAGGCTCGAAAACGTACCGGCCTATCGACTGTCGGTCAATTGTAGCCCGGCTCTGCCAGAATCAATATCAGTAGATCAACCACTAAATTTTTACAACACGATGATCAACTTGATTATCAACAAAACTGCAGAGTCGGATAATTACTTATTTGAAGCATTCTACCCGGGTACACCTGAAAACATTCAAAAGGGAGAAGGCGACAGCCTCACATACGCCGCATTTACTCTGGGTTTCAAAGAGGCATATCTAGGCTCCCTAAGGCGTTTCGACTTGTCCAATGATACGGAACCGTCGGCATACGGCACACTCCATTACCGTGCCTACAACATGACTCAATGGGGCTTCAGTGGAACAATGGGACTCATGTCTGCCTGCGGGTTGCGGTGTGTGCTGTACCGCGAACACGGCGTCGCCAACACAAGTCGCAGTTCGGACAACACCTCCAGCACCGCCGTATGGACCATTGACGCCGCCACGTTTCCCTCGCAAAAGAAACAAATCATCCCCTCCCAGCTCTCCAAATTCCAATACAACAGCCTCAACTTCCACGTCCCGGGCTCGTCCATCCCCGGTCTCGGTCCCGCCCTGTCCAACATGTACGCTGTAACGACCCAAGACTTCTTTACCGACTTCGCACACACCTTCCTCTACGCCTCGGGTGAGACGCAGCGTATCCTCTACGAGGTTGCTGCATCCAGCAAGAACGCTTCGCGCAACCTCCCCCAGTACACCATCCGCGTCCCGGCATACGCAATGCAACTACAGTACCGCATCACATACGTACCCAGTATCCTCCTGGTCGGTTTAATCTGCCTGCTGGGTGCAAGCGCAGTAACCGGCACCATGGCCTTATCCGCGAGGAAGTCCCTCTCAGCGCGAGCCCAGCGCGAGGTCAACGTCACGAGACTTTTGCTGGACAGCGTAGTCGGGTTGGAGGCGGATGCAGATGAACTGGCAAAAGTGGCGCAGAGAGGCAACGACGAATTAGACGCTTGGGCGGCGGGGTACAAGGTGAAATATAGAATCACGGATGATGATACGGGTGATGTAAGAATTGTTCTAGAGAAAATCAAAGCATGATAGAAATAGCATACAGATTAGAAAGAGTGTGGTGGGATTCTACACGTGGCATAGGTGGAGTATATAGGCCGAAGCAGAGTCCAAAGAGATGCGCTATCGGGGCTACCGTACCCAACGGGGTTGAAGGCTGCCAATTGTGACTTCTCTCTCTTGCCTACCCAACTCCCATCCCCAGCATAGCCGCATCAACGCACGCAATCAATACTTTATACAACAAACCTAGAACACAAAGATATGGAACCTTTTCAGGACTAATTCCAGTCCTTCAAACATACAGCGCGAATCACATCAGTGCAAAAACAAGCAGGGTGAGGCATATCTAAGAGCGGGGAATATATTTATCAACGATCTAGGAATTGCCTACAGAGCACCCGCATTATCAACAGGAATGCGTCCTCTGACCACGACATTGCAAAGCCTAGATTGCAGTGGTGGCAGCGGCATCAGCAACCTTGGCCTTGGGCTTGGGTGCCTGGGCATCGAGCGGAACGTTCAAGCCCAAACGCTCACGAGTGGTGTAGGAAGCGATACCCCCGTTAGTATCAGCTTCAGTAACGAGCTCCTTGCGACGGGTGTCAACAAGCAGACGAATGAGATCAGGGCGCATGTAATGACCCGAAAAGTCAGCCAACGCCTTGGTCAAGTGGCATTCGTTGAGGTCGATCTGCATTCCGTTAGTCCAACAACAAGGAAGGTTAGAATGGGTTTGAACGACTCACGTCAACGAACAGCAGACCATCAAAGTCCTTGTCGGGCTTGCAGACGAGGGTACCATCTGGCTTGTAGATCCTCGCATGGCCATTGTACGTCGAGGGATCAGTCTCGGGCTCCACACCTTCAGGCGTCGTCTTCTTCAAGCCCTCCACACTCAGTCTCTGGAACGGAGCCAGCGTCCACGTGCCCGTCTCAATCGCATAAGCCGGCGTGACCAAGTCAGAAGCCGGGTCTGCGACATTGGTAGCGGGATCAGGATACTTGAGCGTCTCTTTGCCAGGATACACAGGCCAGGCGGCGATGTGGATCTGCTCGCCCTCGGATACGTTGAGCGATTTGAGGAACGGGTTCATGTTTTCCCAGCAGTTGAGCTGGCCGAGACGGCCGAGTTCGGTCTGTGTGACGGACTTGAATGTATCGCCTGCGCCATCGCCGTAGACGAGTTTCTCAACGTGTGTGGGCTTGATTTTGCGGCGGTGGTTGATGACTTCGCCAGTGGGATCGATCAAGGCCTGCGCCAGGTACAACGTCGCGTGGTCGATTTCGGAGAAACCGAGCGAGACGTAGCTACACTCAACATCAGATACATGCCTTTCGTGGTGCTCGTAGGTACTAAAGATCTTACATCTGGTTATCTCTCGCCGCGCGGCGGATTCGTCGAAACTCTTCTGAATCCATGGGCAGCGAGTTCTCGCGGTACGACTTGAGCATAGGGAGCGACTGCTGGTAGTTGACCTTCCACATCCAGTAAGGGTAGCCTGGGATCCAGACTTCAGGAAAGGCAATGAGCTTGCAACCTGCAGCGCCGGCTTCGTTGATGAAGTTGATGGTCTTTTGGACGCCGGCTTCGAGGTCGAACCAACATGGCTCGGAGGTGACCTGTTACTCGGTCAGCTAGAATTTGGCAAACGAGACAATGATGTAGACTAACACAGGCAGCCTTGTACTTGGTGAGAGGCATGATGGAAGCTGTTTCGTACTGAAGGGTGTTGTGTTTTGTAGAATAGATAAAAGTCAAATATGCGATGATTGATGTTTAAACCAGAAGGCCTTCACGACTTCTTATATACCAATACCGTCATGTACAGACCCCTCTCCCTCTTGTTACACAGCATTCACCCTGCACCTGGCGACCCTTCTCGATGCTCCATTGTTTGTCAGTCCCAGCGCCAGGAGCATCTTCCCTGCTGCCGGTTAATTGACGTGCTACCCTGAACATGGTGTGATTTTGCCGCTATCGAAAACGACCAAGAGCCACAGAAACAAATGAAGCAACTGCAGCGACCGGACCGTGTAGCAAAACAGTGGACTGATGTTGAACATGGACGTCGATGCCTCGTTGCTAGCGTTGATACTGTAGATGCCGGAGATGCCGTGACCCAGTCTTTGCGGCATCAGTACGGCGCCGGTCGGCATGTCGCCGCGTCGCGTCCTGTATCACCCGAACCATCACCGTGACTGATGTAATGCATGTTCGACACTGATGAAAAGGCCGATGAAGCAGCGATCCAGTTTGCGACGTGATTTACGCGTCTGGTGGTGACCCGGCAGAAGCTCGGGCACGGATAGTCCAGAACATCGCAGGTACGTGGAGACGAAAGAGGCAAAAAAGAAGACTACATGTTGAATTCTTCATCCTTGAATGCTTAACACCAGGTCTATGCCTTGATGTTTGCCGGCTGTTTGAAGTATTTGCTAGGAACAAAAGGCATCTTGGTCACGACAGCCTTCCTTTTCCTCCCCCTCACGACAACCTGTACTTCGGTCCCTGCTTTGTGCATACCATCTTTGACATAACCCATGGAAATGTTCTTCTTCATCGTAGGCGAAGGACAGCCAGATGTGATGGTGCCAATCTTTTCCCCAGCCTCGTCGACGATCTCGGCACCCTCTCTGGCAGGCGATCCCTCTACGACAAGACCAACGCGACGCCGTGATACACCGCCGCCTTCAGACTTCTTCTTGAGCTGCTGCAGGATGACGGAGTCGCCGTGAAATCCGCCCTTTGCACGGCGGTCCTTGCCGATGATCCAGGATAGTCCGGCCTCGACTGGCGTGGTCGTGTCATCAAGATCGTGGCCGTACAAGCACATGCCCGCCTCTAGTCTCAGTGTGTCACGCGCACCCAAACCTGCAAAACGTAGCTCGTCTTTGGCAGAGTCGAGCAAGAACTGGGTTACGGCTTCGGTGGCGTAGGCGGGGATGCTAATCTCGAAACCATCTTCACCGGTGTATCCGCCCCGGCTGACGAGCACTTGAGCATCTGTGCCTTTGATGACAGCGTTTGCGCATTGGCCAAAGTACAGCGATTGGAGATCCTGCTTGGACTTGTCGTCTAGAACGCGAGAGAGTATCTCAGCGGATAACGGGCCCTGGAGGGCAACAAGACCCTGTCCATCGAGTATGTTCCACTCTACAGGCTGGTCGGAGTGTGCATTCTTCCAGGCTTCTAATTGTGTCTTGAAGTAGGCAGTGTCCTTTTCCCTGCAGCCGGCATTTGTGACGACGTAGAAGCGATCGGGCAGACGGGTTATGACTGTATCGTCAACAATTCCGCCTGTAGAGTGTAGCAGCGTAGACAGGGTGGACTGGCGTTCAGGTAACGAAGATAGCGACGAGGGTGTTATGCTCTCGAGGAAGGCCTCGGCGCCTGGCCCGGAAAAGTGGTGCTGGACCCTGGATGGATTAGCGCAGGAACATGATTGGAAGATTGTGGGAGTGATGGTGAGTACGCAGAGCAAGTATGAAGTCGCTGTTACCTACATATGTCCAACGTCAAACAAGCTGGCCTTTTCGCGTGTCCAGTTGTGCGAGTCGATGATGCTCATATCGCTGTACTGGACTGGCATGGCATAGCCGCCAAATGGCACAAACTTGGCGCCATACTTGCTGTGAAGCTCGTACAAGCCAGTCTTTGCCGGCTGCTCGCTTGCAGCCTCCGACGAAGCATATCGGACGTGTTGCTGCGATAGGCGTGTGAGGTTGCGGGGACGTGGGGCTGGGGTTGCGCGCGATCTTGTGGAGTAAGTCGCGACGCGCGAACATTCTGGCCTCCAAACCAGCGGTGCAAGACCATTGGCGGCCGGACGCAGGGCAACGACAGCTTTTTTCGAGGCCATGTTGGGTGGGTGAGGAGGAAATGCCAAAGAAGTTGCGTCGTCTTGCTGCTGGCGGGTACTCACGGCGGACTATATAAGACACCAATGACGGCAGGGTAGCACCCTAGGCCGCGACTAGGCCCAAGCTCCCCCGACTGGATTCCATCCACCAAAACGGCCATCGTTCCCATAACCGCCTATATCGCGTCCCGATCGCCCCAAAACAGAGCGCCGCAACCATGTCCAAGGGGAGCAAGTACCTGCTGGTGTCGCTGCCGACGTCCATCTCGCCCTCGAACCACGCCGAGGACGCCCTCACAGCGCTGCGCTCCACCGTAACCAATGACGTGGGGAACACGTCCCCGTTCGCGATTCCCAATTTCAAGATCGGAACGCTGGATGCCCTGGTGCAGCAGGCCGATGAGCTGTCCAAGCTCAACAATGCGTGCGAGGCGGTCGTGGCCAAGGTGGGCGACAGCCTGAGGCAGATACTCGACGGCGACGAGGGCAAGATACAGCAGCAGAAGACGATAAACGACAGTATGTGCACACGGGCCGTATGCGATTGGCGTCTGGCAGCTCACATGATGTAGAGCCTGTTGATCAGTACTTGCGCAACTTCCAGTGGAACAAGGTCAAGTACCGGGCCGACAAGCCCATTGCAGACCTCATAGACGCTCTGCAGAAGGTGCGTTAGGGTTAACCCTAACCTAATCCTTCTTGTGCTGTGGATCAGTACGGCTGACAACAAGGACAGGAGATACAAGGCGTCGACAACGACGTCAAGTCCAAGATGAGCCAGTACAACCAGACAAAGTCCGCCCTCCAGGCCGCCGAGCGCAAACGCACCGGAAACCTCGCGACCAAGTCCCTCGTCAACGTCGTCAATCCCAAAGCCATAGTCCGCGACTCCGAGTACCTCGACACGCACCTCATCGCCGTACCCAACAATAACGTCAAGGACTTCTACAAGGACTACGAGGAGCTATGTCCCATGGTGGTTCCCCGCTCCGCCAACGAGCTCGCCAAGGATGCCGAATTCACCTTGTTCGCCGTCACGACATTTAAGAAGCATTCCACCGAGTTTGTACACAAGTGCAGAGAGAAGCGGTGGACACCGAGAGACTACCAGTACAAGGAGGGCAACAAGGAGGAAGAGGCCAAGGAGGCGGAGCAATTAGCCAAGGACGAGAAGAAGTTGTGGGGCGAGGCGTTACGGCTAGGAAGAACGGGGTACAGTGAGAGCGCCATGATCTGGATCCATGTTCTCGCGCTGAGAGTGTTTGTTGAGACGGTGTTGCGATATGGCTTGCCGCTTGACTTTGTCGCGGGAATCGTTCAGGTGAGTTTGCGCGTGTTGGACGAGCTCAGTGTGTGAGATCTTTGTATTGGACATGTACTGACGCGAGGCACCTAGACCGATGCGAAGCAAGCGAAAAAGGCAAAGTCGAATCTCGATGGCGCGTACTCATACCTTGGTGGCAACGCCTTTGGCCGCGATAGCAAGGGCCGGATTCAGAAGGACGATCAGGCGCTGTCGACTGACATGGCGCAAGCGGGTCAGATGGCTGATCAGGAGTACACGGCGTATGTGTACTATGAGTTTGAGGTGCTATAGTGTGACAGCAAAAAGGTAGCGAGGGTTTGGTTGATAGCATAATCTGGTCATGGACTAGTGTTTCGAGTCTTATAGATGGCTTTCTGTGAAAGCGATATCATGAACAGCCTACATATTTCATGGCCACCGGAATTCATGTCCGACAGTGATGGCAGCACATGCACGCTCTACGCCTCTTGAAATCCGACCAGCTCATTGCTCATCTCCCACAACTTCTCCTCGCTCTCGACATCATACGCCCACTTCTCATATCCCCGATCTAAAAATTCATAACTCGGCTGTGGCACCGGCGGACAAACCTGACAATCGTCTAGATAAACACCTCCCTTGCCTTCCCAGCACTCTCCTACAGCTGCCCAGACAGTCGTCGCGGCTCCTTGCGCGGGGCTCTTCATGTACTTCTGTACCGCGGGGATTTCTTTCATAGCGTCCATTTCAGGTAAGTGGTCTTGCAGGCCTGTCCATATACCACCTGGATGGAGGGACAAGGCGTGAATAGGATGTGTCGTGGAAGAGCCATAGTGTCTATCAATGTAGTTTGCGAACCAAATATTTCCTGTTTTGGAGTGCGCATATGCCCGATTAGGATCATACGCACCGGGTTCTCGCAGCTGAATATCCGACAGAGTGGGCGCGAAGTAGCGGTGGCCCATTGACGACACGGCGACGACGCGCGAGGCGGAAGTAGGCGTACTAGAAGCGACGAGGGCTGGTTTGAGCAGCTGGAAAAGCAGAAAGTGGGCGAGGTGGTTCACGCCGAATTGCGTCTCGAAACCATCGGCGGTTGTCGATTGGGGTATTGCCATGACGCCTGCGTTGTTGATCAAGATGTCGAGTTTACCATGGCTGGCTGCGAGGAACTCGGCAGCGAATGTGCGGACGGAAGCTAGGCTCTCGAGATCTAGGTGGAGTAGGTCGACTTTTCCGGGTGACAGGATATCGGCGAGTGCTGCTTGGCCCTTTTCGAGGGAGCGTGCAGTGCAGAAGATGTGGGCGCCTGTGGCAGCGAGAGCTCGAGCTGTTTCGACGCCTAGGCCTCAGGAGCAGCCTGTTATTAAGATAGTCTTGTCGGTTAGCTTGCCCTCGAGGCCGTTGTCATTGACGATTTGAAGGGCTGTGGGGCGGGCGTCGCCTTCGCCGTTGGGATTTTGGTGGGCAGCGGCGTAGCGTGTGAATTCTGGGGTGGTATACAAGGCCCTGTTGAGTACTGGGGATGACAATTCGAAGAGTTAGGTAATGGAAATGGAGGCGAAAGATGTAATGAGTTTAAGGTCTCCACAATCGCAATCTAAGGATGATGTGTTGGACTTGAAAATGCGTGGACGCGGCTCTTTATACACGAAACCATATTTACAGAGTATAGAAGTTGGGCGACTGTCCCTTAAGGCCGATCTTTACTCCGTGTATGTTTGGAATTGTCTGTGTAGCTTGGTATCACAAGATGTACGGACCAGCGGCGGGTGTGGACCAAGTGAGACGTTGTGGTCGGTAAGCGTGAGGTTGCGGAGTTAGGGTAGAGTGATGCATGGGGCGTAATGGTATGTATTGAGTCCCACGAGCTAAGCTAATATGGGATGGGACCCATATATA
>Ga0265797_10008600_pt1 | contig 13537 bp, 10 predicted proteins | sample P2T30metagenome_FD_192433 | JGI IMG/M metagenome (GOLD analysis project Ga0265797, IMG submission 192433) | Plant litter microbial communities from East Loma Ridge, Irvine, California - P2 T30 | ecosystem: Environmental > Terrestrial > Plant litter > Unclassified | place: USA: California... | reverse complement strand
AACGATCCAGCCATCGGGTTTCCAGAAGACCACCAGTTCAATCGACGACTTCAGAAAGGCTCGGAAGGGTATGTTGAACAGTGGACTCACACAGCATCGAAAACTATAATTGCGATGAAGGTCGTCCGACACAATCATCCTTACCCCAACGAAGTCCGCATTCTCCAACACTTACCATCGCATAAATCCATCGTAGGTTATCTCAGATATTGCAAGAGACAACCATATGCGGAAAAGACATCGATATTACTCGAATACTGCTCAGAAGGCGATCTTTTTGCAGTAAGAGCACTAGCTGCCGACAAAGGTCGTATGGTATTCTCAGAAGCCTTCATGTGGTCGGTGTACAGTCAGTTGATGAACGCCATCGCGTTTCTTCATGAAGGAATCGATGATCAGCATCGGAGAGGTCGTGATGAGTGGAGGCCAATCGTGCATCGAGACGTCAAGTTCGAGAACGTACTCGTAAAGAACTTAGGCTTCAAGGATGACTGGTCAGACATTGAGGTCAAGCTAGGTAATAGTCTCCATATACGCATTGCGCGTGAAGGCATACACTGACTCTGTACATCGATGTTCTAGGCGACTTTGGAATGGCTGGTTACTATGATCCAAAAAATCCTAATCCTCGAGGGTATATTGGCACAACTCACTACTGGCCGCCGGAAGTCATTTGGGAGAATAAGCGTCTGGGTCCAGCAAGTGATGTATGGAGTGCTGCAACCATTATCCATGAACTTGCTCATAACTTTGGACCGCTCGTTGACCCCAAAGTCATCGAGAAGAAATGGTTTCTGCAGAATGACAAAGCACCGTACTTGGATTCCTGGCCGGATAATCTCAAGAAGAATTACTGGTCAAGTAAAGCGCCGCGGAGACCTATACCAATCAATATCGAACCCGGTGCTCCAATCCCAATCTTGGCCGACGAAGATCTTGGATACGACAAACAAGCGCTCGCATTCCGTCAATATAGACCAAGCCCAAAGTACTCTGATGCCTTGAGTGACTGTATGATGGCAGGGTTAGCGATGTCTCCAGGAGAACGACCAGAGTCTGGGCAATTGTTAAGGGAAATTGAGACAGCACATGCGGAAGTTCTGTTCCAGGATTTATGCTTGGCACACAAGCGCGAGACAATCAATGCAGAAGATGAGGATATAAGAGAAGACGTTACAGAGAGCGACCACTAATGTGATACCGGGTACAAAGCAGGACTTTCAACATGGTCGCCGAACTTCGATTCTCTAACCGCAGGTTTTTTACAGTAAATCTGGCGCTAGGTTTTTTCCCTGCATAAAGGGGCTCGCGGAAAGGATGAGAAGGCGAGTAACAGTGAAAGGCGCACGGGTATGTGAAGAGGTCTTGGTCTATCCTATACTTTTGTGGCTTTGTAGCTCAACACTAGTGTAAGTCCATTGCTGAAGCGATAGAATAAAGCCAGGAGAACAGGAGGCCAGTAGTGAGGGCTCGAGAATGCAATTCTTGCGGAAGTATGGTAATGTATGTGATTACGATCATCATGAAGGTACCTGGGAAGATGGCCGTATTTACGAAGAAATTCGACCGTTGCGCGTTAGCGCTTACATCTTGTCGCTCTCTGGATGCATTTTCTTCCGTATGTACATGTGAAAAGATGCTATACCACCGAGCGAAATTACCATCCTTTTGTCGTTATGCGCTGCTTCGTAAAAGTTGACGCTAAAACTGCTTCTGAGCGTGATAATTCGCGCGACATTGATGCTGAAAGGATAAGATTTTAGTACATGACTACTGTAACACATGCGTCGCGCGATCTATGTACGATAATGGACCTGTAATCTGCTTAGGAAGAGGGCTGCGTGGGCGGGAGCGTCCGGATAGGCCGATCGGCGGTTCTTCGCTTCTGTGGTGCGGCTTCATCTCCGCTGCGCACCGAAGCAATCATTCTGTGTCCAACAAGCCACCACGTTTATGCGGAATGCTATCTCAACCATATTTGTGGTTTCTTGCGCATATGAGAAGTGCGTTGAGGTCGCGATGACAAGGTATCGTTTCATGTTCACAAAAGCATTACCATGGATTGTTAGAAGGCACTGAAGGGTATCGTATCTCTATTTAGCTACAGCCAGCCACGTACTTTGTTGAGGTGAGATAGAACGTTATCGACTGCGCTAGCAGCTTCTATCTTAGACCCGACGTCAGCCACTGCCGTAGCAATGGCAGTGTCGTTACGCGTAATGGCATGCGGCTGACGATCGACCGATGTGTGTGCAAATGTTCCCGCGATCGTCCTGTTGTCATGGAGTGGTTGTCTCCTATAGATTGAAAACTCGCAAGATGATAGTGAGCGACATGCATCGTCTGTCACGACTAAGGTTTGCTGTCGGAAGGGCAGGTCGGATGTAACGTGCAGCCTCACCCAAACTGACCACAAGGAATACCAAAAGCAATGGGCTTGGGGTCTGTGCTGTTAACCAGATCTTCTGTAACGGAGGCTTAGCTAGTCTACAACACATGGATCGGCCATGTACCCTTCAGCTGAACGACAGGGTTTGAAGTCAGAGACGCGCATTGCTCAAGACCTCGGCGCAATGGCACAATTTGATTAGAAAGTTACATCTCTCCCCGTACAAACGTCGTCGTCCTGCTGCCATTCCATTCCTTTAACCGCCCGTTGGCTCGTAGATTTTGCGATAACGTGATCGCTGTCGCTTCACCAACGACCCCTCGTCCAAAGATGCTCGCCACACAACGTTCATATGTCCTGGCCATTGCCACTTTCCTGGTAGTCGCGACACTGTCGTTCTACGTGTTCCGCGACCAAGGCGCATTAGTGGTTGAAAGAATCACAAACCCGCCATACCTGTAGGTTGACCCAAAATCCTGAGATGGTACCTGTTCACCAACACTCAGCGCAGATCATCGAAACCTACCATTCGAGACACAATCAACACATTGTTTGCCAGAATAAAACACGATCCAAGTGCTTCTGCATACGTCGATCCGTCAGGCACATACTACAAAGGTGGAAACGAGACAGTCTGGACAAGACCCCTCGGCAAGAAAGTCTTGATTGTGGATATCGACACGCGTGTGCCAACTGGGGAGAATGAGCTTCTCAATCCAGAACGCTTAGACTGGGAGAATCTTAAGACGTCCGGAGCCGGTATGGTGTCCAACTCCATCATGAATCACTACCTGTATGCCATGGTCCATGGATATGACTACAAATTCTACCAGGCGCGGGACATGAAGGATCATTACAACACCTGGATCTTACCCCATGTTCTCCGCGAGTTGATACCTGGTTATCAGTTCGTGGTCGTAATGGATGCCGACGTTACAATCCCACACCTTGACGTTCCATTCGAGTGGATGTTCAACCGCTGGGGTATCAAAGAGCACACGTCCATAGCCCTTCCGTGGGATACTGAAGAATTCCGCGACGAAGGCTCTATCAGCATAGATAGCAAGGGGATGCGCGTCCTCAACACAGGTCTGGTTATCGCGCAGAATTCTTCTTTGACGCTGGATTTGCTCGAAGCGTGGCGGGACTGCACGACTGAGAAACGCTACAAAGGCTGCGCCAAGTGGAAGACCGAATGGAGCCACGAACAACGCGCCTTCTCAGAATACATTCGTTACGATTTCAACAAGACGCCTGAAACGATCGTTAGCATACCCTGTGACGATGCAGTAGGATGGCCGGGCTTCCGCGAGGATATGCTAAATCGACCCGGTACCGAGAATCACGATATCTCCAATTGCAATGGGAACTTCGTTCGGCACTACACAACCATGGGGAAGAGTCGAGTCAAGGATGCGAGTGCAGCCAGTGTGATGCAGGTGTTGAGCGAGGCGCTTCAGAAGAGTATTTTAGCAAACCCGGAAGAAGTGTGGTACAAGGAACCAGAGAAAAAGATCGAAGAGCCAGTACCGAAAGATCAACCAACAGAGGTGCGGAAAGATGAGGAGAGTAAATTGGACAACGATGTGGTTTTGATAGAAAGAGAAGCATGATGAGGCAGGTTCTTTCGATGATATTCGAGTTGCATTGGATCGGCGTTTTAGATACCACTGAATTGAGTTCATATCGGAAAGGTATATTTTGAAGCTATTTGAGCGATGTTAGTACTGACAGTACCATGAGACAGCTGTTTTCGTGCAATGTTCGTGTACCATCAGTGCTCTCTTTCACTCGCGCATCGAATCTGAAACCTGCCACAACCCAATGCACCCGGGCTAGCAAATGCAAACCACATGGCTCACCAAGGAAGAGCAGTATCGAAGATTCTCGGTTCAAGTATAGTTTGGAATCATCATTTGGGTAGGAATGGATTGGAAAGCAAAGTAGACATGACGTACCTTAGTCCCGCGCACGCTTTGCTTTTACGCGTGCTTGACAAAATCGCTGCTAGCGTGTCATTTGGCAAGATACTTGATGAGATGATAGGTAAGATGCTTGGTGAGTTTGACGCGTCGATGGTATTACTAGCAGAAGGCTGGACGCGAGCGAAAGATGCAACAGGGCTTAGCCGAGTGCTTATGTCAGCTAGCGTAATTGGTCTCCTTGGGGCCCCGCCTGTGCTAAGCTATTGTTCTCGTGCCATTGCGCGCCGAATGTTGACATTTCCAAAAATCTAGCGTATCTATTTACAAGATCTCCTCAGGAGTGACAACAACCCAGTTCTTGTCTGCCGTAACTTCTCTACCGTTAGCAATCTGCGCCTGGGTGTTGTTCCTAATTTCCTCCTGCAATTGCTCGAAGTACGCGTCCCGACGGTTGATCCACAGGTGCACACCTCCCTTCGCTACATCTACGCCGTGGAACTGCATGTACGAATCGCTACCGGGAGTGTCACCACCAGCCAAGACAGGACGTTTCCATTGATCGATGTAGGTAAGAATAGCGGCCCATTTACCGGCGAACCATGTGGCAGGGGTCCAGAGGTACGGAGTCACGACCAGATCGAGATTGGCCGTCTCATTGTACGTGCCTTCAGTAATCTGCTTACGTGCGTTCGTGAGCGCACCGGAAGTAGTGTTCTTCAAAACGGTGGTGACGCCGATGACGTTCTGAGGTGGGACGTTGTATCCGTACTTCGGGTCGCTGGCGACCATGCGTACAAGCTCCTCATGGGCAGCGCTTATAACATAGACGGCGATGCCGTTGTCCATAAGAGCGTTGTAAAGTTCGGCTTGGCCTCGGAAAACCTTTGGCGGGTTAACGCTGCTGGATGTCACCTCATCGCCGTCCCAGTACTTTGTCGGGATTGTTGAGTTGTACGCCATAAGCTCATCCACGTAAGTCTTAAGTTCGCGCAGCGTGAAGCCAGACCAGACCTGCGCCGCCCAGGGATAGCAGATGAAATCATCGATCTCACATAGACGGTTGTAGTAGCTGTACAACGATTCGGTGAAGTTGGCCGTATCCTTGAAGTCAACCAACTTGAGGCTGGGGTCCAGGTTGTCGCGTGTCAGGATGCCACGGTTCTCAAGGAAGGGAAGGAGCGATTCTTCAAGATCATAGCGATAACTGGTGTTGTCCATGTCGAAGACTGCATAGTTGCTCTGATTCGCGTTCTTTGTGATCATGTTGGAGAGAGCTGTCGCAGCTTCTTCGGGCCAGTGCTTGAATTGGATCTTTGGAGGAGCACCATACTGCGGTGTAGCTGAGCTGAGCGAAGTTGCGAATGCAAGCCATGTGGCTGCCTTGAGGGGAGCTGTCGACCACATTTTCTTTCTATCACCAGCTCTTCAGCACTCAAAAAGAATCGACGAGGACAGGAAGCGAACGAGCGAGGATACAGAACCAAATCGTCGGGGATGCTGGGATCCCACAAGAAATAGTTCGGGGCTGAGGTACGCGAACCCTGACACGCGAATACTGCCGACGTGAACCACCGAGATAACGGTCCCACACTTACGATTCAAGGTCGGGCCTACCTTGAAGAAAATCATGAATTCAATGGTTGCGCTATCATCAATTGAGTGCTTTGCGCGTTGCCTGAACTAGTAATTGCTCGCATGCGCATATGTACGATGACGTAGGTGAAGCTCCCTCAACAGAGTAAGTGTACGGCTTTTCCGTGCCGCGCCTTTTCTCTGTTGAAATTGGTCGTAAATCCAGTACATACTGGCCTTCTTCTGGTTGCCATTCCAACCATATTACACTCATATCATGCAAGTATTCATTGCGCGCTCTCGAAGATTCGATTGGTTGGTATTGTATTATTGTTATCGAGTTCCTGAATCGAATATGATGTGTCATGCTCTTCCTGCTCATTGCAGTACTTTGTCTCCCTCTACTTCTAACCCAGGATCGCAGCAGCCTTGTAGATCTGGTATGCAGATAGCCCGAAACCAATTGCCCAAAAGCTGCTCCTGATAAAGCTCTTCGAGTGGTCGGCAATCTGCACATATGAAACAGCGTACGCCGCCCTGATTGCAAAGAAAGCTGATACGAATGTTGTCAAGCCTGTTGCATCGCCTGAGACGACCTCCCGTCCGATTCCAGTTGCGGTGGTGCGCTCGGCGATGATGCTGGCGATGACGGCAACAGCGAAGAGGGGCAGTTGCTCAATGTTGTTGGACTGGGCATTCTCGGCACGCTGGTACTTCTGGAAGCTGCACATGCGTTAGTACATTTCGAAGGAGAGGCCTCGAAGTAACGAGCTCGGGCAAGTCTTACACAGCATCGGGAACCTTGCCCTTCACGGCATCTGGTGACAACGAAGCCTTGGGGTTTGCGTTGTTGACCTTGTAACCATTGGCGGAGAGGATGCTACCAGCGTACATGTGCGGGACGAGAGAGAAGACATAGTAGGCCGGGATGGCGAGCAGTGGGTAGTTGAGCGAGTTGGAGGACATTTTTGCAGTTTTGAATGTGGCCGTCTCGACGTATCGTTGAATTGGTTATGTGAGAGCGAATAGGTAATTGTTGGTACGGCGGATATTGGGGTAGGCGCGGTGTATATGGTTGTGGATTAAGCGTTGACGTAGCCATGAAATGCGCTCAGGGTCCAGCAACCATGACGCGTATGTTCACGCTAACCACTGACATGAGGTGCTCAAACATCTCAACTTTCCCCATAATTTTGCAGAGTCTATCTGAGTTGCAGCCGTCCCAGGTGATGTTGTAGGTGACTCTTAGCATGGAACAAAGTTGACGCGCCTGCCGTTCGGTCCTTTCGAGGTCGGTCAGCTTACTCACCTGCACAACCAAACATCCCAGTCTCGGTGCGCTTCTACTAACTCGTGCACCAGCAAAACAGCCAACATCCCATAGAAGACACGTACACTCTGGAATTAGACACCGAGACATTTCTGAGCTCATGGACTATGGTTTGCGAACATTAGCGCAGTGCAGCTGGTTAGCTGTCGCCATTACGCACTCCTGGCAACACTCATGACATCCTCCTCCAAATGCAGTCCCCTGAAGTGTGTCAACACATCCGGTAGCTTCTTCTTAGTCCCATCGACCACAGGATCCCTCCTCTCCCTAGCCGCAACCCCAATCATGAAGTCCTCCTCAAAAGCTTGAATCTCTACCCTTGTATCCTCCAACCTCCTGGACTCTCCTTTCTTCAAACCCCTTATACCCGCAGGTCCCTTCTCCTCTCCCTTCATGGAGAACCAAACCTCCGCATCGCTGTATCTCTCACCCCAGGTACCGTGTGTACTACACCGGGCTGGAGTCCCCGGCCTCGGTGCACGAACATGTTTAAATTCTAATTGTGGAATCCACTGAGCGAGCAAAGCCTCACCATCAAGCTTGATATAGGCCTCTTTGAAGCACCAGAACGTGTAAAACCGTCTTAGCTTCGCATCAATGAGTAGATCTGAATCAAGCTCCCTCTGCTCCCCGTTCGGTAGCGTAACACTCAAATGCTCGTTTCGATGACAACAACGATCGTGTCTTCCTAGAATCTCATGTGTGACCATTGTGCCATCGAGAAGAGGAAATGGGTCGACGTTGTACTTGATATCGAAACACTCTTCTGTGCTGAAGATTTCAGCGTACATGTCTACCCAGCCGTCGAAGCCTTCTTCGTCGACAACGCGATAATCGTTCCGCTCGTTTACGCAGACTATGTCTACGCCGACTTCGGCATCGAGTTCATGGGTTGAACAGCCTACGAGGGCGACTAGACCGGCTTGATGACTGACGTTGAATTCTACGGGCGCAGGGCCATATTGGGGTGGTATCAGTAGGGCGATTGGTTTTCCATGTTTGGGATCGCGTCTTCGGCCGAAGAGGATGTCTTTCCAAGGGACGTTCAGAGTTTTGTGAACAAAAAGACGTTTCAGGAGGGCGGATCCCAGGCTCATTCGCGCATCCGCTACGTGGTATTTGCGTTTTATGAGGTCTTGTTCTTCCTGGCTGATGAGCGAGAGTGCTTCCCGGGCCTGACATTTGTCAGTTGATAGACACAATGCGATGGCATGGACATACGGATTCTGAATCTGTAATCTTCTCTCCAGGCCATATTGATCTTGTATCCAGCAGCCAGCACGTGAGACCGTGTCCCGTTGAGCCTCCATCCTGTTTGTCGATCATAGCGCCTTCACCTGAATCCTCTAGACTGTAATCGAGTTGCGCGTCGGCTAAAGTAGTTTGACGCGTAAGACTAGACTACTACAAGGACTCTGGCCTTATATGCACCGTGGGACCCTTTGTTTGTGGTTCTCTTGACGTGATGTGCGACAAACGGAAATCTACATGTCATGGCCGTTCACGGGATCAGTGGGGAACCCGAAATGTCGATGATGGAGAGCAGATCGAAGGGTGGCACCTCCTCGGGGTAAGCGATCGAGCAGGGCTGAGCGTATCTGAGTGACATGTGCCCGGCGGGCAAGTTACCGCTTACAGTGGGGATGGAGCTTATCGATACAGATTTAGCATTTGCCGTCGCTTTCCGTGATATGACTGTACATTTTCTAGACGTTCCAATTCCTTATTTCCTTGCTGTAACGGAGTTCTTTTGGCGTCTGTTCGTGATTCACAATGGCGGTCAAAGAAGGAAACACAGAGATAACGGTCGGCGTCCTCGCCCTCCAAGGCGCTTTCAGCGAGCACATTCAACTCCTTCGTGCGGCATCCTCGAACATCCCCTCGTCACCAACCTTCCACTTCATCGAAGTCCGGACACCAGCCCAACTCGCACAATGCGACGGCCTCATCATCCCTGGTGGCGAAAGTACAACCATGTCCCTCGTAGCCGCACGTAGCGCTCTTCTCGAGCCCCTCCGCGACTTTGTCAAGGTCCAACGCAAACCAACGTGGGGTACATGCGCCGGCCTCATCTTACTAGCAGAGAGTGCGAATAGAACAAAGAAAGGAGGCCAAGACTTGATCGGAGGCCTAGACGTGAGAGTGAACAGAAATCATTTCGGGCGACAACAAGAGAGTTTCCAGGCAAACCTACAGCTGCCATTCTTAGAGTCGACCAGCAAGACAAGCGCGACCGACCCGTACCGATGCGTCTTCATCCGCGCGCCAGTTGTAGAGAAGATACTTCCGAGTAAGAAGGCGGTAGGCATACAAGAAGGAGAGAGTGAAAGGGACGATACAATTGTTGCGCCGAGCAAGACACCAGCGGATGATTTGGCGAGGAAGGAGTTGGATCGCGAGGTCGAGATCATGGCAACGCTGTCGACCAACGCCCAGCCGTTGCAGGAGAACCAGGAACACAATCACCCAGGTGCGGAGGACATAATAGCGGTACGGCAGGGCAACGTGTTTGGGTGTAGCTTCCACCCAGAACTGACCGACGACCCGCGGATACATGTTTGGTGGTTGGGAGAGGTCATGAAAGCTGCGGAGAGGCGAAAGCAGTTTGAACTTGCGGATCGAACTAAATGAGATGTAGGTGGTGCCAGATGGCACTTCAATTAGGGCACATGCCCAGACAGCAATTCTTGTAGAACATGTGACAGGGCGTTTGGAAGATGGTAGTAAGTCTTGGGAAGGTATCTAAACTGGTATCTCTCCTCCCTGTAAGCATTTGCTTATGACTAAAGAATTAATGAGCAATGCCGAATAATAGACGCCAGACGCCTCCTGTGCAGTATTTTGAGATCTGATGAAGACTGGGCTGATCGACTGCTTCCTCAACTACCAGGTAATGCTGCCCATCCTCCCTCCGTCTCAAATATGGGCGAGTAGAACTCGGGCTGTTGGATCTCGATGGCGAACCTACTGCGCTTCGTGATATTCGTCCACAGCTCTGCCGTAACCACCCCGACCAGGGTCATACTCGGCCCTGTACTCGTCGCGCACCTGACCACCGCTCTTTCCACGTCCGTATTGCCTGCCCTCGGCGAAACCCTCGTCCAAGTCGGTCCTGATGACACGTTCATCAAGCTTAGTGCCGCCAATGTACTTCATACAATCTAGCGCATCCTGATGTGTGTAGTACTCGACGAAGCAGAAACCGCATGGCGTCTTCTGAAATCGGTCGAGACCCATAACCAATCGTTTGATCTCTCCGCATTTGCTGAATAGCTCGTGGATTTGTTCTTCGGTAGTGTAAAAGGATAGGTTGCCAACGTAGAGGGTAGTTGCGTCCTTGAGCTTGTCCTCGGGGGACGGTGAGCGGCCACGTTCTTCGTCACGTGTGTTGCGATCGCGTCTGCGCTTCTAGAGGAAAGTCAGCCTTGTTGTGCTTGTCTAGTGCCTTGTAGCCTGCTGTACCTTTGCTGTCGCATATGAACTCGGCTTGTCGAGGCGGTCAATGGTACTTCGAAGCGCCGGCATGATGGCGTACTCTCTATCCCAGTTCCAAATGGAAATACGTTAAGCGACCGTATCCGGAGCGTTCAGAAGTTATCGAGCGTGGTTGTGGAGCGAGTGTAAGGTTCGGAAGTGGAAAGTTGAGCTCGGAGCTCCCCAGACGCGTCGGCCTTGGCGCAGTATCGCGCGGCTGGAACTTTTGTTTGTCCAGAGACTCTTACCTTTACAGACCACCCGACTATTACCTACCCACATTCCGAATCTCTCAATCTTGCTCGGGGCAGCTCTCTACGATGCCAAAAGTACTGGGTTACACGCCGGACTGGCTCAGTCGGCCAAACCCAGGCTATCATCTGTTTGCGCCGAAGCAGACCAACGGAAATGGAGTCGCTGCAAAGAAACAGGAACCTGGACCACGAAAGACAATTGCGACCCGGGGCTCCGAAATCTTCGTCGCCGTCGGGAACGAAATACGATGGGCGGATCTGGTCAATCTCAAGGAAGAACAACAACCCGCATACCGAACACTACGAGTCTCGATACCTCTACCAATCACGCGTCTTGCCATTTCTCCCGAGGAAGACTACCTCGCCGTCTCCACCTCGCACACCGTACACGTAATACACCTTCCCGACTCGTCGTTGCTTGGAGCCGGCGAGGACGACGGCCCTTTGAAGCCAAAGACGTTCCAGTTGGGACCAACTGTGCATGTGCTGGAAGAGTCGCCCGTCGCAACAACGCTATGGCATCCTCTGGGCTACCATGGACGCTGTCTGCTCACCGTCACAAAGGCGGGAGTAGTCCGGCTATGGGAGATCAACCGCGCCGACAGGTCTACCTTCAGTGAGCCGTCGCTCTCCATCGATCTGCCCAAACTCGCAAATGCTACAAGCGATCAGGACGATCTGAGCGCCTCCAAGTTCGGAGCTTCCAAGGGTTTCTCTCCCGACTCGGTGGAGCTGGAAGTTGCATCTGCATGCTTTGGCGACTTTCCAGACCAAGAAGGTGTCCATGGCTGGGCGCCAATGACGTTGTGGATTGCTACTGTGCTCGGAGATGTATACGCCCTTTGCCCTTTGCTACCGAGCAAATGGCAGCTGATCGAATCACCCGGCAGCCATACCTTTCTCCAGACCCTGACCTCATCCATCAACATCGCTTACGCTGAGCTGTCCGAGGATGATACGTCGCCCAAGCACGAACTGAAGACATCGGAGAAGCAGGTCTCATGGCTATCCGACATCATATACGAGGAACCTCTTGTAGAGGAACGGCCACAGGGTGACACAGTGCAGGTCTTCGCTCGCCCACAAAGCGCGCCTGCGGTGCCGTTGCTACAGGGGCCTTTCACCATCTCGCCCGAAGTAGACGATTTTGAGCTCAGCGACATGATCGTCTTCTCCCTCAAGACCCTTTCGGAAAGCGAAGAGGACGAGGCTGCAGAAGGTCTTCCTACTGCTGTTGTGTGCTTGCTCACAGACACGAGCAAGGTACATGTCTGCCTAGACCTTGAGGGTATCATTGGGCGATGGCTACCATCTCCGGAAGACGAAATCGATGCCATAATAACCACCGATCATGAGTTGATTATCGCGGAAACCGTCACATTGGTGGAAGGCGACGATCCTTCATTCAATCAAAACATCACGCCGGATGTGCATACCGACTTCTCATTCTTCGTATCGCATGCCAGTGGAGTTTTCTACGTTTCCATGGAGCCTTGGGTCAGGAAGCTTGAGACGGAACTCTCCCAGCCGCAGACCGAGGGCTCGCCTTTCCGTATCAAGCGTATACTGGAATCGGCGAACACCGTTGTAGACCAATACCTACAGCGACGCGTATCCGGCGACCTGGCGGAACAGGAAGTGACCGCAGTTGCTGTCATTGAAGATGGAAACGTGGGCTACCTTCTTCTTACCACTGTAGACGGTGAGCCTCAGGCTGCCCTACTTGATGCGCCTGAAGACGGTCTCCCTACCCAGGAAGAGCTTGCTGAATACATGGCAATCACCGGTCCTACCAAGGAAGTACGTCAGGCGTGGCAGCCATCAAAAGAACTCTACGAGCCGTTCGATCTCTATGGATCTATCAACATTCCCGCGCGACACAGAGGCGCTCTTAAAGATGAAATCAGGTTATCTCCTGCAAACTTGGGGCTCCTCATGGATGTCCATCGCGTACTCTCTGCACAGACGTCTAAACTCCAGCTCGCCGTGTCCGATCTGTTCAACCGCGCGACACGACTCCAGGAAGAGTTCAGGGATCAAATATACAGGACGTCTGAGATTGCAACGAACATCGACAGCGTTACTGGTAATGACCAAGCCGGCTCGGAGAACGGATCAACATACGGCAGCGCCAACATAGACGACCGCATGGAGAAGGCTATAGCGCGACAAGATCGTATCAACGCTCGCTACGAAGCCCTCCGACGGAAGATGGTCAGCATCGGCTCCAGTGAGCTCAGCGAAAAAGAGAGCAACTGGATTGAAGAGTTACAAACTATGGATAGCGCCATTGACCCCTCGAGCGAGACGTTGACTGACAATGTTGATGGTAGCGAACACCCCGCCTGGCAACGTCTCGACAGGATCAAGGAGGTACACAAGGAGCAGGCGAAACAGATTGAAGCAGCCATGCAGAACGCCAAACAAAGAAGCGAAAGCGAACAAGCAAGAAGTACTGGTGTCAAAGTACCAAGTCATTCAAGGAAGGCGGAAAATGAGCAGGTACAGGAGTTGATACAGAGGAACGACTTCCTAGTAGAGGCTGCTGTGGACAGGCTGAGGAGTCTGGGAATCAACGTACCTGTTGAAGGCG
>Ga0265797_10008599_pt1 | contig 13537 bp, 11 predicted proteins | sample P2T30metagenome_FD_192433 | JGI IMG/M metagenome (GOLD analysis project Ga0265797, IMG submission 192433) | Plant litter microbial communities from East Loma Ridge, Irvine, California - P2 T30 | ecosystem: Environmental > Terrestrial > Plant litter > Unclassified | place: USA: California... | reverse complement strand
TGTCGGCAACATTGAACTTGTGGGCGGGGGCAGACATTCTGGCGGTTTGTTGTGATGTATTGGGGGTATAGAGAAGGGAGAGGGAGTGTGAGGAGGATGAAGAAACAAACGTTCGAGGGAGAAAAGTGGGAGAGATAGCCCCGCGCTCTAGCAGTTGTTGACGCTAGTGGACCCTTAGACTTTGCTCCACATCGGCAGTTTACTGGACGAAGACAACTCACCGCCCGAGAACAATACTAGGACGCGTTGATAAGTCTATTGATGCGATTGGAGAAAAACGTGCAGTAGACCTTGGTTTTAGTTGGTAGCATCCATAGCACATCCATAGATGCGCGTACACATGGTCCAGTTCATCCTGTCTTCAAACCTCACGCTGCGGGGCATGAAACGACACCCTGTTGAGCATTTGCGACGCGCCACCTTCTCGATACGAATGCAGTAAGCTCGTTCGTAAGCACCGAATATCACCGAGTTGATCAACCACGTCCAAACGCTAAAAGTACAACACTCCGCTCTTGTCGAGCTCAGGTATAGTGAGGCACTTGGCCTTTATCGCCCTCGGATCCTGCCGCCAGCGGTGAGACGCTGTTATCAATCTTCTTAGGACCAGGCCTCTTAAAATGCGGCTTCAATGGCTCCCAGCTTTCCGCATTGTAGCCCTCTTGTATCTTCTGGCACTTTGTGAGACCCCAATCCGTCACGCCAATCATAAGACAGCTCTCGAACATGAACGCCATGCTTCCCTCACCCACCTTGTTGGGTTGCAGATCGACATTAGATGCTTTCTCATGAGTCGCAGCATCAGGTCCATGTCCTGACATGACATTGTGAAGAGAAGCACCGGCGGGCTGGAAACCTCCACCAGTCTTCGCGTCGTACTGGCCACCAATAAGTCCCATGAACTCTGACATGGTGTTGCGGTGGTACCATGGTGGCCGGAATGTGCCCTCAGCAACTAACCACCGTGGCGGGAAGATGACAAAGTCGGCTACTGCTGTGCCAGGCCGGTCTGTTGGCGCAGTGAGAACGGTAAATATGGACGGGTCTGGATGGTCAAACGAGATGGATCCTATGGTGTTGAAGCGCCCAAGATCGTATTTGTAAGGGTAGTAGAGTCCATGCCATGCGACCACGTCGAACGGCGTGTGTCTCTGCTTCGCGGCGTAGAGGTGTCCGGCAAACTTGGCGAGGATGCTCCATTCCGTTTCGGTGTCTTCATCAAAGTCGGCTATGGGCGCTTGGAAGTCTCGCGCGTTGGCGAGGCAGTTGGAGCCGATAGGTCCCAGCTCAGGAAGTGTGAAGTGGCCTTGATATAGCTCCAAGATGTAGCCTCGCACGGGACCTTCTGGCAACGTGACACGGTACCGAATGCCTCGCGGTATGACGCATATCTCGTTGGGACGTACGATGAGGCGACCCAACTCGGTTTGGATGTCAAGCACGCCATGTTGGGCCACGATCAAGAAGTCGCCATCAGCCGAGTAGAAGGCCTCATTAGCCTCCATGTCTTTCCCTGCCGCATAGATGAAGTATCCAACACCCGACTTCATTGTAGGGTCACCAGCACCAGCCACTAAATGTAGTGAGTGCACCCAGTCTACCGTCTCATCGAGATCGAAAGGGTCCCATCGTAGCTGATTTGGAATGTAGTGTATCTTCTCCCAAGGTTTGTTCTCGGGGTTCGTGTTGAAAGTTTTCGACTCGCGAGGTTCGAAGTTGCTGTGTCCGCACGAGGGTAGGATGCGGTAGAGCCATGTTTGCTGGTTTTCGTGACGCGGGGCTGTAAAGGCAGTGCCTGAGAGCTTCTCGGCATAGAGGCCATATGGAGGTTTTTGAGGAGAGTTTGCGCCGATTGGCAGCGCGCCCTCTACTGCTTCAGTCCTATATGTTATTAGTAGAAATTAATAGGCCAAGGTCATCTAGCCATACTCATGGTAGGAGTTGAAGCCATTCTGGTATCGGTATTTCTCCTTAAAGGCGAACTGAGTAGACGGCATTGTGCTGTTTATTCACACAGGATCAGTCAACTTTGGGGGACTTTCTTCGCAGACTGTAGTAAACAACGATTCAGTACGCGCACCGAGGTGCTAGACGTGTAAATATCCTTCGCGGATGCTGCGGGCATGCAGGGTCGCAGTAGCCGTAGCAAGCTTTCGCTCGGCCATGGCGCAGGCGCGAAATCGCGAGATGCGGTAATGGGCGGCTTCGCATTCCGTCGTTTGTCGCGTCGCAAGAGCAAAGCGGAGAAGAGATGCGCCATCGAGAGCGCTCGTGTCGGCTTACCCCACAAGTGGAGAGCGGGTGGCCCCTGTATGTTGGCAAGTGACGGAATCTTCCCGCGCCCGCCTGCATCCTTCTTCCGTCACAAGCCGGGAATGCATCCCAAGCACCACATGGCCCTGAGAATTGCGACCATGGGGCCGAAACCCCGATCCTGGGATACTCCTTAGTCTCTGTGAGCCTTGGTCATCATATCAATTGTCGGGGCGAAACTATTGTATGTGAAGTTGTTGAGCATTTGCCGCTACTACAACAGACATCCATCATGGCTTCACTGCGATCCTGGTTTAGCATACCTCGTGGATCGCACTTCTCACTAGCGAACATCCCCTTTGGTGTCATTTCAACAGCATCATCCAAGTCACCGCGGGTCGCAGTCGCCATTGGAGATCACGCTCTGGATCTCGAAGTCTTTGCCGCAAACAATGGCTTCTCAGGGCTCTCAACAATACAGCCGCATCAAGCTGTATTCTCACAATCGTCGCTGAACGCTTTTGCAGCACTTGGTCGGCCAATTCACTCCGTGGTTCGGAAGTATATCCAAGGTGTCTTCTCTGTGGACACGACATACCCGGACGTCCTGAAGAATAATGTTGCACTTCAGAAGCAAGCCCTGATACCGCTAAAAGAAATCAAAGCACATTTGCCATTCAGGATTGGTGATTATACCGACTTTTTCGCGGGTATGAACCATGCTTACAACTGCGGCGTCATCTTCAGAGGTCCCCAGAATGCGCTGCAACCGAACTACAAGCATCTTCCAGTCGGTTACCACGGTCGAGCATCTTCAGTGGTTCCATCTGGAACTCCCATTCGGCGGCCCAATGGTCAGATACTGCTCGATCCTACTGCGGAGAAGAAGGTGCCTGCTTTTAGCCCGTGCAAGAAGCTGGACATTGAGCTAGAACTGGGAGCTTTTGTATGTGGTTCCAATGAGCAAGGAGTGCCAATACCAATTGAGAAGGCTGAGGAGAACTTGTTCGGTGTTGTACTCATGAACGACTGGTCAGCGAGAGACATCCAAGCATGGGAATACGTGCCTCTAGGGCCCTTCAATGCGAAGAACTTCGGCACCACAATCAGCACTTGGGTTGTACTCGCGGACGCACTAGAACAGTTCAAAACAAAGGGATTGGACAACGACTCGGAGGTGCTACCCTACTTGAAGGAGAAGAGCGAAAAGAGTGTATACGATATCAACCTCCAAGTTGATGTCAAGAGTATGTCCACACGCGTACCATCTTGAGTATCACACGCTAATCATCTTCAGCGGCATCTGGCAACACAACAACGATATCGAAAGTGAATGCACGAAATCTGTTGTGGTCATTCCCACAGATGTTGACACATCATACGATCACGGGATGCCCTTTCCAACCGGGCGACTTGTTGGGCTCTGGTACCATCAGTGGTAATTCTCCGGCTGAGTATGGAAGCTTCCTGGAGCAGAGTAACAATGGTAAAGAGTCTATCGCACTAGAAGGTGGTGAAGAGAGGACATTCTTGGAGGACGGGGATGAGATCACAATCCGAGGTGTATGTGGTTCGGATGAGGAGGCTTTGGTTGGCTTTGGAGAGTGTATTGGTCGCATTGAGCCTGCTTTGAAGCTAAACTTTGCTTGAGCACCTCGAAATATGTGGATTCATACTTTTGACCGTCAAGGTGCAGCACATGAAGTCCTCTAACTGATTGATACGATAGAACAGTACTACCACTGTGCGATGCTAGGGCTTCTCTACCGGGCTCGTTTTTAGTCAACTCCACATAATCGATGTTGGAGTACTATAGTTTCTTAATTCCCGAGCTTTCTGCGAACTGGACTAGCATTGTCGCATGTGCTGATCCCTCGATGTATCGTGCGAAGGAAAGATTCCGCTAACTACAGGCCTTTCGCATCTCCACAACATAGCATACGTCATAGCATGATTGAGATGCGCTGGAGGAACTTAAGCCTCCCCTGGTAGCACTTTGCTGTTTTAACATCTGAAGCACTCGGCATTCGGCATAATCTTAACATGCTCAACCTTTACAGGCTTCCGCGGACCCGAGGATCGGGGGGGACTGGAAAGTAGCTTGTGTAGCTCTGAAAAAGTTTGCAATACCAACGCGCAAGTCTGAGGCTCTTTCCGCTGCCTCGATAGTTGAACTTGGCTCAAAGCTGCTCCATCGTCCCACCGAAAGTTTGTTGTACCCATTATCCCGTCCTGAAGAGGTTAGCCTATCCATAACGCGTCCCGTCTCCGCACCGTCGCGCTAACATCAACACCATCGTTCGCGGCATAATTCCGCTACAAACCACACAAGCTTCTGCGCACGATGACATCCAAGACGGCTGCCCCGCAGCGACGGAGCTACCTCGTTGAATCCAATGCTTGGATCGCTGATGGCCAGTCAAACGGAAGCTAATCATGCTGAGCCTGACCATGGGACGCCGCGTCAGGCTAGGGATTTCCTCTCAAGACAAAGCGCATGGCACTGGAGGTATCATGCTGCTATAAGTGCTACCGAAGGCTTGAGCTCCTTTCTGACTTACAGGTTTTCTTCTCTTACTTCTTTCGCGTCTTGTCATAGACGTTGAGCTTCTCCAACATCATGACTATCCCCATCTACATCGCTGGCGTTGCCGTCTTGGGGTTCTTCTTGTATAAATTGCTATATGGAACGGACACACCCCATATCAAGGGACTGCCAGAAGTCCCTGGTCTTCCTCTCTTCGGAAGCTTGTACGAACTCGGCACGAACCACGCGAAAGTAGCCCAAGGATGGGCAAAGAAGTACGGCCCCGTCTTCCAGGTGAGGATGGGAAATAGGGTAAGCCATAGTCTTTGCAGACAGAGAACACTCTGAAAGGATCGTTAGTGCTAATACAGTTATCTAGAGGATCGTATTTGCGAACTCCTTCGACTCCGTCCGCCATCTCTGGATCACGAACCAGTCCGCAATGATCTCTAGACCCATGCTTCACACCTTCCACAAAGTCGTGTCTTCCTCCCAGGGCTTTACCATTGGTACTTCGCCATGGGATGAGTCGTGCAAGAATCGTCGCAAGGCTGCTGCTACAGCTCTAAACCGCCCTGCCGTACAGTCCTACATGCCACTCATAGATCTAGAGTCTACCGTCTCTATCAAAGAACTGCTACACGACAGCAAGGGTGGAGAAATCGATATTGATCCGCGAGCATACTGGCAAAGATATGCTTTGAACACAAGTCTGACACTGAACTATGGATACCGGATAGACGGAAACAAGGACGCACCTCTGCTTCAAGAGATTGTAGATGTTGAGCGTGGTGTCGGAAACTTCCGGTCGACGAGCAACAACTGGCAGGACTATGTGCCACTCTTGAGACTGTTCCCCAGCCAGAGCAATGAAGCGATCAGCTTCCGAGAGAGGAGAGATGTGTACATGGATCGACTGCTCAACACCCTGACAGAGAAGATCGAGAAGGGGACGGATAAGCCGTGCATTACCGGCAATATCTTGAAAGATCCAGAAGCGAAGCTGAATAGAGGTACATCAAAAGCGTCTCGCTTTTAGTCTTGTTTATGCTAACACATAGTAGCCGAGATCAAGTCCATCTGCTTGACCATGGTATCAGCAGGTCTCGACACCGTCCCAGGTAACCTCATCATGGGTATTGCATACCTCGCAACTCCGAAAGGTCAGAAGATCCAGCGACGCGCATACGAAGAGATTATGAAAGTCTATCCCAACAACGACGCATGGGAACGCTGTCTCCACGAGGAGAAGATTCCATATATCACTGCGCTATATAAGGAAATTTTGCGATACTGGACCGTCATTCCTATCTGTTTACCTAGAGTTTCAATCAAAGATATCGAATGGAACGGCGTCAACATACCAGCGGGAACAACATTCTACATGAACGCATACGCCGCCGATTATGACGCGGAACACTTCAAGGATCCACAGGAGTTTGACCCGGAGCGCTATCTGGACGTTCCTGATGGCGCGGGAACACCACACTACGGATATGGCGCTGGCTCGCGCATGTGCGTTGGTTCGCATCTCGCCAACCGCGAACTCTTCACTGCGTTCGTAAGGCTGATATCGGCTTTCGAGTTCACGCCACCAGTGGACCCGCGGGATGAGCCTGTCATGGACTGCTTGGAGGCAAACGCTATCCCCACCAGTCTGACAATGGAGCCGAAATATTTCAAGGTCGGGTTCAAGCCAAGGAACAGGAAGTTACTGGATCAGTGGATCAAGGAGAGTGAAGAGCGAACAAAGGATTTGATGTAGACGAGTGTTGAGCACGATGATTGCTATGTAGCTGAAATGCCTATAGTAGTCCTGTTCGAATTCGAATCCTATGAAGGAAATTTTTTGTCATGGCAGACACTAGTTGTACCTACGCCAGCGGCTTGCAAGAATCCACCTTCATGGGTGGCAACATACCCAACTTAGCCATATCCTGATATGTTTCAAAGATGCTCTCCATCGTGTCTACAAACCCGTTAAATCCAAACCTGCGCACCTTATTCCCTGAAAGCGTACCAAGGAAAGCAAAACTGAAGTCGGCCATCACCAATGTTTGCTTGTCAGCTTCAGGCACATTCATCGTGAGCTGCCCGTTGGACTGCTTCATCATCTCCTCCCAGTCTTTCTCCACCGCCGTTTCTTCAGCCCATTTGCATAGAGGATGCGCCATTTTCACTTCGATGGGGGGACCGTAGCCTAACGGGCAGTCTTTACCGCCAGCAAAATATTTGCTCTGGTACTTTGACTCGTCATCGTCAGGACCGACAACATCAGCGCCGAACCAGCGCCCAAGCTCGTTCCAGAAACGGTCCCAGCTAATGTGCCCACCGTCTTGGGCGTTGAAACGTTGGCATTTGGCTGTATCCTCGAGTACAGCCCATTCACTCAGGTACCCGGTCAGGCGGGCAGTCGAGTGGGAATACTCCGACTCCCAGCTATGGAAGTCGGCAGGGTATCGGAGGGGCTCTTTCCTGTGTGCTTGAACAGCAGCGTAGACACCGTATGCGAGGAAAGTATTCATGGCTGCGGTTTGCACTGCGCCGATGACAGCTGCGGGCATGACGATGTTCCAGTCTGTCTCAGTGTGCTCCTCGCAGTACTTGAACAGAAGATCTTCTTGGTGGTAGTAGAAGTTCGGGCTGAGGTGTTTGGGCTGAGGGTCAGACTCGATGATTGGCTGGCGTCCACGGCCAATGTGCATGCCATAGTTCTTGCCTCCCGTCTGCAGGAGGATACGTTTAGGCTTGAGGTCAGCCTTTGGTAGAGAGGCTAGGAAGTTCCTGAAAGGTGGGACATTGGCTTCGATCAAGGCTTCTGCTGAGCTGGGGTCCATGTCACTTTTTCCATTTCCAGGGGGTAAGTAAGCATAATAGAAGACGTAGTCTGCTTCGACACCTGCATCCTTTAGCGATTTGGCGATGTCCTCGCCCTTGGAGCTGAGGTCGATGGAGATGTGCTGGAGCCGGGCGCGCTGCTCGTCGGTGAAGAATGCAAGAAGGTCTTTGGAGAATGGCTTTCGAGAGAGCGCGTAGATCTTGGACCAGCGATTGGGAGTATCGAGAAGGGAGCGGATGGTGTTGAATCCTGAGATACCAGTGGCTCCGCACACAATGGCTTTCAGACCCTTCACGCTTTCATCAAAGGTGGGTAGGTTGCGGTAGATGCCCGAGGTACGGAGAGGTTGATCCAAGGAGCTAGGCATGATTGTGGTAGACTGATGAGATGTTTAGATGATGGTTTGCCGTCGAAGTGTTTGTCTTTGCTTTCCCTCAAGCTGGGTTTCTCTTCCCTTTTATGTTGGAGTCGAGAGCAAGACTAGACGCTCGAAGCCTAGTCCACCTTTGAGACATCGTAAAGATGTAACCTCAGTAACACCGAAGCTTAACTCGATATCTTGCGCTATGCGACAATGTAGTCATCCATTAGGCGATGTATCTCGGTGATGAACCCACGAACTGAACCCACGCTCCACGTTGTGACGCAACGTGGAGCCAGTTCTCCATTATTCTTGCTTCAGTAGACCCTCTGCCAAGCTGTAGAGAAGTCCTAGTGTATCTGGGAAAAGAGGCTCAAGACCGTTAGTTCCCGGCCGCCACGCACGTCAACACCCAGGTGCATGTCTTTTGTCGTTACAGATCATAAAATCTAGCCTTGTCTCCAAGGCCCCAGTTGAAGAAATTAAGTCCACTGGTGTTACTCATCGTGTGCTAAGGCCCTAGGACGCTCAGGTGGCACTTCCAAAATCCAACATCACTCTATGCATAACCTGCTGCGTTTGGGCTTGCCAAGATGCTACGGTCGTCGTTGTTGAAAGTAGACACTGCATTCTATCAAAAGAAAGTACCCTAGACCATACCAGATCGATCTGAAGGTGCATCAGCCTATACTAAGTGGGTCCCGGTGCGGGTATCGGTCGCCGGGGAGGACCCCGAAATGCAAAGATTAGCTCCTTTCAATTCTCTCATCTTCTCTTCACGCCCCAGGTCCTTCGTTGTGTTTGTGCTGTGTCCTTTGTACGTCCTTTCGAGGAGATTTGAGGTGGTGTTCGGGGTCGGTCGATTTACAAGCCGATGACGTGACCATCCTTGGGTCTACCTAGCTAGGATCACTAGTAAATTCTCATTTCGTATCCACGTCATCTGCTTTCCTTTCCCATACTGCAGAATATTCGCCAATGTTATTGTTTTACGCTTCTTGATCTGCAGTGTTTGAGTTGCGATGGTTCCCTCATCTCTTGGCTTGAGGCATTTGAAATGGATCCGATCCTTTCCTCTCGCCCTAGCTGCATGTGTGCGTTTGTCAAATTGTTCAGCAAGAATATGGATGCATAAGCTGGCATCGACGGATTTGCGGTTACCAACGAAGCTCTGTTGCGGGCTGTTCCCGACCACATTGTTCCTCACAATCCAAGCACGATGATCTCCAACCCAAAGTACAACACGATATTGGAGAGCCAAGATTTCGTCCACTGTCGGCTATATGCCTGTCAGGCTGACAAGAATCTTTTTAATCGGCAAATGCTGATACGTAACTACCTCGTGGCATACGAATGGAGTAGAATTTGGCGCGCATCTTCGCTTTGTGCTAGGTAGCATGCATTGACATTTACGATCTCAAAACATAGTGTGGTGTAGAAAACCTCTCTGAGATTCTTCAAATAATGGTAATTGTTTCTATTGGAGTATCCTGGGTCTAGAATGGTTGATCGATGCTTCGCGTTGTATTTTCAAACCAGCCGATGCGACGGAATACGCGAATGTTTTGTTGAGTTTGTTGACGAAGAACGTAGCCGAACGGATCCCCATGTTTGTTGGGAGCCATATCTAAGAACCATATACGTTGACCGGTTTGAACGCTGCCTGGTACGTCGTTAGGCATCAAAGTTTTAGCTGAGGAAGGCAATATCTCATCTCCGTCTAGGTAGATCTCGGCTAAAGATACCTCGCGCGCGTCGGTAGAGTTGATGTGGAAATACTCCGGTGTTAAGTTTTCATCTAGCGAGCGTAAAGGTCCATTTATGACCAAATGTCCACCAGAGACGGCCCCAAACAGGTTGCTTGGGTCCACTGGAAGCACGTCGCATTGTATGACTTCTGCTACTAGATTCTCTTCCTTAAACGTTCCGGAAAAGGTAACAGTCCCCTCGACGGAAGCCCATGACCACGATGGTGCACGATATGTCGTTGGTCGTTTAGCATGATGAAAATCCCCAGCAGCCGCATCCTGTAACCACATCAACTCAAAAGGGAGCAAAGCTTTCCACAAGCCGGCTAAATACTTATCTCCAGTGATGAGATGCATTTGCTGGGCAACACCAGATATTGCAGGAAGCTTATCGCTTTCTTCGGTGATCTTCCGTTTGCTGAGATCTATAACAGCGTCTGTCCATGTGTAGTGTAGGAACATGACTTGTGGAGATTTTTCAACCGTTGAGGCTGTCAAGGGAGAGAAGATGTACGACTCTAATCTGTTCATGCCCATGTCGTATACACTTCCAGGATTCCCACCGTCGGTATATCTTGTAGTTTGACACTCCCACGTCAATTGATAAGACCCGAATGACAGCACTCGTGGAGAAAGTAGACGCTCTTGGAGAGTCCAAGCTCTCTGATTGAGTGGCTCCTGATCTACACGACGCCAAAATTGCCAGTGTAGCGATACTTGACCGAAGCTGCCATCATCACAACTCCAAGGAAGATCCTCGATGATTATCTCACGTTCCGGTCGGACTCTTTTCGAGAGAAACCCGTCAGTACATCGCGATGTGTTTGTCGCTGCTATGGTGGCAAGTGCATTCTGGTAGATGCTTGCCATCCTTGCGATTTCTCGATGCTTATCTTCAACGCTATCTTGTACGATGCATAGCGAATCGATCCGCAGGTACTTGATTCCCAGCTGTCGCGAGAATCTGATGACATCCTGAATCGTCTGCGGCAAACCTGTGATTTCGATACCGGCTTTGTAGCTTTCTATGTTCCCAGTCAACGTCCGTATTGGTTGTGGGCCACCCCAACTATAGCTTAGAGCGCAGTAATGATGCTGCTCGTTGCGAGGAACATGCAGTCGGACTTTGTCACTGCTGATATCCAAAACTCTTGTTGGCAACTGTGGGACCCTGAGCTCGGGACAATGTTCGTGGAGCTTGCACTGCTCGATCCATGATTTAGCTTGCTCAGCGCTGGAATCAACGTTGTAATTAACCGGAGACCATTTGATATCTGTTGCCGCAGGATCTTCTGAGTATCGTGGCAATGTCAGTTGCGACAAAAGACTACATACGGGAGTTTGTGCGTAGTACGAACCACGATGAGCTAAAATGGACCACTAGGTGCCCAAGGGTGTTTCCGACCACGGCAAGTCCTCGCCGTCGAACTTGATGCGGATCTGCAGAACATCTACGGAACGCCAGGCATCCAGTTCGTTCTTAAACTTGAAGTATCGGACATTGATAACGACTCTCGCATCCGGACTGATCATGCTTGAGCGGTGCTTGAGTCGATTGATCAGGTAGCTACACATGCGACATTTGGCCGATGCTGCAAGCATGTCTTTCGGATGAAGAAGCGATGTAAGACCTTCCTTACTCCTAGCCATATCAAGATTTTCTCTGCTTGATCCAAATCCACATACACCCCAACAAACTGAGCACGCTTTGTGTATCCTGTGTTCCATGATGTCCATCAGGATCAGCTGGATATTGTTCAGTACTGTAGGGGCCTTGTTACGAGAACCGAAGCAGACTTGTCTTTTTAGGGTCTGAAGATTGAGTGAGAGCTGTATATAGAAATATGTCGTCTAAGAGAAAAGTTGCAGAAGCAGTGATGCGTATGATAACGGGTGGGGCAGACAGCACAGCAAAGTGATCCCGCCCCACAACAGTCAGTGAGCGGCAGAGATGAACTTCAAACACCAAAAGAGAATCAGTATATATGGCTCACGGTTCTCCCGTTTGTATGCGACGTTGTTGACAGAAGCTTTGTACAACCATTTCAAAATCTTACCTGGTTATCTGCGCATTTTCTCAATAGTTCTTCTTTGCTCTTTTGTTTGTATACTCGAGACTTCTAAAGCTTCACAAAAGCTCATCGCAATGGCTATCTTCATCGTAAGTTCCCACAGGGATAAGAGCTCAATTTTGGGTGCATCCGTCCAGAGAGTCGCCACTTCCGCATCCAGGGAGCAGTGTCATCGCAAGCTGTAGCACGTGTCCTAATAAGGAATGAGCCTCCGTGTTCGTCTGCTCACTTAACCACTCACTCACTTACTTTAAAGACTTGACCTCACCAGAGAAGCAAAACCACTCAAGGTCGTGACAGAAACTTCCTTCATTTTCCACCTTCACCAATACACGACACCTTGATAATTGTCAGACACCTGCATAAGCAAAATGTCTCCATACTTCGACAGCTACAACACCTCAATCCTGGTCATTCCAGCCTACGTCATCCGTAAGTACAATCTCTCCTATAAGATGTCGAGCGCAGTTTGTCGTTTAACCTAGCTCGCTCATGCCCAGTCACATTCCTGCCTCACGTCCTCGCTATCAATGTTGCTACGCTGGGCAACTTCCTCACTTGGGACAATCGCAATCCGCGTTCTAGCGACCTGAAAGCTCAGCTCAAGCAGCGCCTACCGGCTGTAACCTATGCCAAGTACGAGCGTATGGAGGCCTGTCATGCCAACGGGATGGAGGTGAGGACCTACAAAGCCTTTGTTCATCTGGCTGTCGAACTGACAATGACAGAATCTCCCTCTCTTCATCGGAGCAGTCATCCTAGGAAACATGGCTGGGCTGGCGCAGAACGAGCTTGCTAAGTTTGGCGCTTCGTTCTTAGCTGTCAGGATTGCATACACAATTGCCTACATCACGACTTCGACTCAAGCGCCTACACTCATTCGCAGTAGTCTTTGGATCGCAGGTGTCTCGCTGTGCTTCCGCACTATCATTCGGGCTGCTGGAGCCATGGCTGCCGAGGCCTAGATCGGCGAACGATGTTCGGCTGCGTCGAGATACTGAAGCATCAGACTAGATCGATGATCAGAACATAACACAGATAGGAGCAAGAAGGTCATGGGAAGAATATCTAAGGTGATAACAATGTCAATAATGTCTGCCTTACAGTAGCCATGGTGTCTACTCGGTGATGTGATGTTGTCCTCTGAGAAATACGGGAGCCTAATATAGGGGAATGCGATGACCTGAAGGATGCTAGTACTTACTGAGAGGTATGCAACTTGGTTCGGGTTGAGCCGTCCTGTTGCCTCGCCCTTTTCGAAAAGCGCAATGCGAACGGCATGATAGTAGGCGCATTGATCAAGATAAGTCCCCAAAGAGTACCACGAACTCCACATGGACTTGATCAGACGTCGATATACAGCGGTCGCCCAGTCAGTAGTGCGGATAGCTGTGGGTCCTAGAGCTCACGCAATCCTGGGGCAGCTGAGCCGATCGCCCAACCGAACATTTATGGGTGCCTTGGGGTTCCACTTTCAGCCTTCAGGAGAGCCAAAACGTGTCAAGTTCTTAGTAGCGATCATAAGAAGCGTTCCAAGTAAAGGAGCAGCAGGAAGCAAGAAGTCCCTCACCGCAACTCCTTCAACAAAACGACGATAAGCGATCGCCGCCATTGTCACGTGTCAGTGGCACTTGCCAGCTTACGAACAGTGCCCAGACTTCGCCGCGCTTTCCACCACATCTCTTCAACGCAGCCCTTCCTGTGCATCGTTTAGAGTACATCACATCCACCCGCCCC